>Ga0073936_10005260_pt1 | contig 17589 bp, 4 predicted proteins | sample AliMusrvi5mmetaG_FD_87041 | JGI IMG/M metagenome (GOLD analysis project Ga0073936, IMG submission 87041) | Freshwater lake bacterial and archeal communities from Alinen Mustajarvi, Finland, to study Microbial Dark Matter (Phase II) - Alinen... | ecosystem: Environmental > Aquatic > Freshwater >... | reverse complement strand
TCGGTGTTATTGTTTGTATTGTGCTTCTTTTTTTTCAACTCAGTTCAGGAATTATGTTGCTCAAAAAAGAAATAAATTTTTCTGATGAAGTTAAAACGCATTCCAATCAAAAAGATCCTGGTCTTCTCAAAGCCAAGGATGTTAAATTTTATATTGATGCTTTTGGTAACCGTAATATTTTTAAACCTTACGATATTTCTTTGGGAAAAGCAGCATCAGGTCAACCTAATTTAGCCAGGCGTTTAGCTAAGTATAAATTAGTAGGTGTGGCTTGGCTTGATCTTCCTGAAACAGCATCGATAATGATTGAAGATTCACAAACTAAAACCACCTATTTTTTAAAAACTGGCGAACAATTAGAAGGCGTAACGGTCAAAACCATCTATACGGATAGAGTGGTTTTCAGTTACGAAAATGAGGAGACGACAATTAAGCTATGATTAAACACATCCTTAAACCCAAATTGATATTGTTGATAATGTTCTTTGTTGCAGTGCCGATGTTTATTGGTAAAATCCGAGCTCAAGCTCAGGACTCTAATGCTTCTGCCACTGATGAAAATGCAGGAGCGGAGTTGCCAAAACCAATCATTCTCACAGAGCCTAAAGAACCTCTCGAAGACCGTATGATGCGCAAGATTACGTTGGATGTGCGTGATATGAATGTCGTCGATGTTGTAAAGTTCTTGGCTCAAAAAGGGGATTTTAACGTGATTATTTCTCCTAACGTCGATGGTCGTACAACTGTGCTCTTGCATGCCGTTGGTATTAAAGACGCGTTGGACATTGTTTGTGTTTCTAATAAATTAGCTTATCACATTGAAGATGATATTGTTCAGGTTATGTCTGCCCCAGAATATGAAGCGTTATATGGCAAACAATTTGGTGATAAGAAGCAAGTGAGCATTATTCATTTACAATATTCTAAACCTACGTATGTTTTGGCGGCCTTAGATAACATGAAAAGTAATATTGGTCGAATCATTATTGACGAAGATACAGGAACCGTTGTCTTAGTCGATACACCTCAGTCGATTGAGATCATGAAAAAAGCTATCCAACAAATTGAACGTCCGTTGGATACTTTTGTTTACGATTTAAAATACGCTAAAGCAGATGTTGTTGCTGAGAAATTGCGTTCACGCATAGATGCCAAGGCTGTTGGTTCAATAACGGCGGATGAACGTTCTAATCAGTTGCTGGTCAGAGTGTTCCCTGGGCGTCATGAAGAAATTGAAAAAATTATTCGTAGTTTAGATCAACCAACAAGAGAAGTGTTAATCGAAGCTAGGGTTATAGAGATTTTTATAAAACCAACCTTTGATTTTGGTATCGATTGGGAAACAGCACTAAGTAATAATGGAAAGAAGAAGATTGATATCAAAAATATAACTCTTAATGATTCTACAGTTAGTAATTCCAGTAGCAATGTAGCTTCCAATTTTGGAAGAATCGCGGTGGGTACTTTTGGTGCTAGTGATTTTGCCCTTGCTTTACGTTCTCTTCAACAAGTCAGTGATACAAAGATTCTTTCCAGTCCTCAAATTTTGGTCACCAATAATGAAGAAGCCAAAATTCATGTGGGAGACACTATTCCTTATCTTGTAACTACAGTCAACGGTACGGGAGATAACGCAGTTAGTAGTGATGATGTAAGGTTTATTGACATTGGTTTAAAATTAGATGTTGTCCCAACTATTAATGATGACGGGATGGTCACAATACGTTTGCGTCCAGAGATTTCTTCTGTTTCCGGATCAGTTGAATCTAAGAATTCAAATGGTTCTACACGTACGATTGTTCCACAAATTAATAAAACTGAAGTTCAAACAGCTCTTATAGTTAAAGACGGGCAAACCATAGTTATGGCAGGTTTACGAAATGATAGTAAAGTCCATAAGAAATCTGGTATTCCTATTTTGATGAATTTGCCTTATTTAGGGAATGCATTTTCTTCAACCTCTGATAGTGTCGATTCAACTGAGATTGTTATTTTAATTACTCCTCATATTGTCAAAGGTACGGATGATTTCTCTAAGATTGAAGGAACTATTAAGCCTGCTAAGAGGTATGATCAAAATTTTAAAATGAAAGAACCAGTCGAAAATAACAATCAACCACCGTCTACCAAATAATTGAAGCGGAGAAAACCCTATGGGCAAACACACTTGGTTTAAGATTCAAAAATATTTCACAATGGCTACTGTTTTTTTAGTCTTTTGTGGAGTTAAAAGCGCAATTGTTACTGCTGAAGAAATCGAGGGGATGCCTCCGGCGGCAAATAGCGATCCCTCGCAGCAAGCGCAAGCAGATCGCGCACAATTCGTCAAAGAAATTCGTCGTGTGGAAACGCTCAATAGAAAATATACGAAAGAGATTGAGGACATTAAAGCCCTATTATCAGAGAAGGACGATGATTTTCAAAAACGCATGAAACAATTGGAAGATAAATTATCTACTCAACAAGACGAAAAAAATAAAAAGGCCGTTGTTGAGGAACAAAATAACCAAACTTCTAAAGAATTAGAAGACAAAACCAACGAAATGCTTTCTAAAGTCGGGGATTTAGATCCTGAAGACCAGCAGTTTAGAGAAGAGTTATCCAAGGCCCATTATAATATGGGAAATATTTATTATGAGCGCGGAGAATATCAAAGGGCAGTGGTGGAATATTATCAGGCTGTTGATTTGACTCCTAATGATCCGGATATTCACTATAATTTGGCTTTTGTCAGTGGAGAGTTTTTGGGAGATCAGGAAACTGCCTTAAAGCATTATCAATGGTATGCCTATCTAAAGCCTAATGCAGAAGATATAAGCAGGGTGAATGAAAAAATGTTACAAGCAAAAATTTCTTTAAGAACTAAAATAGATTCTTCAATTGATAAAGAGGCTAATAATTATAATTTGACCCGTTAATTAGGTGTTTTTCTAAATATAGATTTTTAAATTTATGACCTCGAAGTTTTATAAAATTTATTTAAGCCTTATTATAGCGTGTGGTTTGACAACATCCGCGCAAGCTAATAATTTGTCTATTACGAATGTAGGCTTGGCTTCTCGTGACCCTGGGACTAAGACCCTTGTCGTTCAATTTGATGTTGCTTGGAACAATTCATGGCGTAATAAGATCAATCATGACGCTATATGGTTAACGGTCAGATTAAACAATACGGCGGATGTTATCACTAACAAAAGGTTATGTAAGATTAGTACTTCTGGTCTTAATCCTACTGGTTCTTCTCTTGGGACGGCTAATAATCTGGAATTTTATGTTCCATCTTCTGATCAAAAAGGAGCACTTTTACGTCGTTCATCAAATGGAAATGTTGTTGATGTGAGCACAAAAGGCGCTCAATTAACTATTGACTACAGTAGCTGCGGTTTTTCAGATACCGATAGTGTCTCTGTTAGTGTTTTTGGCTTGGAAATGGTCTTAATTCCTCAGGGGAGCTTCTATGCTGGTGATGGCGTCAGTACTGCTGCTTTAAATAATAGTTCTGGTGGCCCTCTGTATATTAATAGTGAAAACGCAATCCCTATTTCTTACCCTTCTAATGGTAATCCAAGTGAATCCAAATCAGGGGACAATGTTACTATTCCTGTGACATTTCCAAAAGGATATAATGCTTTTTATGCCATGAAATATAAAATCACTCAAGACCAATGGGTTGAATTTGTAAATTCTTTAGGTTCTGCGGCTGCCCGTGCGCATCGTGATATCACGGATAATAATCATAAAAACTCTGATAGTGTTGTTTTAAGAAACACAGTAAGTTGTGTGGGAAGCACATTGTCTTGTTCAACTTCTCCAATTGAGTCACCAACCGCGTTGCGTCCTTCAAGGCCTGTAAGCTTTTTAAGTTGGATGGACTTGGCTGCCTTTTTAGATTGGGATGCTCTTCGGCCTATGACTGAATTAGAGTACGAAAAAATGGCTCGAGGACCTTTGATGCCTGTACCAGGAGAGTATGCCTGGGGAACAGCTGATATCGTAGCAGCTACTACTATTAGTGGAAACGAGGATGGCACAGAAACCATCTCAGATTTGAACGCTAATGCCAATTTCAATAATACTACACTTACTGGAGGGGATAATAGCCCTGGTGGTCTATCTGTTAATCAATCGGGACCGATACGTTCCGGTATTTTCGCAGCAACCGCTACCAGTCGTATAACGGCAGGAGCTAGTTATTATGGAGTTATGGATCTTTCAGGAAATCTTAAAGAACGTGTTGTAACTATAGGCAATACAGCGGGTTTATCATTTGATGCAAAGCACGGTGATGGGATTTTAACGGGATTTTCTACAGATGGAAAACCTTTGGCAACAATAACAGGTTTTGAAGGCAATGCCAATATAGCCAATTGGCCTGGGTTAGATTCAACCCCAGGACATGGAGTGATTGGTGCGAGTGGATCAGGTTTTCGCGGAGGGTCTTGGTCTGATACCAGTAGTTTATTAAGAGTTTCTGATCGTGCAGAAGCAGCTTTAACATCAACAGCCGCCACTGGCAGTTTTGGTGGTCGAGGAGTTCGTAGTTATGACGGTAATTAAACGTATTGTATTCATTACATTTTTTTTGTTGGGCATTACGCCCTTGGCTTATGCGAATAATTTACAATTAAGTAATTTAAACGTTGTTAGCACGGATACAGATAAACAGACCATGACCTTTAGTTTTGATTTAAGCCAAGATAACAGTTGGCGTATTGATAAGGGGAATAATTCTATAACTTGGGATGCCGTTTGGGTCTTTATGAAGTATTCTACAGATGGCGGCGTTACCTGGAATCATGCAACTATGTATAAAACTGGAACAAACCCTCCTGGGTATTCAGTTCCATCCAATTTTCAGATTGATGTTCCTTCTGACCAAAGAGGATTCTTTTTACACATGAGTGAAATTGGCTCAGGCAATATTTCCATTAAAGGGGTTCAATTTGTTTGGAATTATGGTCAAAATGGGGGAGATCATCTTGATAATGCCACAGCCCAAGCATCAAATACGATTCATAAACTTTTTGGTATTGAAATGGTGTATATCCCAACAGGATCGTTCTATGCCGGTGATGGGGCTGCCGATTTCCATTTAAAAGCAGGCTCATCAGATAATAATCCTTGGTTCATTCAAAATGAAAGTGGTTTTGGCACTACCAATGGGGCACAAGGGGGGTATTATTACGTTAGTACCGGAGTTAATGGAACTTATTATAAAGAAAGTGATTCCGGTGATATGTTCCCTATTTCAGAAGTTTTTCCAAAAGGTTACAATGCCTTTTATTTAATGAAGTATGAATTGACAGAAGGAGAATGGGTCAGTTTCTTCAATACTCTTTCTAACGCAGCGAAATTGAACCATGACATTACATCAGGAAATCTAGGAGGTAAGAATTCTCAGGGAGTTGTTAATCGTAATACTATTGCATGGGATTCGACCAAAGCCTATTCTAAAGCAACAACCTTAAGACCTTCCCGTCCAGTTAGTTATGTCTCTTGGCCAGATGTAGCAGCCTACGCGGCTTGGGCAGGGCTTCGTCCTATTACAGAATTAGAATATGAAAAAGCCGCGCGTGGTAAAGGGGTTATTCCAACTGCAGATGAATATGTTTGGGGGACTTCTGCTAATTTTATCGCAGTTACTTCTTCTGATATTATTCCAAATGATAGCGATGAAAATGGAACTGAAACGATTTCGAATCCACAAGCTAATATTAGCCGTAATCGATTAGGGTTTACTTCCGGTGATGGTAGGCCTTCGCCTTCAGGGATAGCTCCAAATCAGGCTGGTCCAGTGCGTGTAGGAATTTTTGCAACTTCTTCTAATAGTCAGATTTCTAGCGGTGCAGGATATTATGGTAACATGGAACTTTCTGGAAATTTAGCTGAACCAGTTGTATCCCTTGGATTTTTACAAGGCCGTAAATTTCAAGGGACTCATGGTTCTGGTCAATTGACAACAGCTTCTGGTTATGAAGGTTTTGCTCCAAATACAGACTGGCCTGGATTTGATTCTAACCATCCCGAGCAAGGTATAAGACACACTGCTGGTATTGGTTATCGTGGAGGAGATTTTGCATCTAACAATATTCGAGTGTATGAAACATCTTCACGAACATATGCCGCTAGTGATCCGGATAATCTGGGTTGTTTGCAGCGATATGATTCGAAATGTGGCGTTTATTACGGTGGGCGTTTTGGAAGAACAGCGCCATAGGTTAAAATTTTAGTAATCTATTTATTTAAAACTGATCGATTGAATGTCTAAACAAGGTTCAAAATTGAGAAAATCAAACCGTCTATGGCTATGTTTGGCTTTGTTAGCGTTTTCCTTAGCCGGCTTTGTTGTCTCTAGAGCGTTTGCCCAATTTACTGGTGGTAATGGTACCTCTAATGAGGAAACAACTATCCAACCGCCATATGTAGGCGGCGCTCAAACAAATTCTACGTTTGGAACATCTTCTTCAACAGGATCTTTATCTTTTGGCACAGCCTCAAAACTCGTCTTTACTGTTTCTCCTTCCACAACCAAGCACTATAATTCTTTTGATCGTCAACCAGTAGTTGCCATTGAAGATGCTAATGGTAATGTTGTGACTGGTGATAATTCTGATGTAGTCACTCTTACTATTTTGAATAATCCTGGTGCTGGTATCTTGACGGGAACGATAACTGCTACAGTGGTCAATGGGTATGCTTCTTTTACCAATGTCGGAATCAATAAGCCGGGATCTATGTATAGTTTACAAGCCACGGCTCCTGGTTTGACCAGCGCTGTTTCTGCACCATTTGATATATTGGCAGGTACAGGAGCTGTTGCTACAGCAGTATGGGATGGTAGCAATTATACGATTTTTTCTTGGGTTGCTAACGATAATACCAGAGTTGCTCTGGAGACTACAGCTGGAGATGGTTGTAAGGTTCATACCATATATAAAGCAGATGGAACAGAGTTTGGTGGTGGTGCTCATACAGGTGAATTTACTCCGACTATTGACCTTACAAATAATTGGTGTAAATCAGCAACACCTCCTTTAGCTGGTTTAGATTCATCCAGCTCATATTTTATTGATATCAAAATTGTTCAAGGCTCAGGTGCTAATGTGTATGAAACCTATCAAGCTTTGGATCTTTCCAAATCCAGGTTGGAAAGTATTTATAATAATACCCAAAGTGGTGTTAATTGGCAGGATATCGGAGTTATTAAAAATGAGATGGTCAATTGGCAAAATATTGAGAAATTTAACGGCACTGTTAATTGGCAAGACATTGGTGTAATCAAGAATGATATTACAACCGTTACTAATTGGCAAAGGATTGACCTTTTAAGCAGGGCAGCGGTGAATTGGACGGACATAGCCAGGGAATCTTCGGCTAATATCAATTGGACGGATTTGACGGCGCTATCGACCATTGGCATTAACTGGACAGATTTTGGTGTTTTGACTAAACAAGGAGTAAATTGGAATGACCTATCCGTTCTTAGTAAATTAGGAGTCAATTGGAGTGACTTTAAGTTAATGCATTCATTAGGCATTAATTGGACGGATATGGATAGGTTGTTTAAAGCGGGCATTAACTGGAATGATATGGCCCTTATGTCGACCACAAATATTAACTGGTTTGATATGGCCATTATGACGGGTGCAAGGGTCAATTGGTTAAATCAAATCAACTGGTATAGTTTGGCAGCCTTGACGACATCTGGTGTCAACTGGAGTGATTTAGCAGTTTTATCAATTAATCATATTAACTGGTCTGACATTAAGGCTTTGTCTACGGCTGGAGTGAATTGGAGTGATATCAATGCGTTAAGTACTGCTGGGATTAATTGGTTGGATTTAGGTGTGTTAAGTAAGTCGGGGATCAATTGGAATGACCTGAGAGCCTTAAGTAGATCAGGCATTAATTGGATTGATTTTGGAGTTTTAAGTAAGAGTGGGATTAACTGGAACGATTTTGATGCTTTAAGTAAGGCAGGAATCAATTGGTTAGACTTTGGGGTTTTAAGCAAAGCCGGAATTAACTGGAATGATTTTCATTTATTAAGTAGTTCAGGAATTAATTGGTTTGATCTTGAAGTATTAAGTACGACTAATATAAATTGGACAGGCATTACAACAATATCAACCAGTGGTGTTAATTGGAGTGATTTGGGACTATTAAGCAAGGCGGGAATTAATTGGAGCGATTTAAATGCTTTGAGTTATACGGGTGTTAATTGGTCAGACCTTGGAGCCATGAGTCATGCGGGTGTAAATTGGCTTAATATTGGATTATTATCAGCAGCAGGTATTAACTGGACGGGCATTAATGGTCTTTCTTCTGTTTATATTAATTGGAGCGCTCTGGATGTTATAGCTAATAATGGTATTAATTGGAATGATATAGGAGTATTGAGCAGGCAAGGGGTAAATTGGTCAGATTTTGGAGTCTTAAGTTCAGCAGGGCTTAATTGGAGTGAATTTGTAGTAATGGGGAAAGCCGGTATTAATTGGTTGAATTTGGGATTGCTTTCGACAGCTGGCATTAATTGGAGTGGAATTAATGCCTATTCTACCGCCAATATTAATTGGGAAGGCCTTAATGTTATTTCCAATGCCAGTATAAATTGGAGTGGGATTGGTATTTTGTCCACTGCTGGAATTAACTGGTTAGATTTAGGGGTATGGAGTAAATCAGGAATTAATTGGAATGATTTTGGCGTATTAAGTAAAGCTGGATTTAACTGGCAAGGATTAAATTTCTTGGCTAACAGCGGTGTCAATTGGTTCAATATCGCTCAGCTTTCTTATAACAATATCAATTGGGAATCTTTGTACTCTATCAGTAGAGAAGGGGTTAACTGGACAGATATTGCAGTAATGAGCTTAAGAAATATTAATTGGACAGATTTGAATGTTATGAGTATCAAAGGCGTGAACTGGAGTGATTACGCAATCGTAAGTAAGACAGGAATTAACTGGAATGATTTTGGAGTATTAGCCAAAGCTGGAATTAATTGGAACGATTTTGGAGTATTAGGTAAAGCGGGAATCAATTGGGGAGTATTAAACGCAATCAATGTAGCAGGAATTAATTGGACTGATTTTGGCGCATTAAGTAAGGCGGGTGTCAATTGGAGTGATTTTGGTTTATTAGGGAAGGCAGGAATTAATTGGCTGGATTTGGGGGTATTAGCTAAAACAGGAATTAATTGGAATGATTTAGGAGTATTAAGTAAGGTAGGAATTAATTGGAATGATTTTGGTCTACTAGGTAAAGCTGGAATCAATTGGCAAGGCCTTAGTGTATTGTCTTACGCTAATGTTAATTGGGTTGGACTTCAACAAATTTCCACCAGTGGGATTAATTGGAATGATATTACTATATTAAGTAAGACGGGAGTTAATTGGTTGGATTTTGGAGTCTTAAGCAAAACAGGAGTTAATTGGAATGATTTTGTAGTAATTAGTAAGGCTGGAATTAATTGGAATGATTTCGGAGTGCTAGGGAAGGCTGGGATCAACTGGAATGATTTAAGCCAATTAAGTCACACTGGCGTCAATTGGAGCGACTTAAATGTCTTTACTCGAACAGGAATCAATTGGTTAGATTTTGGAGTTTTGGGTAAAGCAGGTTTAAATTGGAATGATTTTAATGTTTTAAGTAAGTCTGGAATTAATTGGTTAGATTTTGGAGTTTTGGCAAAAACAGGAATTAATTGGAACGACTTAAGAACATTAAGTAAAACCGGTATTAATTGGTTGGACTTTGGTGTTTTGGGCACGACAGGTATTAATTGGAATGATTTTGGAATATTGACCAAGGCTAGAATCAATTGGTTGGATTTTGGTGTGGTAAGCAGTGCTGGTATTAACTGGAATGATTTGAATATTTTAAGTAAAACAGGAGTCAATTGGTTGGACCTTGGGACATTGACTAAGTTAGGGATTAATTGGACTGACATTGGCCTATTGGGTAAAGCAGGAGTTAACTGGTTAGATTTAGGTCTATTAGGTAAAGCAGGAATCAATTGGTCGGATTTAAATGCTTTAACTCGTACAGGAATTAATTGGAATGATTTTGGGGTGTTAGGTAAAGCAGGAATTAATTGGAATGATTTTGGTATATTGAGCAAAGCAGGAATTAACTGGCAAGGTATGAATGTATTAGCTAACGCAGGAGTTAATTGGGTTAATCTTGCTCAAATGACCGCTCAAAATGTTAATTGGTCAGCGTTAAGCTCGATTAGTAATTCTGGGGTCAATTGGTTAGATATTTCTGTGATGAGTTCTAGAGGAGTTAATTGGAATGATTTCGCAATTTTAAGTACAAGAGGAATTAATTGGCAAGATTTTTCAAGATTATCGACTGTTGGGGTTAATTGGAACGATTTTAATATATTAAGTCGTATAGGAGTTAACTGGAACGATCTTAATGTTTTAAGTAAAACAGGAATTAATTGGCTTGATATTGGAGTCTTGGGCAAAACAGGTATTAATTGGAGTGACCTTAATATTTTAAGTCGAACTGGAGTGAATTGGCTGGATATTGGGGTGTTAGGGAAGACAGGAATTAATTGGAATGATTTTAATGTTCTAAGTAGAACAGGAGTGAATTGGACAGATTTTGGAGTATTAAGCAAGGTAGGAATCAATTGGTTAGATTTAGGTACACTCGCCAAGTCGGGGTTAAATTGGAACGATTTAGGTACATTAAGTCGTGCGGGAATTAATTGGAGCGGATTAAATGCAATAAGCTCAACAGGGATCAATTGGAATGATTTTGGAGTATTGAGTAAAACAGGTATTAATTGGTTAGATTTTGGGGTGATAGGAAAAACTGGAATTAATTGGAATGATTTAAATGTTTTAAGTAGAAATGGATTTAATTGGTCAGATTTTGGAGTATTGAGTAAGGTAGGAGTAAACTGGTTGGATTTTGGAGTATTGAGTAAGGTTGGTATTAATTGGAATGATATTCAGACATTACATGCTATCGGTATTAATTGGTTAGATATTGGCGTTCTCGCTAAGACAGGAATCAACTGGAATGATCTCGGAGTTTTTAGTAAGACAGGTATTAATTGGGTAGATTTTGGGATTTTAAGTAAAATTGAAATGAATTGGAATGATTTTAACGTGTTAACTCGCGCTGGAGTCAATTGGATTGATTTTGGTGTTTTAAGTAAAGCTTCAATTAATTGGAGTGGATTAAATGCAATCAGCTCAACAGGAATCAATTGGAATGATTTTGGTCTATTAAGTAAAGCTGGTATTAATTGGTCAGATTTTGGGGTATGGAGTAAATCTGGAGTAAATTGGAATGATTTAAATATTGTAAGCAGGACAGGAATTAATTGGTTAGATTTTGGGGTAATAAGTAGAACAGGGATTAATTGGTTAGATATAGGAGTATTAGCTAAAGCAGGGATTAATTGGAATGATTTTAATGTCTTAAGTAGAACAGGAATCAACTGGGTAGATATTGGGGTATTTACCAAGACGGGTATTAATTGGAATGATTTTGGTACATTGAGTAAGACGGGAATTAACTGGTTGGATATCGGAGTTCTTACTAGGAGTGCAATTAATTGGAATGACCTGACTATTTCGAGTAAGGTAGGAATTAATTGGCTAGACATAGGAGTTCTAGGGAAGACAGGAATTAATTGGAATGATTTTAATGTCTTAAGTAAGACAGGCGTTAATTGGTTAGATATTGGAATTTTAGGTAAGACTGGTATCAATTGGAATGACCTTGGCGTATTAGGTAAAGCAGGTATTAATTGGTTAGATCTCGGGGTTCTAAGTAAAACAAATGTTAATTGGAATGATTTTAATACCTTAAGTCGCACTAGGATCAATTGGCTAGACCTTGGTTTGTTAACTAAGGCGGGCATTAATTGGAGTGGATTTAGTGTCATTAGCTCTACAGAAATTAATTGGAGTGATCTTGGTATATTAAGTAAATCAGGAATAAATTGGAATGATTTTGGGGTATTGGGTAAAGCAGGTATTAATTGGAACGACTTAAATGTATTAAGTAAGACGGCAATTAATTGGAGTGGATTAAATGCAATAAGTACGACTGGAATAAATTGGAATGATTTTGGTGTATTAGCTAAAGCTGGTATTAACTGGTTAGATTTTGGTGTTTTAAGTAAAACAGGGGTTAATTGGAATGATCTAAATGTGATAAGTCGTACAGGAGTTAATTGGTTAGATTTAGGAGTGGTAAGTAAAACAGGAATTAATTGGAATGACTTTGGAGTGTTAAGCAAGGTTGGAGTTAACTGGAGTGACTTCACTTTATTTAGTAGAGCGGGTGTTAATTGGGTGGATTTTGGTGCGATCAGTAAAACTGGAATTAATTGGGGTGACTTTACTTTATTAAGCAAAGTAGGTATTAATTGGTTAGATTTAGGAGTCGTAAGTAAAACAGGAGTTAATTGGAATGATTTTGGTGTTTTGAGTAAGGTTGGAATTAATTGGAGTGGATTAAATGCGATAAGTACAACTGGAATCAATTGGAATGATTTTGGTGTATTAGCCAAAGCAGGTATTAACTGGTTAGATTTTGGGGTTTTAAGTAAAACAGGAGTCAACTGGAGCGGAATAAATGCAATAAGTACCACGGGAATTAATTGGAACGATTTTGGGATATTAACTAAATCAGGAATTAATTGGAGTGATTTTGGTGTATTGGCTAAAACTGGAATTAATTGGAATGATTTTAGTGTATTAGGACGATCTGGCATTAATTGGTCGGATTTTGGGATTTACAGTAAAACGGGTATTAATTGGAGCGATCTTGGAGTTTTAAGCAAAACCAGTATTAATTGGTTAGATTTTGGAGTTATAAGCAAGACAAATATTAATTGGCTAGATCTTGGAGTATTGAGTAAAACGGGAATTAATTGGAATGATTTTAATATATTGAGCAAGGCAAGCATAAATTGGAATGATTTAAATGTATTGAGTAAGAATGGAATCAATTGGAATGATTTTGGTGTTCTTACTAAATCTGGCATTAATTGGCAGGGGATGAATGTATTAGCTAATGCAGGAGTTAACTGGATTAATCTAGCTCAATTGACCGCTCAAAATATCAATTGGTCAGCTTTAAATGCAATTAGTAACTCTGGAGTTAATTGGACAGATTTTGCCAGCATGACTTCTAGAGGCATTAATTGGAATGATTTTGCAGTATTAAGTAATCAGGGCGTGAATTGGCAAGATATATGGAAACTTTCAAATGTTGGAATTAATTGGAACGATTTTAATGTTTTAGCCCGTACAGGTATTAATTGGAATGAGTTTAATGTCCTAAGTCGTGCAGGAGTTAACTGGTTGGATTTTGGGGTTTGGAGTAAGGTAGGAATTAATTGGAGTGATTTTGGACTATTAACTAAGGCAGGATTAAATTGGTTAGACCTTGGCATAATTAGTAAGACAGGAATTAATTGGAACGATTTTAATATTCTTAGTCGTACAGAAATTAATTGGTTAGACCTTGGGGTACTTGGGAAAACAGGTATAAATTGGAATGATTTTGGAGTCTTGAGTAAGTCGAGTATTAATTGGTCTAGTTTAAATGTTTTAAGTAGTGTAGGAATCAATTGGAATGATTTTGGGATTTTAAGCAAGGCTAGAATCAATTGGTTAGATTTTGGTGTGATTAGCGGGATAGGTATTAACTGGAATGACTTGAATGTATTAAGTAGAACCGGAGTCAATTGGACGGATATTGGAGTAATCACAAAGTCCGGTGTTAATTGGAATGATCTAGGCATTTTAAGTAAAACTGGTATAAATTGGATAGATCTTGGGATTTTGAGTAAAACTGGTATTAATTGGAATGATCTTGGTGTATTAAGTAGGACGAGTATTAACTGGATAGACATTGGGACATTGGGAAAAATAGGAATAAATTGGAATGATTTAGGGGTGTTGAGTAAGATTGGGGTTAATTGGTTGGATATTGGAGTTTTAGCTAGGACAGGGATTAATTGGAATGATTTAAACATCTTAAGTCGTACAGGAGTTAATTGGATAGATCTTGGAACATTTAGTAAATCTGGAATTAATTGGAATGAATTTAATGTTTTGAGCAAATCTGGAATTAATTGGAGTGATTTTGGTGTTATTGGAAAGACTGGTGTCAATTGGAACGACTTGGGCCTTTTAAGTAGGAGCGGTGTTAATTGGTCAGATTTTGGAGTCTTAACAAAAGCAGGCGTTAATTGGTTAGATTTTGGAGTCTTAGGGAAAACAGGGATTAATTGGAATGATTTTGGCGTATTAGGCAAGGCTGGAATTAATTGGAATGATTTGTATATACTTTCTACAAGTGGTGTGAACTGGGCTAATTTGGGATCAGATTTAAACACCTTGACAAAGGCTAATATCAATTGGGACGATTTGGCAATATTAACAAAAACAGGAATAAATTGGAGTGATTTTGGGGTTGTAAGTAAGACTGGAGTCAATTGGAATGACTTTGGCATATTAAGTAAAGTAGGAATTAATTGGTTAGATTTTGCAATTTTAGGAAAATCAGGAATTAATTGGAATGATTTGAACACATTAACTCGTAGTGGAATTAATTGGTCAGATTTTGGTTTGTTTAGTAAAGCGGGTGTAAATTGGAGTGATATTGGTATATTAAGCAAATCTGGTGTTAATTGGTTAGATTTTGGAGTCTTAGCCAAGACTGGAATTAATTGGAGTGATTTAGGTGTAATTAGCAAGACAGGAATCAATTGGAATGATTTTGGTGTGCTAAGCAAGACAGGGCTAAATTGGCTAGACTTTGGAGTTTTAGCTAAATCAGGCATCAATTGGAATGATTTTGGAATATTAGCTAAGTCAGGGATTAACTGGCTTGACCTTACTGCAATTAGTAAATCGGGGGTCAATTGGAATGATTTGAATGTATTAAGTCGCACGGGGATAAATTGGGTTGATTTTGGGACTTTAACTAGATCTGGAATCAATTGGTTAGATCTTGGCATTTTAGGTAAGAGTGGGATAAATTGGAACGATTTTAATATTTTAAGCCGAACGGGCATTAATTGGTTAGATTTTGGATTATTGGGTAAGAGCGGAATCAATTGGAATGATTTTGGAGTGATCAGCAATTCAGGAGTTAACTGGTCAGACCTGGATGTTTTAACTAAGGCTGGAATTAATTGGAATGATTTTTATGGTTTTAGCCGAGCGGGAGTAAACTGGTCAGATTTTGGAGTGATAAGTAAAACGGGTATTAATTGGAGTGATTTTAATTCTTTAAGTCGAGTAGGAATTAATTGGTTAGACCTTGGGGTTTTAAGTAGAACAGGAATTAATTGGAATGAATTTGGTGTAATTAGTAGGGTAGGAGTTAACTGGTTAGACTTTGGAGTTTTAGGTAAAGCTGGAATCAATTGGAATGATTTTGGGGTGATCAGTAAGACAGGAGTTAATTGGTCAGACATTGGGGCCTTGGGTAGATCGGGAATTAATTGGAATGAATTTGGAGCACTGAGTAAGGTAGGAGTCAATTGGTTAGATTTTGGTGTGTGGAGTAAATCAGGGATTAATTGGAGTGATCTAAATATCTTAAGTCGTGCATCACTTAATTGGTCAGATTTTAGTTTGTTAAGCAAAGCTTCAATTAATTGGAATGATTTTGGCATATTGAGTAAAGTAGGGGTTAATTGGTCAGATTTTCAAGTTTTAACTAAAACTGGAATTAACTGGAATGATTTAAATGTATTAAGCAAAACTGGTGTTAATTGGAATGATTTTGGGATATTAAGCAAAGCAGGAATTAATTGGCAAGGAATGAACACCTTAGCAAATGCCGGAGTTAATTGGATCAACCTTGCTCAACTTACTACGCAAAGCATAAATTGGTCTGCTCTGAATATAATTAGTAATGCCGGAGTTAATTGGTTAGACATTGCTGCAATGAGTTCTAAAGGAGTTAATTGGAATGATTTTGCGGTATTAGGTAATCAAGGAATTAATTGGCAGGATATTTCAAGATTTTCAAATGTAGGAATTAATTGGAATGATTTTAATGCTTTAACTCATACGGCAATTAATTGGGATGACATAAATATTTTAACTCGTACTGGAATTAATTGGTTAGATCTTGGAGTGTTAGCCAAAACTGGTATTAATTGGAGTGATATTGGAATTTTAAGTAAGACTGGGCTTAATTGGTTGGATTTTGGAGTGTTAGCAAAAACAGGTATTAATTGGAATGATTTTGGATCATTAAGCAAAATTGGAATTAATTGGTCAGATTTAGCAGTACTTAGTAAAACAGGTCTTAATTGGAATGATTTAAATGTGATCAGCCGAACGGGACTTAATTGGTCTGATTTTGGTGTGCTCACTAAATCAGGAATTAATTGGAATGATTTTGGAGTTTTGACTAAGGGGGGTATTAATTGGGTAGATTGGGGAGTATTAAGTAAAGAAGGAATTAACTGGAACGACTTCGGGATATTTAGTAGGACAGGAATCAATTGGTTAGATTTAGGAATTTTGAGCAAGACAGGTTTAAATTGGAATGATTTAAATGTGTTAAGTAGAACAGGACTTAATTGGTCTGATTTTGGTGTGCTCTCCAAATCAGGAATTAATTGGAATGATTTTAGTAATTTTACCAAGGCGGGAATAAATTGGTTTGATTTTGGAGCATTAACCCGGAATGGTATTAATTGGAACGATTTAAATTTATTAACTAAATCTGGTGTTAATTGGACAGATTTTGGGACATTAAGTAAGACAGGGATTAATTGGAACGACCTAAATGTGTTGAGTCATACAGGACTCAATTGGAGTGATTTGGATGTATTGAGTAGAACTGGAATTAATTGGTTAGATATTGGAGTTTTTAGTCGTGCTGGAGTCAATTGGAATGATTGGGGGATATTAGGGAAGGCTGGTATTAATTGGAGCGAGTTTGCGGTTTTAGGCAAGACAGGTATTAATTGGAATGATTTGGGAGTCTTAAGTAAAACTGGAATCAATTGGTTAGATTTTGGAGTCTTAAGTAAAACAGGGATCAATTGGAATGATTTGAATGTGCTTAGTAGAACAGGGGTAAATTGGTCAGATTTTGAAGTATTGAGCAAGGCTAACATAAATTGGAATGATTTTAGCCTGCTCACTAAGATAGGAATTAATTGGTATGATTTTGGTTCCATGAGTAAGACAGGTATTAATTGGAATGATTTTGGGACTTTGAGTAGGTTAGGACTTAATTGGTCAGATTTTGAGGCGATAAGCAAGACAGGAATCAATTGGAATGATTTTGGAGTTATAAGTAAGACAGGAGTGAATTGGTTAGATTTAGGAGTAATTAGTAAGATAGGAATGAATTGGAATGATTTAAATGTATTAAGCAAAACAGGAATTAACTGGTTAGATTTTGGAGTAATAAGTAAGACAGGAGTTAACTGGAGTGACTTAAATGTATTAAGTAGAGTAGGAGTCAATTGGAATGATTTTGGAGTATTGACAAAGTTAGGGATTAACTGGAGTGATTTAAATGCGTTAAGCCGAACGGGAATGAATTGGAACGATTTAAATGTGATAAGTCGAGTGGGAG
>Ga0073936_10005259_pt1 | contig 17601 bp, 20 predicted proteins | sample AliMusrvi5mmetaG_FD_87041 | JGI IMG/M metagenome (GOLD analysis project Ga0073936, IMG submission 87041) | Freshwater lake bacterial and archeal communities from Alinen Mustajarvi, Finland, to study Microbial Dark Matter (Phase II) - Alinen... | ecosystem: Environmental > Aquatic > Freshwater >... | reverse complement strand
GCGATCCGCGCCGCTTCCGATCCCAGGAGAGCACATCATGTCAACGCAGGACGAAGTCAAGAACGCATCCGCACAATTCTACTCTGCGCTGAACCGAATGGCCGGCGGCGACGGCAGCGAGATGTCGCGCGCCTGGTCGCACGGCGAGACTGTGACCGCCATGCATCCCATCGGCGGCGAGCAGGTCGGGTGGGCCGCCGTGAAGGAGTCCTTTGATCAGGTCGCCGGCGTGGCCTCGGGCGGGCATGTCGAGATCGCCGACCAGGAGATCCACACCGGCGAGGATCTTGCCTATGAGCTGGGCACCGAGCGCGGGCACATGAAGATGGCCGGAGAGACCGTGGCCATAGAGCAGCGCGTGACCAACATCTACCGCCGCGAGGCGGGCCAGTGGAAGCTGGTCCATCACCACGCGGACATCTCGCCGGCGATGCTGGAGATACTCGAGCGCCTGCAGGCCGCCTAGCCAACCGCGCGGGGAGGGCGTCACGCCTGCCTGCACGTTGAAGCAGCCGCCCGTTCGATCCTGGACGGGCGGCTGCTTTGCTTTGCCAGACCGAGAAGCGCATGACCTCGGTAGCCGCGTCCGATCGTAACGGCGCGCTTCCCGAGCGTGCCCGCGCTGAGGTCGGCGAGCACCTGCGGCGTCGCCTCCGGCGGGTAGGTGCGCGCGATCGGCATGCGCATCGCACCGCTTACTTGACACGAAGATTCAGGAGTAACTACCATGGCGCGCCGCCCACCCGGCCGGCGAGGAGGAGCACCGGTGACCTACGACGCGCACGACGACGACGACCTGGCGTTCGACACGCTCCAGCTTCACGCGGGCTACGATCCCGCCGGGCACAACGGGTCGAAAGCCGTACCTGTGTACCAGACCGCCGCGTTCGAGCTCGGCGACTTCGACCGCTGCGTGCGGCTCTTCAACTACGAAGAGGATGGGCACTCGTACGTGCGCTTCTCGAACCCGACCAACGAGGTCCTTGAGAAGCGCATGGCGGCGCTCGAGGGCGGCGCCGCGGCCGTCTGCTTCGCCTCGGGCATGAGCGCCATCTCCGGCACGCTGCTCAACCTCGCGCGCGCCGGCGACGAGATCGCCGCGGTCAAGACGCTCTACGGCGGCACCACGACCCTGCTCGCCGACGTGTTGCCCGACTTCGGCATCACGGCCAGCTGGGTGGCGGATCCCGCCGACCTCGATGCCTATGCGGCCGCCATCACGCCGCGTACGAAGGCCGTCTACATCGAGAGCCTCGGCAACCCGTCGATGAACGTCATCGACATCGAGGCCGTGGCCGCCGTCGCTCACGAGCGCGGCGTACCCCTCGTCGTGGACGGCACCTTCGCGACGCCGTACCTCCTGCGCCCGTTCGACTGGGGCGCCGACGTCGTCTGCCACTCGTCGACCAAGTACATCTCCGGCCACGGGACGACGATCGGCGGGATCGTGGTCGAGAGAGGTGGCTTCGACTGGCGCAACGGCCGTTTCCCGCAGTTCGAGAAGTTCCTCGAGGAGAACGCCGCGTTCATCGCGCCCGGCGCGCTGCTGCACACCGCGTTCACGCGCCGGCTCCGTATGCGCTACCTCACCGAGTTCGGCGGTCACATGAGCCCGATGACCGCCTTCCTGACGCTCAACGGCGTGGAGACGCTGTCGCTGCGCATGCGGCGACACGCGGAGAACGCGCTCGAGGTGGCGGCGTTCCTGGAGAGCCATCCGGCCGTGCTCGAGGTGTCGTATCCATCGCTGCCCTCGAGCCCGTACCACGCCCTCGCGGCCAAGTACTTCCGGCGCGGCTCCGGCGCGATCCTGGGTGTGCGCGTGCGCGGCGGCCTCGCAGGCGCCCGCCGCGTGCTCGAGCGCGTGCGGATCTTCGACTACATGGTCAATGTCGGCGACACCAAGTCGATGATCGTCCACCCGGCCACGTCGATCCATCATGGGCTGCCGCGCGAGGAGCAGGAGCGCGCCGGCGTCTTTGAGGACACGCTGCGGCTCTCGGTGGGCACGGAGGACGCCGGCGACCTGATCCGCGACCTCGCCCAGGCGCTGGAGGGCGCGGCTCCGACGGCCGACTGATCGCGCTCAGGCGCCGTCGACCGCCGGCGCGTCTTCAGGGACTCGGTTCGCACCCCGGCGGGTCCGGCTGTGCCGGCTGTGCCGGCAAGCCCGCCAGCGTCTCCGGGCTGAGGAGTTCGTCCAAGTGCTCCTTGCTGACCAGCCCCCGTGAGACGACGACCTCGGGCACGCTCCGCCCCGTCGCGGCGGCCTCCTGCGCGACCGCGGTCGCCTGCGCGTGGCCGATGATGGGGTTCAGCGCGGTCACGAGCCCGATCGAAGCTTCCACCTGGCTCCTGAGGTGGTCGACGTTCGCCGTGATACCTGCGACGCAACGCTCGGCAAGCGTCCGGCATCCCATCTCGAGGTGCGTGACGCTCATGAAGAGGGAGTGCGCGATGATCGGCTCGAAGGCATTGAGCTGCAACTGGCCGGCTTCGGCCGCGAAACTGACCGTGACGTCGTTGCCGATGACCTCGAAGGCGATCTGGTTGACGACCTCCGGTATGACCGGGTTGACCTTCCCCGGCATGATGCTCGAGCCCGCCTGCATCGGGGGGAGGTTGATCTCACCCAGCCCTGCCCGCGGCCCCGACGACAAGAGCCTCAGGTCGTTGCAGATCTTGGACAGCTTGACGGCGATGCGCTTGAGCACGCCGGAGAACTGGACGAACGACCCCGGATCCTGGGTGGCCTCGATGAGGTTCGGCGAGATGACCAGGGGGATACCGGTGAGCTCGTCGAGGTACTTGCAGGCGAGCTCGCAGTAGCGTGGCGGCGCGTTGAGCCGGGTGCCGATGGCGGTGCCGCCGAGGTTGACCTCCTCGATGAGCCGGCAGGCCTCGGCAAGACGCCGCTCATCTTCGCCGATCATGACCGCATAGGCGGCGAACTCCTGCCCCAGCGTCATGGGGACGGCGTCCTGCAGCTGCGTCCGTCCCACCTTGACGACGCTCATCAGCTCGTCGGCTTTGGCTGCGAAGGCGCCGCGCAGGATGCCCATGGCGTCGAGCAGGCGATCGGCAGCCCAATGCAGTGCCACTTTGACCGCGGTCGGGTAGACGTCGTTCGTGCTCTGCCCCATGTTGACGTCGTCAAGCGGATGCAGAAACGCGTACTCGCCGCGCGCGTGGCCGAGGTGCTCGAGGGCGCGGTTGGCGATGACCTCGTTCGCGTTCATGTTGGCGGAGGTGCCGGCGCCCCCCTGGATGACGTCGACGACGAACTGCTCGTGCAGCTCTCCCGAGCGGACTTCCTCGCAGGCCTTGATGATCGCGGCGGCCTTGTCGGCCGGCAGCAGACACAGGTCACGGTTGGCCGCCGCGGCGGCCTGCTTCACCGCCGCCAGAGCGTTGACCAGGTCAGGGTAGGTGGACATCGCGATGCCCGAGATGCGGAAGTTCTCCCCGGCGCGCAAGGTGTGAATGCCGTAGTAGGCGGCCGCGGGCACCTCGCGATCACCGAGAAGATCGTGCTCCAGGCGGGTTTCGGCAGGCGGCATCAGCTGCTCCACGATAGTCGTTGACCGACTACTCGGCTAGACCATGGTGCAGACGTCGTCCTCGTCCACCAGGGCTACGACCTGCTCGGCGTCCTCCGTCGGCTCCACGGAGAGGTGCGGCATGCGCTTGTCCACCGCCGCCGGCAGCCACCAGTTGGCGCGCCCGAAGAGATGCATCATCGACGGCACGAGCACGGTGCGCAGGATGAACGCGTCGAGGAAGACGGCTACTGCCAAGCCGATGCCGAACTCGGCGATCACCCGCTGACCGCCGAAGACGAAGGCGACGAACACGCTGATCATGATGGCTGCCGCGGCCGTGATCACGCGCCCAGTAGTCGCCTGACCGACGATGACCGAGTGGCGGTTGTCGCGTGTGTGTACCCACTCCTCGTGCATGCGGCTCACGAGGAAGACCTGGTAGTCCATTGAGAGGCCGAAGAGCACCGCGAGCATGATCACCGGCAGGAAGGCCTCGACCGGACCCGACCGCCCCAGCCCGAGGAGATTGGAGCCCCAGCCCCACTGGAAGAAGGCCACGACGACGCCGAACGAGGCCGCGGCGGCAAGCAGGTTCATCACCGCCGCCGTCGCCGGGACCAGGAAGCTGCGGAAGGCGACGAGCAGGAGCAGGAAGCCGAGGCCGATGATCACGCCGATGAACAGCGGCAGTTTGGCCGTGATGATGGCGGCGAAGTCGTCGAAGATCGCGGTCGCGCCGCCGACGTGCACGCGCAGGGTGGTGCCCTGCTCGGCGGCGGGGATCACCACGCTGCGCAGATGCTTGATGAGGTCGCTCGTCTGCACGTCCTGCGGCGCCGACTTCGGTATGACCTCCACGATCGCCACCTTGGCGCCGGGCTTGGAGGGGAAGGGCACCACGGCGGCCACGTTGGGCACCGTCTGCAGCGACTGCGTGAGCTTGGCGAGCGCCGCCGTGTCGGCCGGCGAACCGACCTCGGCGACCAGCAACAGGGGGCCGTTGGATCCCGGGCCGAAGCCGGATGCCAGCAGATCGTAGGCCTTGCGCGTCGTGCTGGAGGCGGGATCGTTGCCCGCGTCCGAGAGGCCGAGGCGCAGGTTGAGCACGGGGCTGGCCAGCGTGAGCATCACGATCACCGCGATGAGCGCCAAGATGACCGGATGACGCGAGACGAAGTGCGCCCAGCGAGCCCAGAAGCCGGTCGTGTGGCTTTCCTGGGGACCGCTGGCGGCGAGCTGGCGCCGCTCGCGCCGGCTGAGCACGCGCGTCCCCATGAAGCCGAGCAGCGCCGGCAGCAGGGTGAGCGCGGTGGCCATCGTGAGCAGCACGGTGATGACCGACGCGTACGCGAGCCCGTTGAGGAAGCTCAGCCTCAGGACCAGCAGACCGAGCAGCGCGGCGCAGACGGTGCCGCCGGCGAACAGTACCGCACGACCGGCCGTGTTGAGGGAGCGCACCGCGGCCTCCTCCGGCGTGTGGCCGGCCTTCAGACCGTCGCGATACCGGGTGATGATGAAGAGCGCGTAGTCGATGCCCACACCGAGCCCGATGAGCGCGGCGAGTGTGGGGGCGAGGATGGCGACGCTGACGGCGTGCGTGAAGAGGTCGATGGTGAACGTCGCCGTGCCGAGCGCGACCACGGCGGCGATCAGCGGGAGCGCCATACCCACAAGCGAGCCGAAGGCGATCAGGATGATGATCGCCGCCGCGATGAGGCCGATGGCCTCGCTGTTGGACGGCGGCGTCTGGCTGACCTCCTGGACCGCCTGCCCGCCGATGTCGACCTGGAGCGTGCCGGTGTTGGCAGCCTTCACAAGGCTGATCACATGCTTGACGTCCGCCTTGGGCAGCGACTGTGCCAGCTTGGTGAAGTCGACCGTCGCGTAGGCAGTCTTGCCGTCGCGGCTGATCTGCGCGGCTCCGGTGGGCACGTACGGACTGCGCACCGCAGCGACACTCGGCGACGCCGCCACCTGCTTGAGCAACGTTCCGATCTGCGCCTGCACCGCCGGATCGGTGACCGTCCCGTTGCTCACGTGCCAGACGATGGTGTCGGAGTCGCCGGCCTGTTTGGGGAGCGCGGACGTGAGGAGTTCCTGCGCGCGCGACGACTCGGTGCCGGGCAGCGAGAACGTGTTGGAGTAGGCGCTCCCGACCACGCGTTCGATGCCGACGACCGAGAACAGGACGACGAGCCAAGCGATGACCACGATGACTCGGTGCCGGTAGCACCAGCGAGCGAAGGAAGCCACGATGTTCTCCTCGGAGGTCGATCCGGTCTGCGCAGGCGAAGGCCGGTCTTGGGACGTTCGTGGATACTACCCGCGTGAGCGAGAACGACTCGCCTCAGGCGGCGGGCCTGGTGACGAAGATGGCCGCCGCCTCGTAGCGCAGTAACCCGTCCGCGACCTGAGGCACCCGGTCGGCGATCGTGGGGATCCTGACGAACAGCGAGGAGTGCGCGAGGGCCGCGATCGCCTGCGGGTTCACGTACACGATCGCGGCTTCCCTCGGCTCGTCGCGAAGGCTGCGCTCCAGCTTGGCGATCACCCGTTCCATCAGTTTCGCCGGGAACGGGTTGAACAGATAGATCACCAGCGGGCCGGCGGGGAACTCGAACTCTTCGACGTCCATGGTCAGCAGCTCGACCCGGGACGGGTCGATCCTGTCCGGCCCGTAGTCGCCGATGTTGCGCCGCGCGATGCGGATGCACGTCGCCGAACTGTCCACGCCGATCAGCCTCCGGAACGGATACGACGACGCGATCATCAGCGGCTTGCCTTTGCCGCATCCCAGGTCGATGAACGTGAAGTCCGAGAAGTCGGCGCCGACGCTGTCCAGCGCCGTAGTGATCGCCGCGGCGCTCGTCGTCTCGTAGCGGGAGGCCAGGTTCCCGCCCTTCGTCACTCCGGTACCGAGCTTGCGGCCGTCGAGGACGCCGGCGGTGTCGGTACCGTGCGCCTCGTCGAACCCATCGCGCGAGAGCTGCTCCTGCTTGAGCCTCCGGCGGCGGCGCGCGGTCAGCGGCGAAAGCAGGTATGCGGGCAGCTCGTCCAGCGTCGCAACGATGCCGAAGTCGCGCACGGACGCGGCGAAGAGCCGGAGCGATCTCAAGAGTCACGCCCGGCGGCAGGGGCGACGTGCAGAAGCTCCTCGGCGAGCACGCCCTCGGCGACCTTGGCGACCGGTCCCGTCATGCGCATCGCGTAGTCGTCTCCGACTTCGATGGCCAAGACGCCGCCGGGCATGTGCGCGGCGACTGACCGGCCGCACAGCCCCAACCGAAAGGCGACCGCCGCGGCCGCGCAGCTGCTGCTGCCGGAGGCGAGCGTGTAGCCGGCGCCGCGCTCCCAGATCTCGATCCGGATGTCGCCCCCGGGCAGCGCCTCGAGAAACTGCACGTTGGTCCGGTTCGGGAAGCTTGCGTGGGTCTCGAGCAAGGGGCCGTAGCGGCGGGCGAGCTCGGGACCGATGTCGGGCATTGGCACCACGCAGTGCGGGTTGCCGATCGTCGCGGCGCAGATGACGAAGGTGCGGTCGCCGGCGACGAGCTGCTCGTTGATGACCTCGCGCCGCGGGCCGGCGACGGGGATCTCGTCGCTCCAGAAGCTCACGCGGCCCATCTCCACCCTGACCGAGCGGCCGGCGTCCGCCACCGTGGCGTGCACCACGCCGCCGGGCGTCTCGAGGGCGAACTCCTCGCCGTCGACCAGCTCTCGATCCCACAGATACCTGGCGAAGATGCGCAGGCCGTTGCCGCTCTTCTCCGCCTCGCTGCCGTCCGGGTTGAAGATCCGGAGTGCGAAACGAGCCTCCTCGGCCGGCAGCGGGCCGAGCAGGATGCCGTCGGAGCCGACGCCGTGGTGGCGATCGCAGATCCGCCGGACCTGCGCGACCGTGAGCGGCGCCGGCAGGTCGCCTGGGTCGATCACCAGGTAGTCGTTGCCGAGGGCGTGGTACTTGGCGAAGGTGACGGGCATGTGTGCGGAGTGTACGCCGGCGATCCGACGAGCCTAGGGAGCGGCGACCGGAGCCGGGGTGCTCGCGGCAGGCATCAGGCCGAGCACCCGAGAGGTCGCCCCGCGCAGCGTGACCGTGCCGTAGCTCAGTGACTCTCGGCCGGACGTGAGCACGACGAGTGAGAAGGCGACGCCGTGGCTCTCGAGCCGGCTCGCCTCGTGCACGACGATGCCGCTGCCATACGGCATGTAGCCGCCCTTGAAGAAGACGGTCCAGCCGGCCGGCCGCGCCACCCTGGGAATGCCCCAGCAGTGGGCGGGCGTGATGTGCGAGAAGAGGTACCGGACCCAGGTGCGGTACTGCGGCGGCACCAACGTGTCCATGGAGGCGAAGAGCCGCGCCTGGTCGGCGGCGGTGATCTGGGCCAGCCACCAGACCGAGCCCACGGAGAAGTTCGTCATGCCGACCAGACGCGCGCAGGCGTAGCAGCCTCTCGCGCCGACGACGCGGAAGATCGCCGAGGCGGCGGCGTTGTCGGACACGATGATCATGCGCGCCAGTCTCATGCGCGTGGCGGACGAGATGCTCGCGTGCGTGCGCAGGTAGTCGACCAGCATCATCGCCTTCACGACGCTGGCCGAGGCGAAGCGCACGTCCAGATGGTAGCCGCGCAGCACGCCGAGGTCGTCGACGACGGCGAATCCCACGGCGCCCTTGCGGGTCTGCAGCCACTTCGCGGCGCTGCCGATGTCGGTGGCGGCCGGGAAGACGGGCAGCACCCGCAGGCGGTCGTCGTGCCACGCGACCTGGGGGGCGCCGAGCGAGTCGACCACCTCGACGTGATAGCGGTAGGTGCCCGGCGCCAGATCGCACTGGAACGAGTACGACAGGTCCGTGCCGGTCGCCACGGGATCGGGGATCGGGTGAGTGGCGACGATGACGCCCTGCGGCGTGGTGATCAGCACCGTGGCCGTCGCCAGGGGCGCCGCGGCATCCTCGATGCGATAGGGCAGCGTCGCCGGCAAGCCGGAGACGACGTCCACCTTGGCAAGCGCGTAGGTCTGCGGCTCCGCCGGTGAGGGCGCGACGGCCGACGCGCGGCCGGCGGATGCCGCGGCGACGCCGGCGGCAGGGGACGCGAGAAGCGCGGCGAGCAAGACGGCCGCGGCCAGCGCCGGCAGGATCCCGGCCGCAGCTCTGGAGCGGATCGGCTGCGTCACGACGGCTTGTCTCCTCGGGTGGCGTCCTCAGGGCTGCGCCCGACTGTACACCCGCCTGCGAGGCTCTGCCTCGTCCCGGCGGCAACGCCCAGAGTCAGGCGCCCGGCGCCAGGTTACGCGGCGTGAACCCTCTGTTGCGCTCCCATTAAGTCAGCCGCGACGGCGGGCTGCGCCGGTGTCGGCGCGAGTGTGGCTCGTGTATGGTGCCCGCAGTCGCGGGCACCTTCGGGTTCCCGTGCCGGCCTCATCACGAGCGTGCCGTCGACGTTGGGAGCAAGGGAAGCTTGAGAACGAGATACCCTGTCACGACGATCGCCGGAGTCGCCTCGATCGCCGTCTGCGTCTCGCTGGGCAGCGCGGCCTACCTCTTCTATCCGTGGGCGTTCAGCCCCATGACCAACTGGATCAGCGACCTCGGCAACACGTGGCTGAACCCGCGCGGCTCGATGTTCTTCCGCGCCGACATGGTCGTGGTCGGCATCGGGCTCTCGGTATTCTTCCTCGGCCTGCGCACCCTGACTCACGGTCAGCGGCTGCTCACCAGGCTCCTCATCATTACGGCGCAGCTCAGCGGCCTCGTGGCGTCGCTGGCGCTGGCGATGACCGGAGTCTTCTCGGAGAACCAGCAGAGCGCGCACGCGCTTTGGGCCACGGTCCTCTTCGTCGCCCTGGCGGTGACCGTCATGATGCTCGGGTGGGGCGTGCTCTCCCACCCCGGCGTACCGGCCTGGATCGGCTACTTCGCGCTCGCTGCCTTCGCCGTGGACATCGTGTCGATCGTGGCCAGAAGCTACTGGCTCGAGTGGGTCGCGGTGCCTCTGCTCCTTCTGATCGTGGCGCAGGTCTCGTACGGGACCTTGAGGGCGACACGGGCTCGCGCCGGTCGCGAGATGGGTGCTGCTCGCGAAGCGCGCCCCGCCGCGGCAAGCTCCGCGGAGTCCCGAGCCCCATGAGGCACGCCGAGCGGACGTACTACTCGCTGACCGCTCCCAAGGCCGGCGGGCCGGGGCTCTCGACGCTGCCGAGCGTCGCCGGCGGCAGCTTCGCGACGCTGTTCAAGTGACGGCAGCGGCGCGTCCCACCGCGGCCTCGAGATATTAACCCTACGTAAACGTGGTTAACTCTGGCTCTCTCGGGGCCACAAGAACACATGATCAAAACGCCGGCGGGTCTGCCCGCCGGCTTGTCGGGATGACAGGTCTGCCGCGACGGCAGCGCTGGCTCCCGGAGGTGAGGACATGAAGACCACACCACAGACACGGCTCGCGCGCCTTGCGGGTCTGACGGCTCTCTCGCTGCTCGTGCTTGCGGTCGGCGTCCAGGCGGCCGGGGCCGCGGCTCTGGCCGGGACACAGGGCAGAGGGGGCGTCACCTTGACGTCTGCAACGTCGACCCAACTGCAGGGTCTTACGGCCGCCGCTGCGGCTCAGCATCAAGGCACCGTCGTGTTCGTGCCCGCTGCCGCAGCCGGGACGCAAGGCAGGGGCGGCGTCGCCCTGGCGGCCGCCACGACGACTCAGCCGCAGGGGCTGACGCCGGCTCTGCGGCACAACCACGGCGGCAGGTTCCAGCCGACGACGGACGTCCTGGCCGCGCAGGCCGCGTCGTCCGGCGCGACTTCAAGGAGCGCCTGGATCGCGGCGGGATCGGCCGCGGCCCTCGTGCTCGTGGGCTTCGCCGCGTGGGCGCTGACGCGCCGCCGCCGGCAGCCCGGCGATCGCGCCTCGGCGGCCTACTGTGCGCAGCATCCCGACGACGCGCTGTGCGCCGCGGCCTGAACGAGGACGCGGACGCCCGTCCGACGGGCGCGATTGCTTGAAAGGGGCGGTGTCGCTGAGTGGCGACGCCGCCCCTCTCGCCTAGCGACCCAGCCGCACGCGCGGGTCGACCCAGGCGTAGCCGAGGTCGACGAGCAGGTTGGCGAACACGAAGAAGAACGTCGCGAACAGCACGCCGCCGGCGATGACCCCGGGGTCGCGGTCGCCGATCGCGCCGTAGATCAACTGACCGATGCCCGGCCGGTTGAAGACGATCTCGACGATGAAGGTCCCGGCGATGAGGGTGCCGAGATCGATGCCCGCAAGGGTCATGACCGGGGTCACGGCGTTCCTGAACCCGTGGACCCACACGACGCGGCGCTCGCTCAGGCCCTTGGCACGCGCCGTGCGGATGAAGTCGGATCGGGAGACCTCGAGCATGGCGGCGCGTTGCATGAACGAGATATACGCGACCTCGATCATCCCGAGCGTGAGGGCCGGCAGGATGAGCATCTTGAGGCTCGCCCAGCTCGCTGGGATGATGCCGAGCACCGTCGGCCCGACGCCCCCGACCGGCACCCAGGCCAGCTGAACGGCGAAGACGAATTGAAGGAAGTACCCGAGCACGAACGCCGGGATGGCCCAGATGATCAGCGCCAGCGTCGTCAGCGTGGTGTCCCAGAAGCTGTACTGCCGGATCGCCGAGTACACCCCGAGGGGGATCCCGAGGAGCTCGATGAGCACCGCCGCGAGGGCGAGCTGGATGGTGATCGGGGCCGCCTCCCAGATCATCTGGCCAACGTCGCGCCCGTTGTACAAGGACACGCCGAGATCGCCGTGCAGGAGTCGCTCCACGTACTTCACGTACTGGACGTAGAAGGGGCGGTCGAGGCCGCGCTGCTGGCGGATGTACTCGATGCGTGTCTCGGTGGCGTACTTCCCGGCCAGGTAGGTGGCCGCGTCGCCCGGCACCAGCCTGAGCGCGGTGAACGTGACCAAGGTCACCCCGATGAGCACGATGACCAGCTGGAACAGGCGTCTGATGATGTAGGCGATCATCTGCCCTCGATCCCTCCGGGCCGCGCTACCGATCTGCTCGGAGACAGGACGGGGCGCTCAGACGTTGTAGACTTCGCGCCCCAGGATCTTCACCCAGTTGGCCGCCAGCACCTTCTGGGCTTCGTCGGGTTTGTCCACGCCCAGGATGACGATGGCGTGGCCGTGGATCCGGCCGAGGTGAGGATAGAGGTAGTGGACGTTGATGCCGGCCGCCTCCAGAGGCTTCAGCACGGCGCTCACACTGCCCGGATGGTCCGGTATCTCGACGGCGAGCACATCGATCTCCTTCGGAGCGTAGCCGCCGCCCGTGAGGATGTTCTTTGCCTTCTCGTGATCGTCGACGACGAACCTGACGGTGCTGATGTCGGACGTGTCCGCCACCGAGATGGCCCTGATGTTCACGCCTTCGCGCCCCAGGAGCTCGCTGACGGCGGAGAAGGTCCCCGGGACGTTGGCGAGGCTCACGGACAACTGCTTGATGGACATGCGCGTCAGTCCTTTGTGTAGTCGTGGCCCACGGCGAGGGCTCTCTTGTTGAGGTCCAGGAGCTTCGCTCTGCCCTTGCCCAGGATCTCCGCGAGGTTCTCCACCATGGCATCGTAGGAGATCATGCTGCTCGCCCTCACAAGGGCCCCGAGCATGATCATGTTGGCGACCTTCATGGAACCCAGCTCGCCGGCCAGCTCGCTGGTGGGGACCGCGATGATCTCGATGTCGCTCCGCGCCGACTCGGTGTGCACGAGGGACGAGTTAGCGCAGAGAAGACCTCCCGACTGGAGGGCGCCCTGGAACCTGACGAAGGAGGGCTGGTTCATGGCGATCACGACTTCCGGCGACGAGGCCACAGGAGAGGCGATCTCCTCGTCGGAGACGGCGACGGCGCAGTTGGCGGTGCCGCCCCGCACCTCCACGCCGTAGCTGGGCAGGTAGGTGACGTACTTGCCTTCGAGCATGGCCGCCGTCGCCAGAGTGGAGCCCATGGAGAGGACGCCCTGCCCTCCCGATCCCGAGATGATGGCCTTCGTCAGCATGGGACCTCTTTGAACACGCCCAGCGGGAACTGCTTGACCATGACCTCGTCGATCCACCTGCAGGCCTCGAGGGTGCCCATCTTCCAGTTCACCGGGCACGGGGAGAGGATCTCGACCAGGGAGAAGCCGGCCCCGGCCACCTGGCGCTGGAAGGCCTTCTTGATGGCCTTCTTCGCCTTCACCACCGCGGCCGGCTTGTTGACGGCGACGCGCTCCAGGTACGACGTGCCGTCGAGCTGCGCGAACACCTCGCAGATGCGCACGGGATGACCGGCGAGGCCTGCGTCGCGCCCCGTCGGCGTGGTCGTGGTCACCTGGTCGAGGAGGGTCGTGGGCGCCATCTGGCCGCCGGTCATGCCGTACACCCCATTGTTCACGAAGATCACGGTGATGTTCTCGCCCCTGTTGGCGGCGTGGAACCCCTCGGCAGTGCCGATGGCGGCGAGGTCGCCGTCGCCCTGGTAGGAGAAGACCAGGTTCTGCGGCCGCACCCGCTTGACGCCGGTGGCCACGGCCGCCCCGCGCCCGTGGGCCGACTCGAGCACGTCGATCTCGAAGTAGTTGTAGAGGAGCATGCCGCATCCCGCGGGTGCCACGCAGATGGCGTCACCCCGGAGGTCCATCTCCTCGATGACCTCCATGAGGAGGCGGGTGATGATGCCGTGGCCGCATCCCGGGCAGTAGTGGAAGTCCGCCTCTTTGAGGAGCTTGGGCCGGCCGTAGACGGTCTTCACGGCTGCGGCCGATCGTCGTCCGCATGTGCCTGGAAGTAGTGGCGGGAGATGATCCGGTAGAGCTCGACGGGCATCGGGACGACGCCGCCGGGCCGGCCGTAGAAGTGGACGTGCCCCCGGCCCTCGAGCGCGAGCCGCACGTCCTCAACCATCTGGCCGGCGCTCATCTCGAAGACGAAGAAGTCGCTCACCGTCTTTGCCAGCTCCCGGATGGCCTGCATGGGGAAGGGCCAGAGCGTGATCGGCCGGATCATGCCCACCTTCTTGCCCTCCTCGCGGAGTCTCTTGATGGCGCCCTTGGCGATCCGCGCGCCGATGCCGTAGGCCACGACGACCATCTCGGCGTCGTCCACCAGATGGGTCTCGAAGCGGACCTCGTTCTGCTCGATGAGCCGGAACTTGCGCTGGAGCTTCCAGTTCTTCTCTTCCTGGAGCTTGACGTCGAAGATCAGCGAGTAGATCGACTGGGCGGGCCGGTCCTTGGCGCCGATGAGCGCCCAGGGCTTGTCGTAGTCCGGCGGGCGCACGAGGCCGTCGAAGTCGACCGGCTCCATCATCTGACCCAGGATGCCGTCGCCGAGGATGACGACCGGATTGCGGTACTTGTCGGCCAGGTCGAAGGCCAGCGGCACGATCTCCGTGAGCTCCTGGACGGACGCGGGCGCGAGGACGATGGTCCTGTAGTCCCCGTGGCCGCCGCCGCGTGTGGCCTGGAAGTAGTCAGACTGAGCCCCGGCGATACTCCCCATGCCGGGGCCGCCGCGCACCATGTTGACGATGACGGCGGGCAGCTCGTCGGCCACGAGATAGGAGATGCCCTCCTGCTTGAGGCTCATGCCGGGGCCGCTCGACGACGTCATGGAGCGCGCCCCGGCCGCCGCGGCTCCGAGCACCATGTTGATGGCGGCGATCTCGCTCTCCGACTGGATGAAGACGCCGCCCGCGCCGGGCATCCGCCTGGCCATGTACTCCGTGATCTCGTTCTGCGGGGTGATGGGATACCCGAAGTAGTGGGTGCACCCCGAGAGGACGGCTGCCTCACCCAGGGCGGCGTTGCCGCTCATGAGACGCCTCACGACTTGCTCACCTCGATGGCCACGTCGGGGCACATGAGGGCGCAGTTGCGGCAGGCCGTACATCCCTTGGAGTCGTCGAAGGCGGCGACGAAGTAGCCCTTGAGATTCAGCTCGTCGGAGAGGCTGATGCAGTCCTCCGGGCAGAAGTCGACGCAGAGGGCGCAGCCCTTGCAGCGCTCTCTGTCGATCTGGATGCTCCCCTTCACTGACGCGTCCCCTACTCTGCGTTTGGGCCGGCTGCCCATGATAGCGCCTCAGGCGCCGGGCGCCTCCCCACCCAACCGAAGAATGCCCTCGACTTCGGCGCCGCTCGAGCCAGGTCCGACGCCGACGCGCTGGCCGAGTTATGGAACGGCTGACTGCGATCACCCCGGCATTTGGGTCGTGGAGTCACCGCGGAACGGGGTTGAGGCGGAGGGTCTAGCCGGAGGAATCCCTGCAATGCACTGGTGGGCGCACGTGGATTCGAACCACGGACCTCCTCCTTATCAGAGAGGCGCTCTAACCGACTGAGCTATGCGCCCACAGGGGGTTTGGAGTCTAAGAGGGCGGCAGCGTAGCGTCAACCGCGGTTGAGCAGCAGGCCGCGGCGCCGCTGACCGGCTAGAGCCGCACCGGGACGAGCCACAAGACACGTCCTCGAGGGCCAGTGACGCCAGATCGGCCGCGACGCTCGTCACAGATCGAATCCCTCTTGTCAGCTCTATCTGACCGGTTTACATTGGTGTAACTGACTTGTTACGTCCTGCTGGAGGAACTACTATGCCATCTGTGGGCATCACCGAGTTCAAAGCGCACTTCAGCGAGTACCTGCGTCGCGTGCTGGCAGGCGAGGTGTTCTACATCACCAACCGAGGGGTCGAAGTAGCCGAGTTTCGGCCAGCCGACCTGACGCGCAAGATCCTGTGGGAAATGGTCAACGCCGGCGAGCTGGAGTGGAGCGGCGGCAAGCCGAGGCTCCCCGACAGCATGCCGGTCAACTCCGGCCGGTTACTGTCGGACATCGTCCTTGAGGACAGAGGGCCGTACTGGCCCGAGCCGGACGATAAGCCCGAGTGATCCTCTACCTCGACACCAGTGCGCTGGTGAAGCTCATCATCCGCGAAGATGGCACCGCGGACGCAGTGGCCTGGTTCGAGCGGGCCGACCTGATCGCCTCGAGCGTCATCACGTACGCCGAAGCCTGTTCGGCGCTCGGGCAGAACGACCGGAGGCGGGCAGGCACCCCTTCCCGATTGAGCGAGTGGCTCATCGCGCTGGACGAGCACTGGCGCGAAGTCATGCGAGTACCCGTAGCCGAGTGGCCGGCGGGCAAGCTGGCCCTCGCGCACGGGCTGCGCGGCATGGACGCAGTACAGCTTGCCGCAGCCATCACGTTGCGCGAGCGGCTGCAGGCCGGGACGACGGGTGCCCCCGCCGCTGATGTCGCCTTCGCCGCCTTCGACCGGCGGCTGCTCGAGGCCGCCGGGCACGAAGGCTTCGCCACGCTCGGCGGCCCGCTCGACTAGCGGACGGCGGCCCGCTCGCGTAAGGGGACGGCCGGCGACGGGTCGTCAACCGAGCCACCGCCTCGCCCAAGCCACCGCCTCGCCCGACCCCGTACCCCCGTCTGCCACGGTGTGAGGTCCCGCGTGGCTGACGTATACTCAAAGCGTGATGGACGTACAGGAGATGACCATATACGGCGTCAGTTTCGACGTCATCGGCAAACAGCCCATCGTGCTGCTCAAGACGATCGAGGGCAACAAGTTCCTGCCCATCTGGATCGGGCACCCCGAGGCCGCCGCCATCCTCATCAAGCTGCAGGGCACCGAGCTCCCGCGGCCGATGACGCACGACCTGCTCACCAGCATCATCGGCCGCTTCGAGGCGGATGTGGCGCGTATCACCGTGACGGAGCTCAAGGAGAGCACCTTCTACGCCACGCTCACGCTCACCAAGGAGGGCGAGATGATCGACATCGACTCGCGCCCCAGCGACGCCCTCGCCCTGGCAGTGCGCACCGACGCCCCCATCTTCGCCTCCACGGCGCTCATCGACGAGAACGCCATCGAGTTCGAGCGCGAGGTCGACGACACCGAGGAGATCGTGGAGAGCTTCCGCGACTTCCTGGAGAGCGTGTCGCCCGAGGACTTTAACAGCGCCGAGGGCACGCCGGACGAAGTCGCCTTCGCCGAGGCCGACGAGCTGGACCTGGACGACGAGGACGACGAGGACGAAGACGATGATGAGGACGACCTCGACGACCTCGACGACGAAGAGGACGCCGGTCCCCCGCACAACTGATCCGCCGGCGGGCCCTGACGCCGGCGCCGGCTCGACCAATCAGACGACCCGCGACGAAAGGCCCCCCGACGTGAGCACCCCCAACGACGACCCCGTGATCAAGCAGTTCCGCGACCAGATCTCGGACAACGACCTCAAGCTCGTCGAGCTCCTCAACAAGCGCCTCAAGCTGGTGGACAAGCTCTGGCGCTACAAGGCCGACCACGACGTCGAGGTCTACAACCAGGAGCGCGAGGAGTGGATGCTCACCTTCATCTCGCGCGCCAACAAGGGACCGCTCTCCGGTGACGCGCTGCAGGATATCTACCGGCACATCGTCGAGGTCACGAAGAACGAGGCCGGGCGCCTCGGGGCTGAGTAGGACCACCAGGCCGAGGCTCCGCAGACGGGGGGCCGCCCGGCCGGCGCCCAGACCGGGACCGCGAGTGACGCCCAGTCCCAGTGCAGCGGCCGGCGCCCAGACCCGGACCGCGATCGGTGCGGACCGTCCCGAGTTCAGCGGCGGCGGCACATGCGTCGCCGCCCGCGGTGCCGGATTCGGTGCCGGATTCAGTGCCGCGGTCGGTGCGTACACCAAGCGTGCCGCCCAGCCGACGCCGACGGGGAGCCGGCGCACCGCAGATCGCTGCCGCGATGGGCGCCGGCCGCCGTGAGTCGGGCGGCTCCGCTAGCGGGTGACGGTCGCACCGGCGGCAGACGCCGCCAGCCAGAGAGGCCGAGCGGCCACGCCCTCCTCCTCGAACGCTGCCGCCATCTCGCGCGCGATGCGCGCCGCGTCGGCGGCAAGGCTCACGAAAGCGATGAGGCTTGGCCCCGAGCCCGAGATCGCCACGGCCGCCGCCCCGGCGCGTTGCGCCGCGATCCAGGCGGCCGGCCCGCCGCGGATGAGCTTGATGCGCGCCGCCTGGTGCAGCCTGTCCTCCATCACCTGGCTC
>Ga0073936_10005258_pt1 | contig 17606 bp, 11 predicted proteins | sample AliMusrvi5mmetaG_FD_87041 | JGI IMG/M metagenome (GOLD analysis project Ga0073936, IMG submission 87041) | Freshwater lake bacterial and archeal communities from Alinen Mustajarvi, Finland, to study Microbial Dark Matter (Phase II) - Alinen... | ecosystem: Environmental > Aquatic > Freshwater >... | reverse complement strand
GTGCACGGGTCGGCGTATGAATATCTGCGCAACACGGCCACGTCGGCGAACTCCTTCTTCAATAACGCGGCGGGCGTGGCTCGCCAGAAGCTGAACCGGAACGTGTTCGGCGCGTCGGTGGGCGGCCCGGTGCTGAAGAACCGGTTGTTCTACTTTTTGAATTACGAAGGCCGCCAGGACAAGAGCGAGTCGAGCTATGTGCGCACGGTTCCGAACGACACGTTCCGGCTGGGCACCTTTACTTACGTGAAGACGGATGGTTCGACGGGCACTCTTTCGCCCGCGCAGGTGAAGGCGAAGGATCCGCTGGGCATCGGTCCGGACCCCGCGGTGCTGACGCTGTTTCAGAGCTATCCGCATCCGAACGACATCACCACGGGCGACCTGCTGAACACGGCGGGATACCGGTTCAACGCGCCGACTCCGCTGCGCTGGAATACCTATATCGCGAAGTTCGACTACCAACTGGACAGCGCCGGCAAACACCAGATTTTCTGGAGGGGCAATCTGCAGAACGACCGCTATGCCAACGGCGCGCCGGAATTTCCGGGCGACCCGGCGTCGAGCGTTTTTCTGGAAAACAGCAAGGGCTATGCGATCGGCTACACGGCGATTCTGCCCTGGAATCTGATCAGCACGTTCCACTATGGCTACACGCGGCAGGGGTCCGAGAACACGGGTATCCTGCAGGCGCCGTACGCGTATTTCCGCGATATCACGACGCGCTACGCGCAGACGACGGAGCTTGCCCGGATCATTCCGGTGCATCAGATCAGCGAAGATCTGTCGTGGAACAAAGGCGCGCATTCGGTGAGTTTTGGCGGCGTGATGCGCTTCATCCACAATGACCGGCTGAATACCGGCAACTCGTTCAGCAACGCCTACGGAAACTCGAGCTGGCTGCTGGGCAGCGGCTCGGACCTGCTGGTGTCGGACGCGAAAAATACCACGGCTTACAAGCGCCAGTTCGCGAACCTGCTGGGCCTGCTGCCGCAGCTGACGGGTCAATATAACTACGATCTGTCGGGCAATCCGCTGCCCCAGGGCGCGGCGATCAGCCGGAAGTTCGGCAACGAAGAGTACGAGATGTACCTGCAGGACACCTGGAAGGTGACCCGGACGCTGAACGTGACGGCCGGCCTGCGGCTCTCGCTCGATCCGCCGGTTTACGAACGCCAGGGATACCAGACCAGCGCCCAGCAGTCGCTCGAAGACTGGTACAACCAGCGCGGCGCACTGGCGGCACAGGGTCTGCCGCAGTCGCAGGCGCCGCGGATTACTTATGTTCTGGCCAACAAAGGCGGCCGCGATCTGTATCCGTTCCAGAAAGATCTGGCGCCGCGCATTTCGCTGGCCTACGCGCCGGAAGCAAGCAGCGGAATCGCGAAGTGGCTGTTCGGCGGACCGGGCAAAACTTCGATCCGCACCGGCTTCGGCATGTTCTACGACATTTTCGGCCAGGGCCTGATTCGCAGCGCGGATTCCACGGCGCTCGGCTTCTCCACGTCTCTGCAGAACGCCGCCAACCAGACGGTGGCGACATCTTATCGCTACCAGGGCTTCTACGCGGTGCCGGCGTCAATTCTGCCGGCCGCTCCCAAAGGCGGCTTCCCGCAACCGCAGCCGGACATTTTCCAGATCACCAATGGCGTGGACGACAAGCTGAAGGCGCCTTACACGATGAATCTGGATTTCGCGATTCAGCGTGAACTGAGCCGCGGGCTGACGCTGCAGGTAGCTTATGTGGGACGGCTTTCGCGCCGGTCGCTGATCCGCGACGATCTGGCGATGCCGACCAATCTGAAAGATCCAAAATCCGGGATGACCTACTTCGACGCGGCCCGTTTGCTGACGTCGCAGATCAACGCGGGTGTGCCGACTTCGCAGGTCCAGAAGATTCCGTTCTTCGAGAATCTGTGGCCGAACGCGGCGACCAAAACGCTAACGGCGACGCAGAACATCTATAACGATTACGCGAGCCAGGGCGGCGATTACACCACGGCGCTCTACGATCTCGACGTGCCCGGCGGCGGCCTTTGCTGCAGTACGCTCGGACCGTACTCGATGTTCAACAGCCAGTACTCCACGCTGTCGGCGTTCCGCTCCCGCGGCGGCGGCAACTACCACGCCCTGCAGGTCACCATGCGGAAGGCTTTCAGCAAGGGCGTGCAGTTCGATTTCAACTACACGTACTCGAAATCGATCGACCTCGGTTCCACGCGCGAGAGCGGCGGCGCTTATGCGGGCACCATCATCAACTCCTGGTTCCCCGGGCTGAACAAGGCCGTCAGCGACTATGACCAGCAGCATGTCTTCAGCGCTTTCTGGGTGGCGGAACTGCCGTTCGGCCAGCACAAGATGCTGTTCGGCAACGCGAATAAGTTCGTCAACGGGATTATCGGCGGCTGGGCTGTGAACGGCGTGTTCCGCAATTCGAGCGGCCTGCCGGTGGGAGCTACCGCGGGCGGCGTCTGGCCCACCAACTGGGAATCGGGCAGCTATGCGATTCAGACCGGCGTGATTACCGGGATGCAGACGACCAAGAACGCTCCTCCGCCGACCCCCGCCGGGAAGCCGGGTCCGAATCTGTTCTCGAATCCGGCGGCGGCACTGGCCGCGTACAGCCTGCCTTTGGCGGGAGACGTGGGGCAGCGCAACGGGATCCGGGGCGACGGCTACTTCGGGATCGATCTGGGCATGGGCAAGAAGTTCCAGTTGTTCACCCTGAAAGACCAGGCGCATACGCTGCAGTTCCGGGCGGAGGGCTTCAACATCACCAACACGGTGCGTTTCGATCCGGGCAGCGCGAACGTGAATATCCTGAATCCGAATCTGTTCGGGCAGTATACGGCGACGCTGACGAAGCCGCGGGACTTCCAGTTCAGTCTTCGCTACGAATTCTGATCCGGGAAGGTAACTTAAGCGCAAGGGCCGCGGGATGAACTCCGCGGCCCTTTGCCGTTTAGAGCTGGTCTTTGTACTGCTCGAGCGCCACTTTCACGAGCTGCGTACGGGTTCGGACGCCGAGCTTGTCGCAGACGTGGCGGAGGGAAGCTTTGACGGCGCCTTCGGAGATTTCGAGCTTCACGCCCATCTCCCGGTTCGTCAGGCCCGAGAGCAGGTAGCGCAGCACGGTCCGGTCGCGTTCGGTTAAGGTGGGGCGCCGTGGCTGGCGGCTCCGATCCATGGTGCGAAACAGGGGGCCGAGATAGGTCTTTTCCAGCCATGCCTCCCCACTGGCCACCTGGCGAATCGCGCCGCACAGCACGTCGGTGGAGTGGTGTTTGTGCAGGATGCCTCCCACGCCCGCCTGGATCAGCTGGATGGCCTCCTGATCGCTCATGCCGGCCGTCACAATCAGAACTCTGCCGCGAAAGCCGAGAGCGCGGGCGCGCGAGAGGAAGTCGATGGCGCGGGCGTTGCCGAGATCGACATCGAGCAGCACCATGTTGGCGCCGGAAGGGATGACCAGATCGAGGCCCTCGGCGGCAGAGGCGGCCTGTCCCACCACCAGGAAGCCCGGTTGATTTTCCAGCATGCGCGCCACGCTTTCGCGGAACATGGCGTGGTCGTCGATGAGTAGCAGCCGAATCAGATCGGTGGCCTCAGCCGTTGCCGTTGACATGGTGTTCCTCGATTGGATTGCCCTCGATGGTCTGGAGTTGCACGGTGAAGAAAGATGTTTCGCCGTTCTGGTCCCAGCGGAGATCGCCACCGTAACCGCGGATGAGGGCGCGGGAGAGATACAGGCCGACGCCGGTGCCGTCGGCTCCGGGCTGGAACGGGGCGAAGAGCCGCTCGGGAGCGGATACGCCGGGGCCGGAATCCGCGAAGCGGACGGAGAGGTTCTGGCCTTCGGGATGGACGGTGACGCGGAGTTCCTTCCGGCCGCAGTCCTGCACGGCCCGGTGGCTGTTCTGAGAAAGATTGAGAAAAACCTGCAGCAGGCCGTGTCTTTCGCCGAGCACCCGCGGCAGGGAGGGGAACAGTTTCCAGCGGACGGCGCCGCCGATTTCCCGCCACTGCGGCTCGATGACAATGCGGAGGTCGTCGAGCACGACCTGGAGCGGGACTTCCTCGAGAGTGTCCTGGCCGCGCGGGCGGAGATCGACGGACGCGATGTGTTCGAGGCCGCTGACCAGTGAGGTGAGGGCCTGCAGGTCCTCCTCGTTTCCGGCCCCGCTCGACCGCAGGTTCGCGGACACAACGGCGATGGCGCCGCAAAGGTTCCGCACCTCATGGGAGATGGCGGTTGCGGCGATCTGGTTGGCGCGCATCAGTTGCCGGAGATTTTCCTCTTCGCGGTCGCGCATTTCCTCCGAGGAATCGACGACGATGGCGGCGAGGCGCATGCCTTCGGGAGACGTCCAGGAGGAGAACCAGGTGTTGGCGAGGAAGATCTCGCCGTTCTCACGAAAGCCCTGGCACTGCGCGGCGGCGCGCAGACCTTCGGGTCCCGGGTCGACCTGCAAAGCGTCCGAGAGCACGGGAAGGTAGGCGCCGATGGGGCGGCCTTTCAGCGTCTCGCCTTCGGGCAGCATGAGGAGTCCGGTAGCCGCTTTGTTGGCGGCGAGAACAACGCCGGCGCAATCCACGGTGAGGATCGTGGCGGGACTGCTTTCCACCAGAACGTTCAGTTCTTCTTCCGCTTCACGTCGTAGTTGCTGTTCGTGGCGAAGGCCCGCCAGAAGTTCGGCCGTGGCGGCGCGGCTGCGGATCAGTCCCGCGACGAAGAGGCCGGAGCCCGCATAGGCGATGAGCGCGAAAGGGAAGCGGAGGAAGACTTCGATGGCCGGCGCCGGGATGTCGAACCAGGAGCGGAGGACCGAGCAGAGGAAGGCCAGGGCGACGATCCATACCGGACGGATCACCGTGGCCGCAAGCACAACCGGCAGCACGTAAAGAACACCCAGCGAGGCTCTGTTGCCGGCCGCCCGATCCGCAAGAGCGATCAGGGCGATCAGCACAAAAACACCTCCGAGGATTTTCGCCCGGCCGGCGTGCGGCGGTGCAGCGTTCACTGGAACCAGCTTAGCCCGTCATTTTCGGTCATCGCACACACGCGCGGCAATCCGTCTTACCCTCGCCGCTATCTGTCCTTCGATAGTACAAGCACTATCTTTCCTGTGATTTACGGCTGAACAACCGATCAGTGAATCGAAAATATCGATTGGACAGAGCAGGCGAATCATCGCTAGACTTCTTGTTTTGGCGAACCTGAGCGGCGACCCCGTTGGTCGGATTTCCCACACTGCACCTGTCCTCTTTCTGCTCCCTGTCTGCGTTGTTCGCCACCATCCAAACTTTTGAGAAACCGCTCGGGTTGCAGCCGGCGGGCGCGGCTGAACGGGTAGTTCCACTCACTCACGGCGCCGCGCCCGAAGGCTCCCGAGCTTCTAAGGAGCAGTAAAGTCATGAACGAAAACCTGACGATGTCGCGGAAGCTGTCCCGACTGAGCGCGCGTTTGTGCGAGCCGGAGTGGCGCCGGTACGGAGCGCTTCTTGTCACCGGCAAATTTACGGCAATCGCCCTGCTGCTGGTGGCCTTTGCCTTCCTGAATCCGGATCTTGTGGGTTACCGGGCGTTTGCCGCGGATCCGCAGCTGAAGGGAAATGACATCGTCAATCCTCTCAATACCGTCTGGACCCTGGTCGCGGCGTTTCTCGTTTTCGGTATGCAGGTTGGGTTCACCATGCTGGAAGCGGGTTTCTGCCGCTCGCGGGAAACGGTCAACGTGCTCATGGAGTGCATTGTCGACACCTGTCTGTGCGGTCTGCTTTTTTATGCCTGGGGCTTCGCTTTCATGTTCAGCCACGGGAACGGCTTCATCGGCCTGAACTGGTTCTTCCTGCAGGGAGCCCCGGCAACCTATGAGACGACCGGGATCGCCTTCCTCGCGGTCTGGCTGTTCCAGTTTGCCTTCGCCGACACCTGCTCCACCATTACGTCGGGCGCCATGATCGGCCGCACCGGCTGGATCGGCGATCTGCTGTACAGCTTCGTGGTGTCGGGCTTTATTTATCCGATCATCGGCCACTGGACCTGGGGTCCGGACGGGTTCCTCGCCACGATGGGCGCGAAAGACATGTTCCTGCCCTGGGTGGGCACGGGCTTCCACGATTTCGCCGGTTCCACGGTGGTCCACTCGATCGGCGGCTTTATCGCTCTGGCCGGCGCCATTGTGCTGGGCCCCCGCATCGGCCGCAAGTTCAAGCGGGACGGCGGCGGACCCATGTTGCCGCACGATCTGACGATCGCGGCTTCCGGCGGTCTGTTGCTCTGGTTCGGCTGGTATGGATTTAACCCGGGCAGCACGCTTTCCGCGATGGATTTCATCGGCATTGGCCGTGTCGCGGCGAACACCACGCTGGCGGCCTGTTCGGCCGGTCTGGTGGCGATGTTCGTCTCCTACGGGATGAGCAAAAAGTGGGATGTCAGCTTCACCATCAACGGCTTCCTGGCCGGTCTGGTCGCGATCACCTGCCCCTGTTACTGGGTGAGTCCGCTCGGCGCGGTTCTGCTGGGCGCGGTGGCTGGCGGCGTGGTTGTGGCCGGCGTGGAACTGCTCGAATATCTGCGGATCGACGATCCCATCGGCGCGGTTCCGGTGCACGGGATCTGCGGCATCTGGGGAACCATTTCGCTGGGCTTGTTCGCCAGCGGTGAGTTCGGCGCCACCGGGCCGTTCGCTCCGGACAATTCGGCCCCGCTCAAAGGCCTGTTTTACGGCGGCGGCACGCAGCTTCTGGTGGCCCAGATCATCGGCAGTGTGATCACGGTGGTCGCCACCTTCGTGGTCGCCATGGTGGTGATGTATGCTCTGAATGCCGCCGGACTGCTGCGCGTTTCCAGAGAGGGCGAAATCGAAGGCCTGGATCTGCACGAGCATGGCATTTCGGCCTATCCGGAATATGTCATCTCTTCTTTGGGCGGACCGGCGGCGACGACCCTTCCGGCGGACCGGGGACCGCTGGGCAGCCATGCCCGCCTGAACCTGAGCGAGTCGGGAGACTGAGGAAGACATGAAGAAAATCGAAGCGATTATCCAGCCGCACAAGCTCGAAGAGGTGAAGGAAGCTCTGAAAGCGGCCGGCGTGGACGGCATGACCATCTCCGAAGTGCACGGCCACGGACGGCAGAAGGGTCATACCGAGACGTACCGGGGTTCGGAGTACAAGATCGACCTGCGACCGAAGATCAAGATCGAACTGGTGTTACTGGAAGCCGATCTGGACCGGGTGGTCGGGGTGATTATGGAGTCGGCGCGCTCGGGCAAGATCGGCGACGGAAAGATTTTCGTGTCGACGATCGACGAGGCGTACCGGATCCGGAACGGCGAAACCGGCACCGGCGCGCTCTGACGTCATAATCCGGAAGGAATAAAATGCGGTTTGCTGGCGCGAGGAAACTTGCGGCGGCAAACCGCATTTCCTTTTTCGGATCTGGCATGATGAATCAAACCCGATGAAACGCGGTGAACTGATCCTCACGGCCATTTTCCTGCTCGCGGCGGCGGGGATGGCGCAACGTTTTGGCCGGGGAGGCGGAATCTCTTTCGAGGGCCATGATCAGGGTCCGAAGGCGGCGTTTCCCACCGGCGCCGAATTTCACTTCATCCGCGTGGAGTATACGGACCTGCCGCAGTTCCATCGCGGCTGGGGGTTCGGGTCCCGCAACGGCGAGGGGTCGGGCTGGTGGCTGGTGGATTGGCCCGATGCCGACGAGCACTTCACGGAAGGCGTGCAGCGCCTGACGCGGGTGAATGCGGGCGATCCGCGGCATATGCGGCTCACCGATCCGCACATTTTCGACAATCCCTGGATTTATGCGACGCAGACTGGCTGGTGGGGTCTGACGGAAGCCGAAATCGTGCGTTTGCGGGAGTATCTGCAGCGCGGCGGGTTCCTCATGGTCGATGACATGTGGGGGCCGGGCCAGGAGCAGTGGGAAGTCTTCACGTACACGATGAACCGCGTGTTTCCGGGCCGTCCCATCACGGACATTCTGGAAAGCGATTCCGTGATGCACGTGCTCTACGACATTCAGGAAAAAGACCGGTCGTTCATTCCGGGAACGCGGCATCTGCGCCGGGGCGCGGGCGGCGGCGTGGTGGTGCAGCAGCCTCCGGGAACGAAGCCGGCCTGGATGGGCATCTACGACGACCGCAGCCGCATGCTGGTGGCGGTGAACTACAACACCGACATCGGCGATGCGTGGGAGTATGCGGATGCGCCTGAGTACCCGGAGCACATGACGGCTCTGGCGTATCGATACGGCATTAATTATCTGGTTTACGCGATGACGCACTGAGGCGCTGGCGATACTGGGTTTATGGAAAACCCGATCCGTCTGATCTCCTCCCGTCAGGTTCATGAGGGCAGGCTGGTGCGCCTGCGTGAAGACCGCGTGCTGCTGCCGCTGGGCACCGAAGCGCTCTACGAGTACGTCGAGATCAAACAGGGTTCAAGCACGCTGGCGATGGAGGACAACGGCGACGTCTGGCTGGTGCGCGAGTGGAAGTACGCGCTGGGGCGGCCAACCATCGAGGTGGTGAGCGGCGGCCTGGAACCTGGTGAAGATCCCGTGGACGGCGCTCGCCGCGAACTGCGCGAAGAGGCCGGCCTGACCGCTGCTGAGATGATCCCCCTGGGTCACGTGGACCCTTTTACGACGATGCTTCGCTGTCCCAACTACCTTTTTCTGGCGCGCGGGCTGACGCCGGTGCCGCACGAACGGGAAGAGGCGGAGATCATGGAACTGCTCCGCGTGCCGCTCGAAACGGCCGTCCGGATGGTGATGGACGGAGAGATCACCCACGGCAGCAGCAGCGTACTCATCCTGAAAGCAGCGGCGCTGGTAAACAAAGAAGCTAAGTTCACCGCGTAATCATGTTACTGCCCGACTGGTGCCCCGCGCTAACTTCCGCGTGGGGAAGCACGGAAACAAACCAATACTGAATGTTGCGCAGCACGCGCGGAGTAAGTCCGGCGGAGAGCCGGAAACTTTGCTCCGCATGCGGCAGCGGATCGCGCAGACTAACTTTCATCTCAAACGAGCCAGGCCGGGCGACAGTTACGTCGAACGTCCCCGGATATCCGTGCTGATCTGCGAGAGCCTGAACGACTCTCCGGATTTCCTTTTGATACGACATGGGTAATTCCAGCGTAGCCATAGCTGAAAATAATATCCATATGTAACGTTCCAAACAGGTATTACAACTTACGTAGTGTAAGTAAGTTTACTCCGGAAGCCCAAATGCAAGGATTGTTCCCCCCGCCGCGACCGCGATATATTCCTTTCCATCGAACTGGTAAGCCATCGGAGATGCTTTCCAGGTCTGGCTGGTCTGGAAGGCCCAGAGCAGCTTACCGGTAACGGCGTCGGCCGCGGCGAACGCGCCGCTGTCATCGCCAAAGAAGACAAGACCGGTGGAGGTGGCCAGCGTGCCGCCCCAGGAATCGGCGGTTCCCTGTTGCGGAAGTTCCCATTTCACGGCGCCGGTCTGCAGGTCGAGAGCGCGCAGGATGCGGCGGGCCTTGAAACCGGGATCGGTCTTCTCGGCGCCGCCGAGGAAGGCCTTACCCGCCTCCCATTCGGCCGGGCGCAGGGAGTAGATGGAGCACTTCTCGTTCGTCTGCATATAGAAGAGTCCGGTGGCCGGGTTGTAAGAAGGCGAATACCAGTTGGTGGCGCCGTCCTGGGAGGGGCAGACGCGGGTTCCCTTCTCAGTGGGCGCCTGGCCGGGGATCTTGACCGGTTTGCCGTCCGGGCCGATTCCGCTGGCCCAGGTCAGTTCCTTAATGAATTGTTTGGCAAGCAGCAGTTTGCCGTTGGTGCGGTCGAAGATATAGAAGAAACCGTTGCGATTGCCCTGGACGAGCAGTTTGCGGGGCTGGCCCTGCCAGGTGGTGTTAATAACGAGCGGGGTTTCCGTGGTGTCCCAATCCCACTGGTCGTGCGGCGTGGTCTGGTAGAACCACTTCATCTTGCCGGTTTTCGAATCGAGCGCGAGAATGCTGTCGGAATAAAGGTTATCGCCGCCGCGTTCGTCGCCGTTGTAATCGGGGCCGGGATTGCCGGTCTGCCAGAAGATGGTGTCGGTTTCGGCATCGTACACGCCGGTGAACCAGGTGGTGGAGCCGCCGTGGGCGATGTCGCGCCCTTTCCAGGTGTCGGCGTTCGGTTCGCCCGGAGCGGGGACGGTCCAAGTCTGCCAGAGACGCTTGCCTGTGGTCTGATCGTAGGCGGAAAGAAAGCCGCGGACGCCTTCTTCGCCGCCGGCCGTTCCGCTGACCACCATGTCGCCGACGATGATGGGCGCGGAGGTGGCGTTGTAGTTCTGGTGCCAGTCGGCCATCTCGGTTTCCCAGACCAGGGCGCCATCGGTGCGGTTGAGCGCGATCAGATGGGCATTGTCCGTGACCATGAAAATCTTCTCGCCCGCAATGGCGACGCCGCGGTTGTTACCGCCGGCCGCGTTGCCGACCAGCGAACGGGTGCGGGGGCGCTTGTAGTGCCAGACGGTGCGGCCGCTGCCGGCATCGAGCGCGAAACACTCGTTGGCGTTGGTCACGTACATCAGTCCATCGACGACGACGGGAGTTCCCTGCAGGGCGGAGGCGCCGGGGAGGGTGAAGGTCCAGCGCGGGGAGACACGTTTCACGTTCGCCTTCGTGATCTGGCTGAGCGTGATATAGCGATTCCCGCCGATGTTGCCGTTGTAAGACGGCCAGTTCACTTCGGAGGTCACTTCACGGAACTTGCCGCCCTCGGCTTTGCGCAGCAGGTGGATCTTCTTGTCGGCGGAACGCACCTGGAGATCGTCCAGACTCTCATTAACCACGCTGCCTTCGAGCGTCTTTCCGCTCGTGAGGCGCGCTTTGATGGCGTAGGGCTGGAAGCCGACCACGCCCGGTTCCAGAGACTTCAGGAAGGCGATGAGCTTCGGCATGTCGGCGTCATTCACGTTGTTGCCCGGCATGCCGCGGGTAGGCAGACCTTCGCGAACGGTAGTGGCGATCTGGGCGGAGGAAAGAGAGCGCACGCGTTCACCGGCGATGGGCGGGCCGAGTTCACCGCCGTTGCCATCGGAACCGTGGCATCCGGAACAGCGGTTCTCAAAGATCTTGCGGCCGTCCGCGAGAGAATCCTGCGCCAGCACAGCCGACGCGGCGACGATCATCAAAATGCCGGAAAACGCGGTAGTTCGCTTCAAATCTTCCCTCATGTTCAGGTCTACTTTAGCGTAGGCGGGAACGGCGGCGGGAAATCGCGCTAAATTGGTCCTTGCGCCGGTTGGCGGGCATCAGACAAGTGGAAAAAGGTGGATTTGCGTGAAGAGAAAGCGCTTTTGGCGAGACAGCGCGCTGGCCTGCGCCGGCCTGGGACTGGCGGGATTGATGCTGACTGGATTGATGCTGATGGGTGCGGCGCCTTCCGCCAACGATCGGCTGGAGCAGAACCGTAACCTGGGGAAGGCGTTTTACGAGAATCCCACGACGGCGACCGAGGCGGTGGGCGAGTTTAAGAAAGCGCTGGATCTGGCGCCCGATTCCACGCGCGAAAAGCTCAATTATGCCCTGGCGCTGCTGCACGCGGGCAAGGCGGAGCAGGGTGTGGCGCTGCTGAAAGAGGTGCAGAAGCGCGATCCGAAGCTGCCGCACACGTGGTTCAATCTGGGGATTTACTACCGCAAAAACGGCGACGCGGAGACGGCGATTCCGCAATTCGAAGGCATGCTGAAGCTGACGCCGGAAGAGCCGGTGGCGCATTACCAGCTGGGCGCGCTTTACAAACAGCTGGGGAAGAACGCCGAAGCCGCGGCGCAGTTCGAAGAGGCCGCGAAGCTGAATCCGCTGCTGGCGGGGGCGCATTTCCAGCTCTATAACCTCTACCGGCAACTGGGCCGCACGGCGGACGCGGCGCAGCAACTGCAGACCTTTCAGGCGCTGAAGAAGCAGCAGGAAGGCGCGGCGGTGGCCGAGGATGTGGACTGGTGCAATTACGCGGAAATCTACGATCCGCCGCGGATGCCGACGGCGGTCGGCGCGGAACCCGCGCCTTCGTTCGATGACAAGACGCTGGCGGACAAGGTGGATGCGAAGTCGGCCGGGATGCTGGCGATCGATTTGAACGGTAAAGGGCAGACGGATCTGCTGGTCTGGTCGTCACTCGGCGTTTCCGTTTATCGGCAGGGCAATGCCTTGGTTTCCGATACCGGGCTGGGCGAACTGAAGGGTGTGGTTCATGTGGCCGCCGGGGATTTCGATAACGACGGGCTGATGGATTTGTGCATCCTGACCGGGCAGGGTCCGGCGCTTTACCGGAATACGGGCGGGAAGTTTGCGAAGTTCGCGGCGGAACTTCCGCAGCGGCGTTTCGAGCGGGCGGTGTGGGTGGATTACGACCACGATTACGATCTGGATCTGGTGTTGCTGGGCGAGAAATCCACGGCGGTGCGCAATCAGGGCGCGGCGGGTTTCGCGGAACGCGCGACCGATCTGCCGTTCGTGAACGGGCAGGTGACCGATGCGTACAAACTGCGGGCCGTGCCGGATACGAAGGCGTTCGACATCGCGGTGTTCTTCACGGGACACGCGCCGGTGATCTATCGCGATCAGCTGGGTGGTCATTACGAAGCCGCGGCTTACGACGGAAAGCCAGTTGATGCGGCGCAGTTGGAGGCCGATTTCGATGGCGACGGGAAGGCGGACCGCGTCCGGATCGCGGAAGACGGCGCGGTGCACTTCCTGCATAACCAGACGAAGACCACGCACCACTGGATCCGCGTGCAGCTGGCCGGTGTGAAGAGTCTGAAGCTCGGCCAGGACGCGGAGATCGAGATTAAGGCCGGGACACTGTATCGCAAGCAGATGTATACCGGCGTGCCGTTGACGTTCGACGTGGGCGACTATGCGCAGGTGGACGTGGTGCGCATCACGTGGATGAACGGGCTGATCCAGAACGAGACGAAGCAGGCAGCCAACAAGGCGTACCGGTATGAAGAGGCGCAGCGTTTGTCCGGTTCCTGCCCGATGGTGTGGACCTGGAATGGTCATGAGTTCGAGTTCATTACCGACGTTTTAGGGGTGGCTCCTCTGGGCGCGAGCGACGGGGACGGCTCGTATTTTCCGGTGGATCACGACGAGTATGTGTCGATTCCGGGAAAGTCGCTGGTGGCGGTGGACGGGCGTTATCAGGTGCGGATTACCGAGGAGCTGAGCGAAGTTTCGTATCTCGATCAGGTGCAGTTGTTCGCGGTGGATCATCCGGCCGATACGGAGATTTTTACGAACGAGAAGTTCAAGAGTCCGCCGTATCCGGAAGATCGTTTGTTCGGCGTGAAGCGGCGGGTGTATCCGCGGGCGGCGCGCGACGGGCAGGGCAGGGATGTGCTGGAGCGGATTTTGAAGACCGACCAGCGGTATCCGGATCAGTTCGCGCGGAAGGAGTCCGGGGCGGCGGAGACACATACGCTGGAGCTCGATTTCGGTAAAGCGGCGCCTTCCGGAGAGGCGGTTTTGTTACTGCGGGGCTGGGTGGACTGGCCGGACGGCAGTACGTTCCGCGCGGTGTCGCAGGAGAAGAAGGACGGGTTCGTGATGCCGCAGTTGCAGATGCAGGATGCGGCGGGGCAATGGCAGACGGTGAATCCGGATATGGGGATGCCGGCGGGCAAGCCGAAGACAATTGCGGTGCCGGTGAAGTTTATCTCGGCGAGCCGGAAGCTTCGGATCGTGACGAACCTTTGTGTTTACTGGGATGAGATTTTCCTGAGTGAAGACGCGGGAGCGCCGGTGGTGAGTCAGTTGCGGGCGCCGCTTGAGAGCGCGGATCTGCATTTCCGGGGGTTTTCGGAAGCGGTGATCGATCGGGACCGGAAGCAGCCGGATACGTATCGGTACGGGAGCGTGACGGCGAATTCGTTCTGGAATCCGACGCCGGGGATGTATACGCGGTTCGGCGATGTGCGGGAACTGATGACGGATGCGGACGACCGGCTGACGATTATGGGCTCCGGGGATGAGTTGACGCTGCGGTTCGGGGCGGCGGGATTGCCGGCGGTGAAGCCAGGCTGGAAGCGGGATTATCTGTTGAAGGTGGACGGGTGGGCGAAGGACCGGGATCCGAATACGGCGTTTTCGGGGTCGGTGGAGCCGCTGCCGTTTCATGGGATGAGTGTTTATCCGTATCCGGCGGGGGAGCATTTCCCGAACGATGCGGGGCATGAGAAGTGGCGGAAGGAGTACAACACGCGGCCGGCGCTGCGGTTGGTCCGGCCGTTGAGCGATTGATAAGGTTCTGAGACGTTGCCATGCAAATCGGATATCGGGCAGAATGTTCATCTGTGAGCCGGTTGGTTACCGGCGCTAAGGGCGGGTTTCCAACCCGCCGCAGGATGTCATCCTGCCCCACATTGAGAGAACACCTTCCTGCGGTCAAATTCGAGCTCACGAAGAACTGAGTCGCCCTCTTACGTTGAAGGTTTTTTCCCTTCGATGCAGGTCCATCTTCCCGCACTCAAACCATTGAAATCCTGAGTCTGGCCGCTCGGCCATTCAATGACGACGCGGTCGGCTTTGTCGCGCCTACCCAGGCCGAAGGTCAGAGCCGTTTCGGATTGCGAGAGATAGCTGGAACCGGTCTTCACCATGCGTGTCTGCGTGCCGTCCGGCGTGGTGAGGCGAACCACCGCGCCGATCGCGTCGCGATTCGATTTTGTCCCCTGCAGACGGAGGCGGAGCGACTTGTTGCCCGAGGTCACATCGTTGCGATACAGGTATGCCGGGCCCTGATTGGTTGTCATCAGGATATCGACGTCGCCATCGTTGTCGAAGTCTCCAAACGCCAAACCGCGGGCCACTTTCGGCGACGCGAAGCCGCCGCCGACCTGCGCCGCGATGTCACGGAACGCGCCTTTGCCGTCGTTCAGAAACAGATGCGGGGGCTGGGCGTAGCCGTGGTTGCCCGAGATGTTGCGCACGGTTTCGTCGATGTGACCGTTGACGGCGAGCAGATCGAGATGACCGTCGAGATCGGCATCCATAAACGAACACCCGAAACCGAGGCGCAGGCGGGAGGCCTGGCCGATCCCGCTGCGCAGCGCGGCATCGGAATAGGCGCCGTTGCGACCCTGGCGATAAAGCGCGATCATCTCATCGTCGAAGTTGGTGATGGCCAGACCGGCGATGCCGCTGTTATCGAAATCGGCCGCATCCACGCCCATGCCGGCGCGGGCTTTGCCGTCTTCGCTGAAAGCTACGCCGGCGCGCACGGCAACGTCCTCGAAGGTCCCGTTGCGCAGGTTGCGATAGAGCTTGTTGGGCTGCGTGTCGTTGGCGACGAAGAGGTCGGGCCAGCCGTCGCGATCGTAGTCGAGCAGCGCGACGCCGAGCGATTTCGAGGTGGTATCGAAGATCCCGCACTTCGCGGTCACGTCTTCGAAACTGCCGTCGCCGCGATTGCGGAAGAGCCAGCAGGTGGAGCCGTGAAACGCTTCCGGCGTGCAGTAGGACTTGTTCTTGCCATCCACGCTGCAGAACACGTCATGCTCCGGCGACCACTGCACGTAGTTGCAGACGAAGAGGTCGAGCAGGCCGTCGCGGTCGTAATCGAACCAGAGCGCGGAGGTGCTGAAGGCGCTTCGACCGCCGAGCCCGGACTTCTGCGTGACGTCGACGAACGTGCCTTTGCCGGTATTGCGGAAGAGGCGGTTCTGGCCGACGGCGGTGATCAGAAGATCGGGGAACCCGTCGTTGTTGTAGTCCGCGACGGCGACGCCCATGCCGTACATTTCGAGATCGAGGCCCGCGCGTTTCGTAACGTCCGTGAATGTGCCGTTGCGATTGTTGCGATAGAGGCTCAGGGTGGAACGGCGGCGCTTGTGGCCGGGCCAGTCGGCGCCGTTGACCAGCAGGATGTCGAGCCAGCCATCGCCATCGTAGTCGAGAAAGGCGCAGCCGGGGCCGAGTGTTTCGGGCAGGTATTTGGCGCCGAAAGCCCCGCTGTTGTGTTGAAAGGAAAGGCCGGCCTGCGCGGTGATGTCGGCGAGGCGGAAACCGGGGTCGCGCGTGGCGGCCGCGAGGGGCAAAGCGCCCGCTAGAAACGTCCGGCGCGTCACGCGATACTCACCAGGCCGGTGCGGATCGCGTAAACGACAAGCTCGGCCGTGTTGTGGATTTCGAGCGCCTGCATGATGTTCGAACGATGCACCGCGATGGTGTTGACGCTCAGGCCGAGGAGCACGGCGATGTCCTTATTCGACTTGCCATGCACAATCAACTGGAGCACTTCGAGTTCGCGCGTGGAAAGCGAGGGCGCGGCCGGGGCGTTGGCGACCAGACGGCCGAGGCGCGGATCGAGGACCTGCTCGCCCGCGGCCACGCGGCGGACGGCCGAGACCAGTTCGAGGTCCATCGCGTTCTTCAACAGGTAACCCCGCGCGCCGGCTTCGAGACACGTGCGCACGTAACTGGCTTCGGCGTGCATGCTCAGCATGAGCACGGCGATGTGCGGCGCGGCTTCCAGAATGCGCCGCGTGGCGACGGCGCCGTTCATGCTGGGCAGCGCGAAATCCATCACGACGACGCGGGGTTGCAGGGCGATGGCGGTCTGCACGGCTTCGTGGCCGTCGCTCGCCTCCCCTACGATGTCAATGCCCGGCTCGTCCTCCAGCATGCGCCGGAAGCCGCGCCGGACCAGCGCGTGATCATCCACCAGCAAGACGGAAAGGGGCGCTTCAGGCATGCAGGTTCTCCGCGTGGACCGGCACCGTGACGCGCACCAGCGCGCCGCCGTTTTCGCCGAGATATTCAATGGTTCCGTTCATCAGTTCCGCCCGTTCGCGCATGGAAACCAGGCCCAGGCCCTTCTGCTGCGTGCTGCCAAAGCCGGAGCCTTCATCTTCAATTTCCAGCACCAGATTCTGTTCTCCGAAGCGAAGGCGAACCGCCGCGCATTTCGAGCCGGAGTGGCGGGCCACATTGGTGAGCGCTTCCTGCATCACGCGGTAGAGGTGGATGGAAAGCTCACGATCCAGAGGACGCGCCTCGCCGGACTTTTCATAGCGGATTTCAATACCTGTCTGTCTTTCGAAATTGGGCAGGTAGACGTCGAGCGCGCTTTCGAGACCGATCTCGTCGAGCACCACGGGATGCAGAGCGTGAGACAGCGAACGCACTTTATCGAGAGTAGTCTGGACGATTTCGCGCACTTCGAGAAGCGTCTGCCGGTCCGGCCGCTGCAGCATGGCGCCAATAGCCGTGAGGATCTGGCCGAAATCGTCGTGCAGTTCCCGCGAGATGGAGCGCAGGGTGGTTTCCTGCATGGTGATCAGCTGGCGGGCCAGTTCGCTGCGGCGTTCCGAAAGGATCGCCACGCGATCAAAGAGGCGCCGGTTGTAGTTGACGAGATAGAGACTGCTCAGCACAATCACGACCAGCATGGCAGCCAGGAAGACATAGACGTTGCGTTCGACGCCGGAATAGAGTTGTTCGGTGCGGGCGGCGGCGGCCTGCTCGCTTTCGTTGTTCTGGACAAGCAGACGCGCGACGGCGCTGCTGAGCGCGGCTTGGCGGGCCTGCAGCGACAGGCGGATCTGGGCGCG
>Ga0073936_10005253_pt1 | contig 17615 bp, 11 predicted proteins | sample AliMusrvi5mmetaG_FD_87041 | JGI IMG/M metagenome (GOLD analysis project Ga0073936, IMG submission 87041) | Freshwater lake bacterial and archeal communities from Alinen Mustajarvi, Finland, to study Microbial Dark Matter (Phase II) - Alinen... | ecosystem: Environmental > Aquatic > Freshwater >... | reverse complement strand
ATAATATTGGCTTCATTACCTGTTTTGAGATACTGAGGATGGCTGACTGGCAGATGTTGATATTCCGGCAGAGAAGCGTTAATTGAATCAAGAAGCCCCTGGGTAATTTTATCTCTGGTCGGTTCAAGGTAATTAGGAACGCCACCTGATGTGAAAGTCCCCATAAAAGAATAGGCAAATCCTGCTTTAGTTTGATAAGTTATCGGAGCCGATTTTAAGGTATGCCCTTCACCATAATTGTATGATGCAGTCAATCCGTTAATTGAAAAGCCGGACTCAGATTCGAGTCCGATGTATTTTGTTTTTAAATATAAACTGTCCTGAGTGACCGGAAGTTTTAGTTTTACATCAATTCGTCCGTTTGACTGACTTATAAATGTGCCCACTAATTTAGCTGAACTATTTGGTAATTCTGTAGTTCCCGGATAATTAAGATAAATTGAAACCGGTACTCCTGTAAGATTTATTGAGGAGTTTTTTACCAGAATACCAACTGAAACTTCCTTGGATGTTTCAAAACTGAAACCAGCAGGAATAACAAGACTCCTTGTGGTTTTTAAGGATGGATCATCAGATGGTCCTGGAATAGTTTGGTTTTTACAGGCAATAAAAGCTGTTAAAAATCCAAAAACAATAATTAATATTTTTTTCAACTCTCAATCGTTTTTGTGTAAAATTATTTTAAAAGAAAATATCCGAAAACAGGGTTAATAGTATCTCATATTTACCCTGTTTCCGGATATAACATAAATCGTGCAAAATAAAATAAAATAGCACTTTTAGTTTAATAAAATAAATTTTAGAGTTGTATCTAGCTGGTATTTAAATGATAGAAAAAAAATATTTTTTCTTAAATTCTAATGATACCCATCTGGTACTCGATCAGGGTTTAATCTGCGGAAAGCAATTTTACGAGGGGTAAAAATTTATTTTGCTGAATTTGCCAGATATTCTTCAAGTTCGAGCATCAATTTTTTTGTTGTACTCTTCAGGTCGGCAAAAAGTTCATCAATACCTTCATCCGATTTGTTTTTGCCCATCTCCTCTAATCGTCGGGTAAGTTCCAGCGCCTGAGGTGCCATGTAATTGGAAATAACACTCTTAAGACTGTGCGCATTAAATGCCAGAGCAGTAAAATCTTTTTCTGCGATATTTTTTTCCAGGTCAATCATCCTGGTATCATATTCCTCAAAAAAAATGTTGATGATTTCGCTGATAATTTCTTTGTCGTAATACTGAAAATTTTCGTTGAATTGAACCCAATCAATTACAGCCATATTGAATAAATTTAATTTGTACTTAATTTAAGTCTCTGAATACAATCATTTACACTATCACTCCAATAGGGGATTTCGATTTTGAACACCTCCTTAATTTTCGATTTATTCAGAACACTGAAGCATGGTCTGGGTGCTGCCGAAGGAAAATCTTTGGTCATAATTGGCTTTACTTTGCAATTGATTCCTGCATTGGCAATAACTTTTACGGCAAAGTCGAACCAACTTGCAACCCCTTCGTTGGAATAATGGAATAGTTCGGTTCCGGAATGTTGTATTGACAAGGGGATAATATCAAGAATCGTTTTCGCCAGATCTTTGGCATATGTAGGTGTACCTATCTGATCGAATACCACATTTAGCACCTCCCTCTCCGTCCCATATTTGATCATTGTTTTTACAAAGTTATTACCAAACGCAGAATAGAGCCACGAAGTACGCAAAATGATCCCTTTTTTGGAATAATTCCATACCGCTTCTTCACCCGCAAGTTTACTTCGCCCGTATACCGACTGGGGATTTGTTTGATCTGTCTCGCTGTATGGAATGTATGATTTTCCATCAAAGACATAGTCTGTTGATACATGAACCAACAAAGCACCTGTTTCAGCCGCAGAGATCGCCAGATTTTCAACTGCTTTTGAATTGATAAGAAATGCTGTTGAAAGATCCGATTCCGCCTTGTCAACAGCGGTATAGGCTGCACAATTGATCACTACATGCGGCCGTACCATTGCAAAATAGCCTTTTACCTCCCTGGAATCTGTTATGTCAAGCTCGCCAATATCGGTGTAAAAAAATTTATAATTGGGGTAAGCAGCTGCCAATTCCTGAATTTCATTCCCTAATTGACCTTTTGAACCTGTGATAAGTATTCTCACCTTTTTGAGTTTAAAATAAAATTTTCAAAATCAGATTATTGATGCAAAATAGTCAATAGTTTTTATCAGCCCCTCGTTGAGTTGAATTTTAGGTTCCCAATCAAGCTCTTTCTTTGCAAGATCGATATTTGGTTGTCTTTGTGTCGGATCATCCGGAGGCAAAGGCATTCTGACAATCTTAGATTTCGAATTCGTCAGCTCAATGACTTTTTCAGCCAATTGTAAAATAGTGAATTCGTTGGGATTACCGATGTTGACAGGGCCAGTGAACTCGTCCCGGGAGGCCATCATCCTGATCATCCCTTCTACAAGATCATCGACATACTGGAAGGAGCGGGTTTGCTGCCCATCACCATAGATGGTAATATCTTCTCCTTGTAAAGCCTGTACGATAAAATTGGAAACAACTCTCCCGTCATGCGGATGCATTCGGGGACCGTAGGTATTAAATATTCTGATAATCTTGATTTTTACATTATTTTGTTTGTTATAATTCACGAAAAGTGTTTCGGCTGATCGTTTACCTTCATCATAACACGAACGTTCACCGATGGGATTCACATGTCCCCAATACCCCTCCGTTTGTGGATGAATCTGCGGGTCTCCGTAAACTTCGCTTGTTGACGCCTGGAGAATTTTAGCTTTTATCCTTTTGGCAAGTCCCAGCATGTTGATAGCACCCATCACCGATGTTTTCATCGTTTTAATGGCATTATACTGATAATGAATGGGTGATGCGGGACACGCCAGGTTAAAAATTTCATCCACTTCGATAAAAAAGGGCATCGTAACATCGTGCCTGATTAATTCGAAGAAGGGGTTATTTAAAAGATGAACGACGTTTTGTTTCTGACCCGTAAAATAATTATCGAGACATACAACCTCATTTCCCTCCTTCAGAAGTCGGTCACAAAGATGGGACCCCACAAATCCGGCTCCGCCGGTAACCAAAACCTTTTTCTTAATCATAATCTGGTTAGTTATTAAATTCTGACAGACTGAGCATTTAAGTAAAGTCTGTCAGAATTGATTTAAGTTGAAAATTATTTTGTTGTATCAATTCCAATGCAGAAATAGTCAAAACCTTTGCGTTTCATTTCGTCTATTTCGTAGATATTTCTACCATCGAAGATAACCGGTTGATTCATCAATTTCTTCATTATATTGAAGTTTGGCACCTTAAATTCAGCCCATTCCGTTACAAGAAGCATACAGTCTGCATCAATAAGTGCTTCATAGGGGTCTTCAGAATAGGTTATGGTATCGCCAAGCGTATGTGAGGCTTCTTTCATTGCTACCGGATCGTAAGCCTTAACTTTGGCACCGGCTCCGAGTAATTTTTTAATGATAACCAATGAGGGAGCTTCACGCATGTCGTCGGTCTGTGGCTTGAATGATAATCCCCAGATGGCAATATTTTTACCCTGAATGTCTCCGTTAAAATACTTCATGATTTTGTTAAAAAGCACCGATTTCTGATCCTGATTGACCGCTTCAACTGCTTTGAGCACCCGCAATTCGTAATTGAAATCTTCGGCTGTATGAATCAATGCTTTCACATCTTTTGGAAAACACGATCCACCATACCCAATTCCCGGATAGATAAATTTATTTCCAATTCTCGAATCGGAACCAATCCCTTTACGAACCATATTAATATCTGCACCTACAATCTCACAAAGATTGGCCACGTCGTTCATAAAACTAATCTTTGTGGCAAGCATAGCATTAGCTGCATATTTGGTCATTTCGGCGGAAGTAATGTCCATGAAAATGATCGGGTGACCATTGAGGGTAAACGGTTTATAGAGGCTTTTCATCAGCTCTTCAGCCCTGGAGGAATCGAGTCCAACAACAATACGGTCCGGTTTAAGAAAATCGTCAATGGCAGCCCCCTCTTTTAGGAACTCAGGATTCGATGCCACATCAAAGGGAATATTAACCCCTCTTTTATCGAGCTCTTCCTGGAGCGCCACTCTTACTTTTTGTGCCGTACCAACTGGTACTGTGCTCTTGGTGACAATCAACACATAATCTTTCATGTGTTTGCCGCAATCACGGGCTACACTTAAAACATACTGGAGATCAGCGCTTCCATCCTTGTCCGGTGGAGTTCCCACCGCCGTAAAAAGCACTTCGCAATCTTCGAGTGCTTCTGCGATATTGGTTGTAAACTGCAATCTCCCTTTTTTCATGTTCCTGTGAACCATGTCTTCCAATCCTGGCTCATAAATTGGAATGATTCCATTTTTTAGATTCTCGATCTTTCTGGTGTCAACGTCAACACACATCACTTCGATACCTACTTCTGCAAAACAGGTTCCGGTAACCAGGCCTACATATCCACTTCCAACAATAGCGACTTTCATAATAAGTTGATATTAGATTTAATTATTAACAAATATATTAATTGTTTAATGCAATAGAATTATCTTTTTATAAATTTTCCGGAGCTGGCAAATTCACTTGAGCGAATAGTATAGATATAAATTCCGGGTGCAATCTGAGCAATGTTTACCTGGATTGTTTGACTTTCAGCAGAAATTTCGACCTGTTTAAACTGACAGATCATTTTGCCGTTTAAATCGAAGATGCTCAGGAAAATATCATTGTTAGATTCTTTAGGGAGGCTGAATATTAAATATTCTTTAACCGGATTCTGTATGAGTTTAAATTTGTTTTCTTGAATTTTAGGTTCAGTTGGTGTAGGTAACGTGGGGTCATATTCAAATTCAAAAGCTCCGATATCGGATTTTGGTCCGAATGGGCGGGGTGTACCTGCAAAATCAAAATTGATGTTTTTATCAATATCTGCACGATCAATTAAAGGGGATCCGGCAACAAGTTTAAAATCATTGGTTGATTGCATTGTAAGATTTAAAAAGCCAACAGAACTGGCACTCCGCGCTGTGTAATTATTCCTGAGCGTCACACCCGATAAGGAATTTTGAATCATAATATACGAATCAATACCCTTGAAACTTGTATTTCCGTTTTGGTAATAATCAAAATTTCCCGGATTGATGATCACGTTTGAAGCCACCTGATTATCCTTACTCTTTACGCTTGAAAAGCGGATACCATCTGATTTGGGATTGATAATATCGTTATTTTGAATTATTAAGGTCGAGTCGTCTGTCGTAGTTAGCTCACTAACAAAAATGCCGTGTTTCATTTGGGTCAGGTCGGTTGGGGTGAAATTGCGTCCTGCTTCGAGAATAATATTGTTGAAAATCCGGCATCCGCCAAGTCCACGACATTCTATACCATCTCCTTTCCCGTGGCTTATAAAGTTGTTGTAACAATCACATTTAGACCCATCTCCAATCATTATACCGGACATTTGATTGGTATACTCCGCCTGACTGTCATATTGTATAGTATTGTTATAGATCTGACAATTTTTATATGCCGAGCTTACCTGTATGCCATCCCAATCTGTAAATTTAATGATGTTATTATAGATCTTTACTCCGTCAAGTAACGAGGGTAACAAGAGCAGATTTTCGCCATTACACTTAACTGTCTGACCTCCATAAAAAGAACTCCCGACGTACAAACCTTCATTTCCTGTATTTGAAATATAGTTGTCGTGAATACTCGTATTGTATTGTATAAAATTGGCTCTGACAGAAGCGAGTCCGCAATCGGGATCCGTTTTGGCATAAAGACCACCTATCAGTGTGTTTTCTATGGAAATATGGTCTATTTCAAAATCGGAACTCAAATCTCCAACACCCAGTCCACCACCATTTGAAACCCGTTTTATTTGAAATCCGTATGTCTGATTGGGATCTCCTGATCCTGTAAATTTTATATAACGACAATTTGAATGGCAATCCCATAGTAATTATCGGTATCAATGATTACTACCCCTTCGGTATTCATCAGGATGAGTGGTTTCCCTGGTGCTCCCCGAAAGTTCCTGATCAGCAGATGATCCCGGGAACCTGCAACGAACAACAGGGTATCTCCAGGCTTGACTGACTGAAAAACAGGATCACTGGCGTCAATAAGCGTTTTGTCATTTTCGATTCTGTAGCTTGACTTTTGACCAAGTACGAATTCAATCGGAAGCAACATGCATAACCCAAAAAATACTGCCAGTTTAACTACCATTACCAATTACTATAACCTATTTCCCACGTTTTGCCCGCTCCCAGTTAACGGATTGAGAGCCCTTTAAATACCTTTTAAAGCCCAGAAAAACAGACAGATTCATGATGAAAAAGTAATAAGGAACAAAAAGAATTTTTATCTTAATTGATCTGTTTTCAAGATACCAACCAAGCAAAGCACTTACATAGAACAGCAATTGCAGCCACAAAAGGATACTGTAAAACCCAAAGTCAAGAATTCCTTCATTAAAAGCCAATATAATTCCTGCAGGAATCAGAAACAACAGACAGAGGGGTGCAAGAGTCCAACGCAGCACCCGATGCGAAATATACTGAAACGATAGAGTTCCGTACTTAAAAATATTCAGCAACGAACGAAGTCTTATTACAGATTGGATACCTCCGGCTGAAATTCTGATTTTCCGTTTGAGCTCCTCCTTTACATTTGCTGATGCATTTTCAATCGCATAAGCCTCAGGATCATATTGAATGGTATAACCTTTTTGGGCGACTCTTAAAGAGATGATAAAATCATCGAGCAGCGTATCTTTTTCAACCACCTGGAACAATTCGGTTCTGATGGCAAATAATTCACCAGCGGCTCCGACGACTGAGTAAAGTTCTGCATCCCATTTTTTCAATGCTGATTCATACTTCCAGTAAAGACCTTCGCCGGCACCTGCTGCACTCTCTTTATCCTTTCCGAAAATCCGTTTTTCACCCGAAACGCAACCAACTTTAGGATCGCTAAACAGATTTACAATTCTGCGGATCGACTCTTTTCCCAACATGGTGTTGGCATCACAAAAAACAACGATCGGCGTTTTAACCAGTTTCATACCTCTGTTCATTGCGCCAATCTTTCCACTGCGTTGCGGCAGATGATGAACCTCAACACCTTCATATTCTTTTAATAAATCGGGTGTTCCGTCATCTGAACCGTCAGTTACCCATACCATATGAAGCTTTTCGGAAGGGTAATCGAGTTCGCGCGAATTCTTTACTTTTTCTGCAACGAAATCCTTTTCATTATAGGCAGCTATAAATAGGGTTACATCGGGCTCATAGCCGGAATCGGCGATTTTTTTCTTCGAACGTCCTGTTAGACGTTTCAATAAGATTATTGCATAAAGAATAATTCCATATCCTACATAGGCGTAAAAAATGATAAAAAACAAAAACCAAAAGGTGATTTTTAATGCTGTCATAACAATTTGGATTATAGGTTATAGTTATTTGATCGATAAATTAAAAATTGTCAAACTAATCAAAATAAACAATTTAAGGGTAATTGTGTTTTATAAGGGAAGAATGAACTAATTGACATATAAAGGAGTGCGAATATGAATATTTATGAAAAATATAGTGGAAAATTACGAAGAAGTTTAAATGGAAGAGGAATTTTCAACACGATTATGTTGATTATTAATCAATCTTTAAATAGATTTCAATTTAGGAAATACGATTTTTGGGGTCTGATTTATCCTTCCGATTTGGATGGCTCAGAAGAATTGAAGAAGCATGCCGTGAAATATGAGGCTTCAAATCAGGTTTTTTTTAAAAAACTTTTGAATAGTGCAGAATGGCCATTTAAAACGAGCACGTTTGTAGATTTCGGATGCGGGAAAGGTGCTGCGCTTATTTATGCCTCTGATTTTGGATTCAAAAAAATGATCGGAGTTGAATTTTCTCCAAATTTAGCCCAATTGGCTTCAGATAATTTGCAGAAATTCTTCGTTCAGAAAGGGGGAAAGGTAAACTTTGAAATTGTAAATATCGATGCTTCCCAATATGACATTCCACCTGAGGCTGATTGTTTTTACTTTTTCAATCCTTTTGATGCCTTTATTATGGACAAGGTTTTTAAAAATATTGTCGAGTCATTGGAAACAAATCCACGGAAAATTCTGATTGTGTATTTGAATGCCGTTTATAAAGAAGTCATTGAAAAATACGGCTTTAAAAGAGTAAAATACTTCTCAAAGGATGAACTGGATTACTATTTTTATAACGGGGCTTGTATTTATACGAATTAAATAATTCAGGATGCTTTCCCACAGTAGTAATCATATACTTATCCTGATATTCAAACGTATTTAAATAATAGTCAGTTTCCTGAGTAATTGGGAAAGAGACTTCCGGCTTGTACTGATTAACTTTTCTGAATACTTCGACATCCAGGTTCTCGCCAATGCCTGTTCCTATCGCTTTTAGAAGTGCCTCTTTCCTGGTCCAAACGGTATAAAACCGCTTGCAGGACTCATCCCGCTCTGCATCAATGAAGCTATTTTCAGCTTCAGAAAAATGGCTTTTGGCGATCAGGTCAAAATCAAATCCGGGATCAATTTTTTCAATATCAATACCAATTTCTGATTTTAGTGAAAATGCAAGAACTGAACATTCTGAACTGTGCGAAAGATTAAAGTTTATTTTTTTATACTTTTCAGCCAGTGACGGTTTTCCGAATTTATTCGAAATAAATTCAATTTCAGATGGTTCCGAACCCAGGTGATTCCCCAGAATTTTTCGAAGCATACCATGAGTGATGATGTAACTGTCGTGGTCACGCACAAACCTGAATCTCGCAGCTTTTTCCTGTTCCTGAACCGATAATAGTTTTTCAAAAGACGAGATTTCGGACGCCGAATATGAATCGGTCTGAATCAGGCAGATCACCGGTCCGACCAAATCAGGAAATGCCGATTGGTCCAAACTCCGGAATTTAACATCGGGAAGGGTTTCTGTAAAGATTTTCACCTATGACCAAACAGTTTAAATGATTTAGAAATCTAAGTAATGAGAATAATTAAATCCCGACATAAATTTAAAACGACATTATATTTTAGTCAATACTTAATTGTTCTGGAAACCGCGGGACCCGTGTTGCAAATTCCCATTTTCTTTTAACAATTGACCAAAAACCAATTGAAAATATCCATTTCTCGTTAACAATTGACCGAAAACTTGCGGCAAATGACCAATTCCGATGTGCAAATGGCCAAAAACCTATTGCATATAAATTATTGTAGAGACGCGATAAGAGACGCGATAAGAGACACGCGTAGAGACGCGGGCAGAGGGTAGAGACGCGATTAATCGCGTCTCTACATTGCATCCATTATTAATTCATTTTTTAATTTGTAGAGACGCACGGCCGTGCGTCTCTACGGCCGTACGTCTACGTTAATCCCTATCATCCAGACATTTCTGCAGCTCCTTTGCAAACAATACATCGTTTGGCGGAGCGAAAATTGTGGAATGCTCCCCCGGAATATCGAGGATCTCCATCTCTTTTACGTATTCTGCCCATCCGTATTTTACCGGATCGGCGATGTAAAAGGTCTGGTGCATAGCCCTGAATAGCGTCAATTTTCCCGGATATGGCGGGAGGATATATTTATTTAATGCCAGATCGTTAGCCTGGTGTACTTTATGCAGATATTTCGGCAACTCGCTTTGCTTCCCTAATGAAGCTCCTTCATGTTTTAATGTATAGTCGTCTCCGGTAAATTTCTGTTTGAGTGATTTCCATTTTAATTTGGCAAATGCAAATTTTTCATCCATCGGCTTTTTCAGGAAAGTGATGATAACCCATCTAATCTGGCAGAAAATCCGAATTATCCGAAGTCTGTAACGCTTGAAGAATGGTATATGACGATCTGAAACATTTTCTGAAACCGTATCGAAAACCCCCAGAAAGCTTACCTTATTGCCTGCTTCTAACAGTTGCCTGGCCATTTCGTAGGCTAACTGACCACCCATTGAAAATCCGGCAAGTGAGTAAGATCCCGATTTATCAACTTTGAAGATCTCTTCATTATAATATGCAGCAATCTCTTCTATCGTATAGAGTGGCTCATCTTCACCGTCAAGCCCTTTGGCCTGAAGTCCGAAAACAGGCTGATCGGGATCGAGGTTTGCCACGATTGTGGTATAAAGCAGCAGGTTCAGCCCGGCGCCATGCACCAGGTAGAGAGGCCTTTTAGATCCTTTCGACCGGATTGGCACCAATGAACCCCAGTTAACCTGTTCTGATTTTTGGTCGATCAGAAGTGCCATATCCTGAATGGTGCTGTTATCGAACAGGATAGCAAGTGGTAATCTTACACCGAGTTGTTTCTCGATTTTCACCATCAGGGTAACGGCAACCATGGAGTGACCCCCAATTTCAAAAAAGTCCTCATCTATGCCGATCTGTTTGATTTTTAGTACATCAGACCAGATCGCGGCCAGTTTTTTCTCCGTTTCCGTTTGAGGCGCAATATAGTTTTTTGTCTGTTGAGGCGCCGCATCGACAGGAGTTGGAAGCACTTTGCGATCGATTTTTCCGTTTGGAGTCAATGGGAACTGGTCGATAAAAACGAACGCAGAAGGGACCATGTAATCGGGGATTTTGGTTTTGAGGAATTGACGGAGGTCCACAATATCTACCTCCTCATCTTCTTTGATAATGTAAGCGACCAGCTTTTTATCCCCCGGAATATCTTCCCGTACAATGGTTACATTGTTTTTGATGGTACTGAACTGAGAAATAGCCGACTCAATTTCGCCAAGTTCGATCCTGAATCCCCGTATTTTAACCTGTGAATCGACCCTGTTGAGAAATTCAAGTTTCCCCTCTTCCGTTTGCTGTACCAAATCACCCGTGCGGTACATGCGGGCGCCGGGAATATCCGAAAATGGATCGGGAAGAAATTTCTCCTGAGTCATTGCCGGAAGATTGAAATAACCTCGGGCAAGACCATCGCCACCAATAAACAATTCACCCGGATAGCCAACCGGCACAGGCTGGAATTCTGTATTTAAGACGTAAATAAAGGTATTGTCAATCGGTTTACCCAGATTGATATATCCTATTTTGTCGTTCTCATTCACCTCTACTTTTTCAACGGTTGACCAGACTGTTGTCTCAGTCGGACCGTACATATTCCAAAGTTCACCACATTTATCAATCAGGTCATAAGCAAGTTCTTTTGGCATCGCTTCACCACCGCAAAGGATCTTAAGCCCTTTGGCGCCACCCCATTCGGCTGAATTCAGCATCCTGAAAGTGACCGGTGTAGCCTGGAGAATTGTGGCCTTCGATTCTTCGATCTTCTGAATGAGCAGATCGGGGTTCATCGAAGTTTCCTGACTTGCAACAAAGATTGAGGCGCCATTGAGAATAGGAAGGTACATCTCAAGTCCGGCAATATCGAACGAAATTGTGGTAACGGCGAGTATTATATCATCAGGGGTAATACCCGGTTGTTTGGCCATGGAAGCCAGGAAATTCACCACCGAGAAATGTTCAAGCTGTACCCCTTTGGGTTTTCCTGTCGATCCTGAAGTGTAGATCAGGTAAGCTACCGTATTCGGAGTTACAGCGAAGCTGGTGTTCTCTCCGGAGTAATCGTTATAAGCTTCGTACTCCTCAATAAAGATGTTCTTTGTATCTGTTTGTGGGAGACTCTCCAACAGTTTTTTCTCTGTAATCATCAAAGCAGGATTCCCATCTTCCAGAATCAGTGCTAACCGGTCTTTTGGATAGATCGGATCGAGCGGGATATAGGTACATCCTGCTTTTAAGACGGCCAGTAAAGCAACCAGGATATCGGTGCTTCGTTCCATACAGATACTTACCAGCGATCCTTCAACAGCTCCTGAATCGTGCAGATACCGGGCAAGTCTGTTCGACTTCTCATTCAGTTCCGTATAGGTGATTGCTTTCCGGTCATCGCGGATGGCAATAATATCAGGAGTTTTTAAAACCTGTTCTTCAAAAAGTTGATGGACGCACTTTTCACGCGGAAATGCAACGGTTGTGGCATTCCATTCACCAAGGGTTACCTCTTTTTCTTTTTCTGTAAGAATCGGAATTTTTTTGATTTTTTGATCCGGCGCCTTCATAAGGCTTATCACAAGTTCATTAAAATGGCCGGCCATCCGTTCAATACGGCTCCTTTTAAACAGATTAGTATTGTATTCGAGAACACAGTTCAGACTTCCTTTGGTTTCATAAATGTGCAAAGAAAGATCGAACTGGGCAATATGTCTTCTTTTATCGACCATAAACATCTTTGAACTATCGAGTGAGATCTCTTCATCAAACATGTCGAGCAGGTTAAACATCACCTGAAACAGGGGAGATATGTTTGGTGTTCTTGCAACTCTGAGCTCTTCTACTAAACGGTCGAGTGGCAGATTCTGATTTTCGAAGGCGCCATAGAATTTACCCTTTGTCATTTCCAACATTTCCAAAAAGGTCATTTGATCAAGTGGGGTCACACGCAAGGGGAAGTTGTTGATAAACATCCCTACAAGTGATTCCTGTTCTTCAAATGTCCTGCCGGCTATTGGAATTCCAATCAAAAACTCCTCCTGGGAGGCATATCTTGAAATCAATGTATTAAATATGCTGAGCATTGTCACAAAAAGAGACCCATTATGCTGCTGACTGAAGAGTTGCAGTTGTCTGGTCGTTTCACTGTTTAAGATGAATTGAACCTCGTCGCCGTCATAGGTTTGATTTTTAGGGCGTTGAAAATCCATCGGAAGCTGAAGCAATTCGGGTGCGCCTTTTAACTCGGATATCCAAAAATCAAGCTGTTTACCATATAGTCCATTAGCTAAACACTTATTCTGATAGACCGAAAAGTCTGTGTAGTTAATTGGCAATATTGGGAGGATAACCGGCTTTTGTTGCATTAATGCAGTATAGATCAAACCAAGCTCATCTACCAGAACTTTTACAGACCAACCGTCAGTTATGGAGTGGTGCATATTGATGAGGAGTGTCCAATCGGTAGGAGATGGCTTCAACAGTTTGATAATGAAAAGCGGACCTTTTTCCAGATTAAAAAGATGCATCTCATTTTCGTCTGAATATCTTGTCAGAGCGATAGACCTCTCTGTTTCGGTCAGGTTTTCAAGATTTTCTACGGCAAGATTAAATTGGATTGATTCAAGAATTTTCTGTACTGGCTCGCCGTCTGTAGTCTGAATAATTGTTCGAAGCGATCCGTGCCGCTCTATTAGTAACTGAATACTTTTCTCAAAAATCCGTTCATCCAGTTCTCCCCTGATACAATAATCGAAAGGCATGTTATATGCCCTGTTTCCAGGTTCAAAATTTTCTACAAACCATAGTCTTTTCTGCCCTGGAGAAAGTGGAAAGACATTTAAATTGGTGGAAATATGGGGAATGGTTTGGGCCGGGACTTTACCATCCAACGAGGGGTTTTGGTTCTTAACCTCCTTCGCAATCTCCTGAATAGTTTCCTTTTTAAATAACATAACGATTGGTATACGAATGTTAAACAATTTGTTAATTCTGGTAATGAGCATAGTGGCAACCAATGAATTTCCACCAAGCTCAAAGAAATTATCTGTTATTCCTATTTTTTCGATCTTAAAAACCTCAGACCAAATGGCCGCAAGTCCGTTTTCTATTTCCGTTTTTGGAGAAACATAATTGGCTGATACCTGACTTGCAGTTTCGACTGGTGCAGGCAGGAGCTTGCGATCCACTTTTCCATTAAGGGTGACCGGGAATTTTTCCATCGTTACAAAAGTTGCCGGAACCATATAATCAGGAAGCCTGGTAGCCAGGAAATGTTTCAGTTCGGCCAGGTCAATTTCCTGGTTCTCTTTCAGAATAATATACCCAACAAGCTTTTTGTCACCGGGGATGTCTTCACGTACGATAACTACATTGTCCTTGATTGCTTCATGCTGAGCTACTGCAGATTCAATCTCTCCGAGTTCAATCCTGAACCCCCTGATTTTGACCTGGGTATCAAGGCGGTTAAGGAAAACCATATTCCCGTCGTTGAAATAGGTTACAAGGTCGCCTGTTTTATAGATTTTCTCCTCTGGTGTTTTTCCAAAAGGATTTATAATAAACCGTTCGTTGGTTTGATCGGGAAGATTAAGATAACCTGGTGAGATTCCGTCGCCTCCGATGTATAATTCTCCTGGAATACCAATTGGGACCGGTACCAGTTTTTTGTTCAGAATATAACAGTTTGTATTGTCAACAGGACGGCCAATCGGGACATAACCCTCTCCGACAGTATCTTCCATCGTGTTGCTTCGGACAACAGAGTATATGGCTGTTTCTGTGGGACCATAAGAATTCCAGACTCCCGCGCAACGTGGGAGCAATTCGCGTACAAGTTCTTTTGGAAGCGCCTCGCCACCAATAATTAGTTTAAGATCTTTCTTTCCTTGCCATCCACTGATCATCAGCATTTTAAAGGTTACCGGTGTAGCCTGGAATACTGTAGCACTGCAGGCTACCATTTTTTCGGCTAACAAATCCATATTTGCTGCCGTTTCCTGGGTTGCAATTACCAGCTTTGCCCCAATAAAAAGAGGCATGTACATTTCAAGTTCAGCGATATCGAACGAAATGGTTGTAACTGCCAGGAGAATATCCTGTATGGTAAAACTCAGTAACCTGGTCATTGAATTCACAAGGTTGACAACGGCATGTTGTGTTACTGGCACCCCTTTTGGTTTTCCTGTTGATCCGGAAGTATAAAGGATATATCCAGGTTTTACGGGATTTCCAAATGTAAGATTCTCAGAAGATTCTTCACGGTAAGCTTCCCTGTCATCGATAATGATCAATTTGGCAGCTGTCGCCGGTACCGAATCGGTCAGTGAATGCTGTGTCAGCATGATCACAGGTTTTGCGTCATCGACAATCAGGAAAAGACGAGCCTTGGGATAGATGGGGTCGAGTGGGAGATAAGTGGCGCCTGTTTTTGAGATGGCTAACAATCCGATAATCATATCGAAACCGCGTTCCACAAAAAGAGCGACAGATTTATCTTCACAAGCGTCTTGTTTGGACAGGTAATTAGCCAGTCTGTTGGCCGATTCATTCAATCCGGCATAGGTAATCTGTTCGCCTTCGAATTCTACGGCAATGGCTTCCGGCGTTCTTTCGACCTGCTCCTCAAACCTGTGATGGATACATTTGTTTTTTGGAATATTGGTTTGGGTATTGTTCCACTCAATTAGTATCTGGTTCTCCTCCTCTTTGGTAAGAAGCGGTAATTTGAGTACTTGCAAATTCAAATTATCATTTATTGCCGCAAGGACGGTGGTATAATGACCTCCAAACCTTTGGATGGACTCCTCTGCAAATAGATCTTTATTGTACTTCACCCAGCATTCCATAGATTCATCCCCTTCGCGGATATACAAAGCAAGATCAAATCCCACATCTTCAACCGCATGATCTGATAATTGCTCCGTTTTGGGTTTGAAATCAAAAAGGATATTATAAAGATCTGATGCTTTTGTCGCTTCCGGCCCCTTAATCTCCTGAATCAATTGTTTATCAAATGTTACCTGGTTTTCAAGGGCACTATTCACTTTGCTTTGAATATATGACAACGACTCTGAAAATGTCGATTCATCCTGAAACAGAAACCTGATTGGTAATTGTCCGGACAGACCATTTGTTGCTTCGCTCAGGTGGTTTCCAAATTGGACTCCCACAACAAAATCTTCCTGGGAAGAATACCTTAAAAGCAGTAGACCGAAAGCGGTCAGTAATATAGAGCGTAAATCTGAATCCTGAGTTTTTTCGTCCGTTGCAAGTTTTTTTATCAATTTCCCATCAATCGGAAAATGGTAATCTGCACAGGTATTTTTTTGATTTTGCGAACGGCTGAAATCGGTTGGAATCTGAACCAGGCCAGGTGCGCTTTCTAATTCATTGTTCCAAAAGATACTTTGTCTTGACATGATTAAATGCGGTATAGGTAAATCTTATTGTTTTATCAAACTTTATTTTGCAAAGTTTTTTTTGCATACATATTATATTGGTCAATAGTGCCATATTCAAAAGATCCGAGCTCATTCAGTACCGATTTTATATGGTCTTTACCACTAAATTTTTCCTCTAAAATAAAAGTAATATTGGGATATTGAGCAATAAATTTGGCTGCTCCCTTTAAAACCTCAATTTCCATCCCTTCAACATCGAGTTTAAAAAGGATATGTTCCTCTTTTCCAACATTAAGTTCTTGCAAATAGGAATCGAACATCCGTAATTCAGTACTTAAACTATCTGAATTGTTTTCTCTGTCGATGTGCGAAGCGCCTGTATTAACTGGATTAAGCCTGAATCTGACGAGCTTGTTTTCATCTCCTAAACCTATATGAAAGGCTTTAATATCATTTGTCAGGTTGTTTAATTGGAGGTTTTTCACAAGAACTTCATAGTTCGTGGCGACAGGTTCGAAAGCTATGGATTGTATATTGTATTTCGAAAGTAAAATGGGATAAATGCCAACACACGAACCTCCATCAATAAATATGGAATATTCGTGGATATGGTTTAGGATAAACTTTTTTACACCCCATTCATAGCGGAAATTGGCGAATTGAAAGTCGTTGGTATTTTTGCGGCAAAAGAATTTGCCAACCGAAGTTTGTATAATCCGGTCATTTGCATGCGATTTTCTAAAAAGGACATAATTTGCAGAAGCATACAGTGAAAGAAAGTCTCTGTGTTTAATGTACTCGTAAAAATACCAGAAATAAGTATTGAGTTTTTTGACCATTACGGGAGGATGAAATTTTATTTAGTGACCGGGTGACTATTTTTACGCTGAAAAGTCACCCGGTCACTCTTAAATAGATGATTTTTTTTATCATTGAAATCAGTGAGTGCCTGACTTCAAGTCAGGCGCTTATGCCGCTAAACCTTTTCCCAAATGCCGTTTTCAGGATTATACTTCTTAATCATTTTTGCGGGATTTCCGGCAACAATTGAAAAGGGAGGAACATCTTTTGTCACTACCGAACCTGCTGCCACAACAGCATGTTTGCCAATGGTTACGCCAGCCACTACAACCACATTCGCGCCTAACCATGCCTCGTCTTCGACTAAGATGCGTTTCCTTGTCACAGGTTGTTTATAAATCGGGATGTTAATATCTTCATAGCCGTGGTTAAGTCCCGACATTACAATGTTTTGGGCCAGGATCACATCATTGCCAATAGTGACAGGACCTATCAAAACATTACTCATTCCAATCCGTGAACGTTTTCCAATCAGCACATCTCCCACGCCATTGTTAATGGTGCAAAAATCCTCGATAGTGGAGTTGTCATCCAGAACGAAGTTGTTAAATGGCATCACATCAATGCGGCTATTGCGGCAGATTCGGGCATTCTTCCCCTTTTTATGTTTGAACGGGTTTAAAAACCATTTCACCCACAGGCGAGGCCTTGCCTGATTTTTGGGCATCATACAATCCAAAACAAATTGTTTCAGTTTAGGGTTGGCTTTTATTTTATCGACTATGCTCATAAGTTGGTTTTGTAAAGTAGTTATT
>Ga0073936_10005250_pt1 | contig 17618 bp, 11 predicted proteins | sample AliMusrvi5mmetaG_FD_87041 | JGI IMG/M metagenome (GOLD analysis project Ga0073936, IMG submission 87041) | Freshwater lake bacterial and archeal communities from Alinen Mustajarvi, Finland, to study Microbial Dark Matter (Phase II) - Alinen... | ecosystem: Environmental > Aquatic > Freshwater >... | reverse complement strand
GTCCCCTCCATGATCAGGGCCGTGGCCCCACGGTTTTCCTTGATAAAATCTAAACATGCGGCAGAAACCTGTTTGTATTTTGCCTTGTCGGATAACAGCCCGAGAGCAATATCCGAAAACTCATCCGCAGTCCTCACCATAAAAGCCCCTCCCTTTTCGATCAGCGCCTCAGCCTCCCAGAATTTTTCATGCCTGGGACCGAAAAACACAGGCACTCCGAATACCACGGCTTCAAGGATATTATGCAAACCCGAACCGAACGCCCCCCCGATATATGCGAGGTCGGCATACTGATAAAGCTGCGAAAGTATCCCTATCGTATCAATGAGAAGGATACTCGCAGAGCCTGCATTTTCCTCAGTCAGATTTGAATATCTTACCGATGGCATCCCCAGTGAATGTTCCAGCGAACGTATTCTTTGCTCACTCACATCATGGGTCGCAAGAATATACCGTATTGTGGAATCGTTGCTCCTGATCAGGGGAATCAGCACAGCCTCATCTTCGGGCCAGGTGCTACCTCCCATGATGATGCGGGCATCGCCACAGAATTTCTTCACCAGCGGAAATTGCCCGGCATCGGCAGCAGTCGCCGAAACCCTGTCGAAACGAGTGTCGCCCGAGATCGTGACATTCTCGAAACCCAGCGACTGTATCAGCTTCCCCGAAGGTTCGTTCTGAACGAAAAACCAGTGGATGTTCTCGAGCTGCGCCCTGAACCAGCCTGCATACCATTGGAAAAACAGGCTTTCCTGCCTGAACACCGCCGAAACAAAAACAGCCGGTATCCCGCGCTGCTTCAGCTCGTTCAGGAAATTGAACCAGTACTCATATTTGATGAAAAACGCTGCTTTCGGCCTCACAGTATCAACCCAGAACTTCGCATTGGCCACCGTATCGAGCGGAAGGTAAACAACGGCATCTGCATACTTGTATTTACTGCGGATGGCATAGCCCGAAGGACTGAAGAAACTCACTATGATCTTGTACTGCGGATAGCGTTGCAGGAGATCTTCGATCAATGGTCTGCCCTGTTCGAACTCACCAAGACTCGCGCAGTGGAACCAGATGATTTCGTGATGGGCGTAAGGGCGCTCACTTCGTTCGCTGGTGACGGGCGTGACGTCATTACGTTCGTTACGAATCTTCTCAATCTTTTCCCTAAGATCTTTCTTCCAACCCCTCCTCCCGCTGATCCACGCTTGCGCCCGGGGGTTGAACCAGGATGCTATCCATAGTGCAAAATAATAAAGCCTCAGCGAGAAAGTGTAAAGGAAATGCATTTGAATGAATCAAAAGTAATTGAATTCAAAGGTAAGAATTTTGGATTAAGTTATGAGTTACCTGTTATCGGTTGTGTGCAAAAGAACCCATCGCTAATAATAATAAAAATCCTTGGGTTTGCGGGCGTAAACAGGGATGAACCAGCAGGCTTTGAAGCCATAGAACTGGCTCGAATAGGAGGAGTGGTTGTATGCCATCCTGTCGAAATCATACTGCCGCATGCTCTTGGTCCAGGCCTGGATAAACTCAAAGCCCAGGTAAAAATTGAACAGGCGGGTATTGCTCATGAAGAGGTAGCCAAGCGAAGCAGTAACGGCTATCCCGTTATTCATCCTGTCGTAACCCTTTCCGTAATCGCCGTTGATCTGGGGCGTGGTGCCATCGGGGTTGTTTATCCTGATCTTGTCCTGAATGTATCCTGCGCCTATCATCGCGGTGATGCCGCAGTTCCTGTTCGGGGCAAGCGTGGGATAGACAGGGAATATCTTCCCGAATTTCCCGTAAATACTGTATCCGCGTTCGTAATACTGTATACCAGCCATATACCCGTTCTCATCAATCATAAGTCCATCCTTGTCGGATATCATCTTGATCAGCGAATCTGCATTCTTTACCGTACCTCCGAAAAGGAAATTCCCCTCGACACCGAAAAGCCAGTTGGAATGCAGCTTATAAAGAAAACCTCCGCCTATGCTGGAGTTCCCTCCGAATAATTTTGACAGGTCTCCCCCGGGAAGCTGGTATGAATATCCAACATAGAACATGCCCATGTTGATGGAAGTATCTCTTAAACTGATCTGGGCCGATGCGGCGCTGCCCAGCAGACAGAGCGGGATTACAAGATAGAGCAGTCGTTTCAGCATACAAAGGGTATTATAATGCCTCACAAAATTTATTTCGCTATTTATTCGCACCAATTGCTTATTTCATTTGCGTGCTCATTACGGCTTCGCCGAACGCTACTTCGCTACTTTTTTAAAAATTCATCTTTCTTCTTGCTCAGCTCCTCCACCTTCCTGTTGAAATCCTCGACCAGCTCGGCAAAAATTTCCTTCACACTGGTGATCTTGGTTGCCCTGAACGCATTGGTCCCGGCAAAAGCAAATCCACCGTCAAAATTACCTTTTACAGCATTGATCAAAGCCGTGATGATGCAGTACGGACTGCTCGAAATATCACAGGTCTTGATGCATTTGAACGGGCATGAAAACGGGTGCTTTTTACCCGCCCGAACCTTCTCGATAAAGGCATTTACGATAGCCCTGCCCGGCATTCCGACAGGTGATTTAATGATATCGATATCTTTCTCAACAGCATCGATATAAGTCTGCTTGAAGGCATTGGAAGCATCGCATTCATTGGTCGTGACAAAGCGCGTAGCCATCTGAACCCCGTCGGCCCCGCAGGCCATGATATCATAAATATCGCTCCCGGTATAAATCCCCCCTGCAGCGATAACCGGTATATTGCAATGATGTTCTTTCTCAACCTCTCTTACCTCGTGCTGCACATCACTCACGAGCTTGCACAGCCTGTAATCATCATCAGTGATCTGCTCCTGCTTGAAACCCAGGTGGCCTCCGGCTTTGGGACCCTCCACCACAAAAGCGTCGGGCACATAATTATACGTGGCAATCCATTTTGAACAGATAAGTTTCGCCGCCCTGCCCGATGAAACAATCGGCACAAGCTTGGTAGTGCTGCCTTTCGTAAGGAATGAGGGAAGGTCAAGGGGCAATCCTGCCCCGCAGAAAAGGATATCGGCCTTTTCCTTAATGGAAGTTCTCACCATATCGGCGAAATTGGTCATAGCGACCATCACGTTCACACCGATAACACCCCGGGATTTCTCACGCGCGATCCGCAGCTCCTCTATAAGGCCCAGAATACTTGCTTCCAGGAAATTCTTTGAAAGATCACGGTAAAGCAAGCCAAGTCCGGCACTGGAGATAACCCCCACCCCTCCTTCGTTCGCCACCGCAACCGCAAGTCCCGATAGCGACACACCTACTCCCATTCCTCCCTGAATTATGGGGACCTGAATGATGAGATTTCCTATCCTAAGCTGCTTCATGTACTTCGTTTTTCGTGACTCGTGACTCGTGACTCGTGATCCGGTTCACGGTTCACGGTTCACGTTAAAAATGGTAAATCACCCCCACTCCTGCATTAAAAGTAGAAACGGTTCGTTTGATCTCATATTTTGTCGGAGCAGAATAATAGGGCATCTGCACCCATTGCCCGGTAAGCGTATCCATTATATTCCGGTATCCAAGGAGTTCCGATCCGTAAGTTTTTGAAGCCTTGGGAGTGCCCCCGAGATAACCCACCTGTACGTTAACACCCCAGTGCTTGCTGATCCTGTAACCCACGCCCGCAGTCACTGCATACCCGAACCCTGTTGCCGTAAGCGAAACGTTCGAGGTATCTATCGGGCTCTCCACATTGAAATTGGTCGAAGTGGCGACTATGACGCCCAGCAGTGCTTTCACGTTCAGCTCCACCTTGCCGAAATCCCTGATGAAAACCGGTCCGGCCAATAAATAATTATTGAACCAGCCCGAAGTCCCGAGCACGTATTTCGTACCGTAAGGATTGGTGGTTGCTGCAATATCTTTATAACCGTTATGCTGGAGGTCGTACTGAAAAGCCAGGCCGAAACCTGTCTTCCCGAGCCAGTTCAGAGTAAGCGAACCAACCCAGCCGTTTTTCGCGTAGCCCGACTTCTGGGTTTCCTTATCCGTTTTCCCGTAATCCCCCAATGGCATTGAATAATTCATGTTGAACTCAAGTGAGAATATATCTTTCTCTTTCGGTCTCTTCTCCTTTTTCTGTATTTCCTGACTGTGACTGTGGATTGGCAACACCAGGAAAGATACCAGGATCATTGGAAGGAAATACGACACTAACTTCATAACAATAAGGAAATTCTATGTGCAAAGATACGCATTTTTAACGTACTTGGTTCAAAGCCTTGCCGGTTTGATCCAAATGTGTATTTTTGCCTCATAGAAAACTTAAAAAAATCAATTCGTACATCGTACTTCGTACTTCGTACATAACCCCACACCCACATGAAACAACTCCTATCCCGCATCCTGCATCCCGCATCCTGCATCCTCCTGCTCGGCCTGTTCATCGCACAACAGTCCCACGCCTGCACCAACTTCATCGTCACCAAAGGCGCATCCACCGACGGTTCGACAATGATATCGTACTCTGCTGATTCACACCAGCTTTACGGAGAATTATACTTCTGGCCCGCCAAAGACTGGCCCGCCGGAGCTATGTATAATGTAATTGAATGGGATACCCAGAAACCCCTGGGTAAGATCCCCCAGATCAAACATACCTACCAGGTCATCGGCAATATGAACGAGCACCAGGTCGCCATTGGTGAAATCACCTTCGGAGGCCGCGAAGAGCTTCAGCATCAGAAAGATGCCGTTGTCGATTACGGCACTCTCATCTATGTTGGATTACAGCGTTCAAAGACAGCCCGCGAAGCCATCAAGGTCTTCGGCGAACTTACCGCTGCCTACGGCTATGCATCCGAAGGCGAATCTTTCAGCATTTCCGATCCCAACGAAGCCTGGATCCTCGAGATGATAGCCAAGGGCGACGGCCAGAAAGGCGCAGTGTGGGTAGCCGTTCGTATCCCCGACGGATACATATCCGGCCATGCCAACCAGGCAAGAATTACCCAGTTCCCGCTTAACGACCCCGAAAACTGTATCTATTCGAAAGACGTCATCACCTTCGCCCGCGAAAAGAAATACTTCGACGGAAAGGATGAAGAATTCAGTTTTTCAGATACTTACGCACCCGTGACCTTCGGCGGCGCCCGCTTCTGCGAAGCCCGCGTTTGGTCCATGTTCAACCGCTGCAACAAGGATATGGGCAAGTACCAGGATTATGCAATGGGCAAACTCACCACAGGCAAGTGGGGTTACACCACCAACCGCATGCCCCTGTATATCAAGCCCGACCGTAAAATTTCGGCCCAGGATATGCAGAACCTGATGCGCGACCATTACGAAGGCACCAAAATGGATATGAACAACGATATCGGTGCCGGTCCGTTCGCCTGCCCCATCCGCTGGAGGCCCATGACCTGGAAAGTCGATTCGATGAATTATGTTCACGAACGCGCCACTTCAACCATGCAAACCGGCTTCGTCTTCGTTGCCCAGAGCCGCTCCTGGCTGCCCGATCCCATCGGGGGCATCTTCTGGTTCGGCGTTGACGATACCTATACCACAGTATTTAATCCTATTTACTGCGGATGTACCAAGGTGCCGCATTCCTACGCGGTAGGCAACGGCAATATGCTGAAGTGGTCTTCCACTTCAGGCTTCTGGACCTTCAACTTTGTTGCCAACTGGGTTTATACCCGCTGGAGCTATATGATCAAAGACCTCCAGAAAGTGCAGAGCGAACTCGAATCCGGCTTTGCTAAAGAAACTCCCAAAATCGACGCCGACGCTGCAAAACTCTATAAGACCGACAAGGCCAAAGCAATTGCATTGGTAACGAATTATAGTGTGAAGACTGCCGATAACACGGTGGCCCGCTGGAAAGAACTCGGCGAATATCTCATCGTTAAGTATAAGGACGGCAACATCATGAAGGAAGAAAACGGCAAGTTCAAGGACAATGGCTACGGTGTACCCGTAATGCCATCCCAGCCCGGCTATCCCGAATGGTGGCTCAAGGAAATTGTGAGAGAACACGGGGATGTCATCAAGGCACCAGCGGATAAACATTAATGAAGTAGCGAAGTGGCGAAAAGCGTTGGGCGAAGCCCAAATGAGCACACAAATGAAATAAACAATTGGTGCGAATAAATAGCGAAATTAAGTAGCGAAAACTTCTGATAATCTTTTTCGCTACTTCGCTACCTCGCTACTTCGCTACTTATTCTTATATTTGAACCACTAACCAACATCCTAGGACCATGGAAGAGCAAAGTTCCGGCATAAGAAAATACAAGATGTACCTGGCCATCCTCGGGATCCTTATCCTTGTACTGGCGTTCTGGTTGTTTATCCAGAGGTCACAGCTGCTCAAGCTGGTTCACGAGAAAGAGACCGAGAAGAACGAACTTCAACATGAACTCGACTCGGTTGTCGTGGAACACAACAAGATCAAGGTCGAATACGGCGCCCTCAGCGACAGTTTGAAGACCAAGGACAGCCTGATCCTGGCCAACGCCATGGAAATCAAAAAGTTGCTCGACACCCAGTGGGAGTACGACAAGGTCAGGAAGAAACTTGCAACCCTCCAGGTCGTAGCCCAGGGCTATGTGCGCCAGATGGATTCACTCTATACCGTTAACCGCGAACTCACCGCCGAGAACGAAAAGGTGAAAGCCCAGGTGGTAACCGAAAGGAACCGCAACCAGAGCCTGATGAAGGATAAGGAAGACCTCAAGGAAAAGATGAACGAGGCCGCCTTTATCAAAGCCTACGACGTAACGGCATCGGCCTGGAAAGTAAAGGGAGGCGGCAAAGAAACCCAGACCGACAAGGCCTCCCGCACCGAACGACTGAAAGTTTGTTTCACCCTGGGTGAAAACCCCCTGGTCGCCACCGGCCGACGCCCTATCTACGTGCGTATTCAGCGCCCCGACAATGTAGTCGTCCAGAAAACCAAATATGATGTGTTCAATTACAACGGACAGTCACTCCCCTATTCTGTACGCGAAGACGTCAACTATGTCGGCAAAGCCCAGAACCTCTGCGTTGTCTGGAACAAAAAAGATAACGATGTCCCCGCGATGAAAGGGAAATATATCATCTCTGTCTTTGCTGATGACAAGGAAATTGGCGAAGGGTCATTTGAACTTAAATAGCGAAATGGCGAAATAGCGAAATAGCGAAATTAAATAGCGAAATTTTCCAATCTACTTATTTCGCTACCTCGCTACTTCGCTACTTCGCTACTTAACATTTCCAAATATATGAAAATCGGAATCCTCACCGCCGGCGGCGACTGCCCCGGGATCAACGCAGCAATCCGCGGCGTCGGCAAGACAGCAATCCTCGAATACGGAATGGAAGTCATTGGAATCTCTGCAGGCTTCCTTGGCCTCATCAACCAGGAGTACACCAAACTCGAAGAGAACCAGCTTTCGGGTATCCTCACCGTTGGCGGTACCATCCTCGGGACCTCGCGTGAGAACCCCTTCAAAAAATCAGCCACCTTCAATACCATAGACAAGCCCAAACTCATCCGCAAACATTATAATGAACTCGGGCTCGATGCACTCGTTTGCATTGGCGGAAACGGCACCCAGCGCACCGCGGCCCTTCTGGCCGAAGAAGGCCTTAACGTCATCGGCATACCCAAAACCATTGATAATGACGTGTTTGGTACAGATGTCACCTTTGGTTTTGATTCGGCAGTGTGGATTGCCACCGAGGCCATCGACAGGCTTCACAGTACAGCAAACAGCCATAAACGGATCATGGTGATAGAAGTCATGGGCCATCATGCCGGATGGCTTGCCCTTTACTCCGGCATCGCAGGCGGCGGGGATGTCATCCTCATACCCGAAATAGAATATAAGATAGAGGCTGTTGCCAAATGCCTGAAAAAACGCGCTATCAACAAGAAACCATACAGTATTGTTGTTGTGGCCGAAGGAATTCCCAGGCCCAAGGAGATGTCGGCAGCCCAGTATATCGGCAACGGTATCAAGGAGTTAACCGGATTAGAGACCCGCGAAACCATACTTGGTTACATACAGCGCGGAGGCACACCATCACCCATGGACCGCGTTCTTGCCACCCGTTACGGCGCCTTTGCCGTAGAGCTGATCGCCGCAAAAAAATTCGGCCGCATGGTCTCCCTCAAAGGCAGTGAGATCACCTCGGTCCCTCTGAAAGACGTCGGAGGCAAACTCCGCCTCGTCCCCAACAACGACCCCCTCGTCGAAAAAGCCCGCAGGATGGATATCTGCTTCGGGAGTGGTGGATGATGTTTGAAGACGTTATGACGATATGCACTTCGTGTTTTTAACCCGAAGGGCATATCGCCTTATCGTCACATCGCGAAGCGTATATCCCTCACATTCAGCTGCAGCGAAATATTTCCGTTCCATTCATTTTCCTCGATGTGGTAGCAGATATCGAAGGGGATGCCTTTATCGATAAGGCCGAAATGCTCGCCCTGCTGAAAGGCGATGGCGGGACAGGGCCCTCCCGAGATCTCGGGATGAACCACAGTAAGCCTGATATGATTTTTGCCTACGAGCCGCGAGCCGCCGGCATTGACCACACCGTTGGTTTGGAAGAGAGGCGCCATATTTCCCGGGCCGTAAGGCGCAAACTGCTTTAAGATATTGTAAAACCTTGTGTTGACAGCGCTCAGGGGCAGCACCACATCAACCTCCAGTTCAGGCTGGAGGTCCAGGTCTTTCATCCTGGCTGCAACAAACTCCTCGAACTTCTCCCTGAAAAGCTCGAGGTTTTCAGGCTTCAGCGAAAGGCCGGCTGCGTACTTATGTCCGCCGAAATGCTCAAGCAAACCGCTGCAGGCATCCACAGCCTCGTAGATATCAAAATCCTTAACCGAACGCGCCGAACCCGTGATCAGGTCGGGCGACGAAGAAGTCAGAACGATAGTCGGGCGGTAAAAAGTCTCGGTAAGCCTCGAAGCCACGATACCGATTACCCCCTTATGCCAACCCGGCTGGTAAATCACCGTCGATTTGGCATTCCTCAGCTTCTCATCCCGGCTGATCATTGATACCGCCTCGTCAGTGGCGATCTTATCAAGATTCTTACGCTCGGTATTGTAATTATTGATCTGCACGGCGATGGTCTGGGCTTCCTCAAGGGTTTTGGCAATCAGCAGCCTCACCGAATTATTCCCGCTCTCGATCCGACCCGCTGCGTTGATGCGCGGCCCCAGCGTAAATACCAGGTCAGTCACAGTAAGTTCTTTGTCGTAACAGTTTTTATCGTTATTACGATACGACGATATGCCGTTACGCCCTCCGGGAGCAGCCTCAGATTTTGAGTTGCTTCCTTTCGCCTTATCGTCGTATCGCCTTATCGTCATATCATCTTCACGGACCTTCGCATGCACTCCCGCGTAATGCAGCAGCGCCTCAATTCCGGGCCTGGGCGAGCTGTTGATAAGCTTAAGCCCGAAAAATGCCAGTATCCTGTTCTCACCGGTGATATCCACAATATCCGAAGCAATGCTGATCACCGCCAGGTCGAGGTACTCATGAATTTCCTGAAAAGGTATATTTCTTCTCTGGGCTATCGCCTGGATGAGCTTGAACCCAATGCCACAGCCTGATAATTCTTTATATGGATAAGGACAGTCGGCCCTCTTGGGGTCAAGCACAGCAACGGCCGGAGGCAGTTCCGCACCCGGACGATGGTGATCGCAGATGATGAAATCTATGCCCTTTTCCTTTGCGTAAGCAACCTTCTCAACCGCCTTGATACCGCAATCCAGTGCTATGATCAGCTTGAAGCCATTCTCTGCCGCAAAATCAATGCCCTTGATCGAAATTCCGTATCCTTCGGTATAACGGTCAGGAATATAAAAATCGGCAGGGTCATGAAAACGTTTTATAAAACTGTAAACCAGGGCCACCGCCGACGTGCCGTCCACATCATAATCCCCGTAAACGAGTATCTTTTCCTGTGCGGCCATCGCCAGTTCGATACGGTCCACCGCCTTGTCCATATCCTTCATGAGGAAAGGATCGTGAAGCTTGCCAAGACTCGGGCGGAAGAACGCTTTGGCATCCTCGAAAGTGGTGATCCCACGCTGAACCAGCAGCCCCGACAGGTAGCGGTCTGTCCCCAGTAATTCCGACATTTTGCGGATACTTTCGGCATCCCCCTCAGGTTTATTGACCCAGCGCTTTTGCATTCAACAAATGTAGGAAAAATTCGCAAAGAACATGACGGTCGTAACATGTATTACAGGCAAGTCATTATAAAAATTCCGACTCCATCCTGAACTCCCGCTGGTTCTGGTTTAACAGGGCAGCCGCTTCGCCGTAAGGAATGGCCCCCTCCGCTGCCGCCCTGAATACCAACACCTTATAGCGATCACAATCCTCCCTTCCACAAAACCAGCCAAGGTCTTTTTCGGCCGGATTCACCGAAAGTCGCCTGCAATATGTCCTGTATACCATCTCGTTCACCACCCCCAGCTCACTGGCCCGGCGAATGAGCGACTTCACCGGGATGCCATACGTTTCTTTCACCCTGATCAATTCAGGAGTGCTGATAGAATTCCTTCCCCGTCCCAGCTCACTAAAAAATGTTTCCCGGGGAAGCAGGAAGGCATCGCAAAAGCGCCGGCAGATCTGATCCGACCGATAAAGCGAAAGCGTTTTATCAATCCGCAGAAGCAGGTACCCCAGTTCACGTAAAGCAACGAAACGCCTGCGCTCCTGACTAAGAATGCCGTTGATAAGGATCACCGGCAACGGGCCGGGCGCACCTCCGGCAACGACCAGCGGCAAAGGACCCGATACCCCGCTGACGTTGGAATGTTTCGCCGCACCTTCAGCCCATCCCGACACTCCGTTGACGTTGGAATGCTTTGTCACACCTTCAGCCCATCCCGATACTCCGTCAAAGGAAGCAGCAAGGTTTCTGCAGAAAATTTTTATTCCCTGCTCCTCAAGCAGTCCGGTCACGCTGGGAATGGCGCCGGACCCCATTTTCCACTTAAGCCTTATCTGTTCCGATGCCGACTCTGCATTGTCGCCGGTTGTGATCCTTAAATCATTCAAAGGTTGGATAAAAGCCGGACTTATCCCCAGCAAACGTTCTATCTCAAGATAACGGGAAAGCTCTGCTGAGACACTTTCGCTAAGCGACGCAGCTCCGGCTACGCTCATTCCCTTCATTTTCCTGAAAATGATTTTCCAGTCAGCAAAACATTTCTGCCCGAAAAAATACTCTTTCCTCACATCCAGGGCCCTGGCCAGGCTGTCGAGAACTTCGACTCCGGGTATCATCCTGCCATTCTCGTATTTTGCCAATGCAGTGTGGCTCACCACGTTGCCCATCCTTTGCGACAACTCCCTCAGGGTATACCCAGCCAGTATCCTCGCGCTGCGGATGCGCTGTTCATCCAGTATGTCCCATTGACAGGAATTGCTGATTACTCTCATTTTATCCAGGGCTTATCAACCTTCAAAATCCAGGGCTTACCAAACTTCAAAATCCAGGGCTTACCAAACTTCAAAAACCCGGGCGTATCACCCTTCGAAATCCAGGGTTTATCACCCTTCGAAATCCAGGGTTTATCACCCTTCGAAATCCAGGGCCGGGGTTTGCCGGACTGCAAACACTTAATCCGCCATCCTCCAGAAAGTGACATATTAACGGGGGGGGGTATATTATTGATTTTATACAAGGTTTACAGGATACAAAAAAAGTGAATCCTGTAAACCTGCAAATTTTTACACATACATTCTCCCGGCCTGGCAGGGGGGGGGGCCTATTGATTTATTTACACATACATTCTCCCGGCCTGCAAACACTTAATCCGCCATCCATCAAAAAGTGATATATCCCATTCCGGTTTCCGAGCCAGGGATCACAAGTCACGAGTCACGGATCACAAGTCACGAGTCACGGATCACGAGTCAGGGTTTTGCGAACACCTTCTTCAGCAGCTCGGTAGTGCGGGCCTGGGGGTTCTGGCGGATCTTCTGCTCTTCCTTTGCGATCATGATGAACAGCCCGTCTATGGCTTTAGCTGTGACATAGGCTGTGAGGTCGGGATCCTGTTGTGTAACGAAGGGGATCTGGTTGTAAACAGTGATCAGTTCGGTCCACAGGCGGGTCGCATCGACTTTATCGAGCGAGGCTTTGATCACCGGGCCGAACTTTGCCCTGAGCTGGGGTGTTGTTGCATTCTTCAGGTAAGTGGTGGCAGCATCGTTTGGCCCCTGAACGATCTTAATGGCATCTGAAATGTTCATCCCGGTGATGGCCGACACGAAAATGGGTTGTGCGCTTTTTGCTGCATCTTCGGCAGCGCGGTTGATCGCCAGTATAACCTCATCCACCTTACTGCCCATTCCGATGGCCCTGAGTTTTGACTCGATCTGCCTGGCCTGTTCAGGAAATTGGATCCTGATCTGTGGGTTCGAGAAATACCCGTTGACCGCCGAAACGAGATTTACGCTTTCGCCTGTCCCCTTTACAAGAGCTTCCCTGATCCCGTCGGCTGCATCTTTTTCACTGAGCCCGCCGCCAGCCTGGTTTACGAGCTTAACCGCATCCTGAAAGACCTGTGCCCCGGATCTCATCCACAGTAAAGAAAAACAAATTAATAGCAGAAGGAAAGGTTTCTTTTTCATACTTCAGGGTTTTAAGGATAACGCAAAGATAGATGGATATTGTGTCGCAGGATGCGGGATGTAGGATGCAAGATGCAGGATGCAGGATGCAGGATGTGGATCGGGATTTGGGGTTTTAACATTTTTTAACACTTCGAATGTATCACTTTTCGCCTCACGGCGGATTAAGTGTTGAAGAGCCCGGGGATTTGGGGTTGTTGGAAAGGTTTTGTGGGTTAATGCCCCGGGTTCTTTTAACAGGGCAATATGTTAATGCACCATAAATATTAACCTAAATCCAATCATTATGAAAACCTCATCTGAATCAATGACCATGCAGGAGTACTGGATGGAGAATTTTTTTGAAGTCCTGGGCAGGGAGCCCGAACTCTACCGGGCATGCATGATTGCAAAAATCAAATCGTACGGGGAGAAATCAACGCTGGAACAACCCGACAATTTCCGCGAATTCATCTCCTGCTGGATATTCGTTCATTGCTTCATCATCCATGAATCTGCAATTGCAGTAGAGGAACCTGAACTGAGACACAAAGTTCAGCAAATGGCCCTGTCGGAGATTGGCAGGGTTTGCCGTGACGACGAGGCAATTGAAGGCATTCTCGAAGAATTCATGAACGAACTTCTGGCCTGCAGGGATATGAGAAATCCCGGCTTCAGCTTCAGTCCGGGGGCAATGCTTTCATGGTTCTATTGTAAACGCCTGCAGGTGCTTTTCCGACTTAAACACTATACACCTTCTCCTTCCGACCTCCCCTCCCGTTCAGAACTTGCCCTGATCACCCGGCTCACCGACGATACCATACAGTTGACGCTCCAGTCATTTAACCACTTGCTGGAAGCGTGAGGGTGGGACGTGATGGTTTGGAATTAAGTATTTTATTACCTATATTTGATTGTTCCGGGACAACCCGGGCAGGTAAATATAGGTCAAAGGTTTAGTGGCAAGGATATTTGTATTTATATATGTGATTATATTGTTGCTCCCGTGGGAAGCGCGGGGGAACGATTGCACATTCACGCCTGCATTGAACGGAAACGCGACGGCCTGCGAGGGGAGCAGTGGCAATGTGTATACCACCGATCCGGGGGGCACGGGTTATACCTGGGTTATTTCGGCGGGGGGCTTTATCAGCGGTGGATGGGGAACGAATACGGTGACGGTGACCTGGACGACAGCCGGGGCCCGGTGGATCTCGATTGACTTTACAAGCGCTGCGGGCTGCACGGCTGCGGCTCCCACGGTCCTTGATGTAACGGTGAACCTGCTTCTGCCGGCCAGTCTCACCATTGCAGTCTCGGCAAACCCGGTATGCCAGGGAACCACGGCGAACTTCACGGCAACTCCTGCCAACGGGGGGCCCAGCCCCTCTTACCAGTGGCAGGTCAACGGCTCCAACCAGGGGACGAATTCGCCGAATTTCTCTTACATCCCTGCGAACAATGACCAGGTAAAGTGCATCATGACTTCCACCTACGGCTGTGCAACGGGGAATCCGGCAACCTCGAATACCGTGCTGATGGCAGTGAGCAATAACCTGCCCGTGAGCGTGAGCATAGTGGCTTCACCTTCGGGGCAGATCTGCCAGAGCACCCAGGTCACATATACCGCGACCCCAGTCAACGGTGGCTCAACCCCTGCCTACCAGTGGAAAGTCAACGGGGTAAACGCGGGGACGAACAGCGCCACGTTCAGCTATGCCCCTGCCAATGCCGAGGTGATCAGCTGCGTGCTTACCTCTAACACGCCCTGCGCCTCGGGCAACCCGGCGACAAGCAATTCCATCACCGCGAACGTCATTGCCAGCATACCCGTGAGCGTGAGCATCACCGCATCGAACAACCCGGTATGCTCAGGCATCCCCATCACCTTCACTGCCACACCTGTCAACGGTGGGTCAAACCCCACTTACCAATGGGTCGTTAACGGCTCAGGCGCGGGGACCAACAGCCCTACCTTCATCTTCAGCCCCTCCAACGGGGACCTGATCTCATGTTACCTGCTGTCGAGCCTGGGCAGCTGCGTCACAAACAACCCGGCTACCTCCAACGTGATCACGATGACGGTGAACCCGGTGCTTCCGGTAAGCATCAGCATCAGCGCATCATCAAACCCGGTATGCGCGGGGACGACAGTGATATTCACCGCTACCTAGGTAACTGGGGGACTGGGACCTGTGTACCAGTGGAAGGTCAACGGGACAAACGCCGGAATCAATTCATCAACCTTTGCTTACATCCCGGCAAACAACGATCTTGTATCGTGCATCCTCACATCCTCTTACATCTGCCCCGTCGGCAACCCGGCGACAAGCAACACCATCGCGATGAGTGTGAGTACGGTACTGCCGGTGAACGTGAGCATCGTGGCCTCGGCCAACCCATCCTGTCCGGGTGCCGCTGTCACTTTCACCGCCACACCGGTCAACGGGGGTTCATTGCCCATCTATGAATGGTATCTTAATGGTTTGGTTGTAGGCGGATTAGGTTCCACATATACTTACATACCCTCTGCCGGCGACCTTGTACAATGCCGTCTCACCTCCTATCTCAGCTGTACGACCAACAACCCGGCCTTCTCCAATGTGATCACCATGAGCCTCGCCACTACATTGCCGGTGAGCGTAACCATATCCGCTTCACAGAACCCCTTCTGCCAGGGAAACCCTGTGAACTTCACCGCCACTCCCGTGAACCCAGGAAGCACCCCCATTTACAACTGGCAGGTAAACGGGTTAAGCCAGATGATCAACGGTCCCAACTTTTCATACATCCCCTCGAACGGAGATGTAGTGTGGTGCATCCTGGCTTCCAGCGCCTACTGTGCCACAGGAAACCCTGCAGCATCCAACACCCTGGTGATGATACAGAGCCCCGACCCTCCCCTGCCGGTTTCGGTCTCCATCACTGCCACGGCCAACCCGGTCTGCAACGGATCACCAGTCACCATTCACGGTTCACCAGTTAACGGGGGCTCAGCACCAGTTTACCAATGGCTGGTAAACGGACTGCCAGCGGGAACAAACTCGGCAGACCTTACATACATCCCCGTTAACGGAGATCTCGTATCCTGCGTCCTTACCTCCAGCCTGTTCTGCTCATCAGGCAACCCGGCCAACTCGAACAACATCGTGTTATCTGTATTGCCTTACCTGCCGGTGAGCGTAACGATATCAGCTTCGGCCAACCCGGTCTGTTCCGGTTCACCAGTCACCATTCACGGTTCACCAGTTAACGGGGGCTCAGCACCCGCTTACCAATGGATGGTAAACGGACTGCCAGCGGGAACAAACTCGGCAGACCTCACATACACCCCCGTTAACGGAGATCTTGTATCCTGCATCCTGACATCCTCTTACATATGCACTACAGGAAATCCGGCGACCTCGAATACCATCACGATGACGGTCAATTCCAACCCGGTATCAATAACCATCTCGGCTTCGGCAAATCCGGTCTGCAACGGATCACCAGTCACGGTTCACGGTTCACCCGTTAACGGGGGCTCAGCACCCGTTTACCAATGGCTGGTAAATGGTTTGCCAGCGGGAACAAACTCGGCAGATCTCACATACATCCCCGTTAACGGAGATCTCGTATCCTGTATACTGACCTCCAATGCTAACTGTCCCACAGGTAACCCGGCCACCTCAAACATCATCACCATGACGGTGAACCAACCACAGCCTGTCTCGGTGAGCATTACGGCTTCTGCCAACCCGGCCTGTTCCGGTTCACCAGTCACGGTTCACGGTTCACCCGTTAACGGGGGCTCAGCACCCGTTTACCAATGGCTGGTCAATGGATTGCCAGCGGGAACAAACTCGGCAGACCTCACATACATCCCCGTTAACGGAGATCTTGTATCCTGCGTGCTCACCTCCAGCGCTTCCTGCATCTCAGGTAACCCCGCCACTTCCAACGTGATCACCATGACTGTCAACAACTCCATGGCCGTCTCGGTGAACATCACCGCCTCATCCAACCCCATCTGCCAGGGGAACCCTGTCACTTTTACCGCCAGCCCGGTGAACGGGGGCCCGGCACCGGCTTACCAGTGGAAGCTTAACGGCGGCAACGTCGGGACAAACAGTCCAACCTACGCATACGTCCCGGTGAACGGTGATCTTGTATCCTGCATCCTCACATCTTCTTACACCTGCGGCACAGGCAACCCGGCCACATCAAATGTTATCACGATGTCCGTCCTGCCCTACCTCCCGGTTTCGGTGACCATCTCGGCTTCTGCCAACCCTGTCTGCTCCGGTTCACCAGTCACGGTTCACGGTTCACCCGTTAACGGGGGCTCAGCACCCGCTTACCAATGGATGGTAAATGGTTTGCCAGCGGGAACAAACTCTGCAGACCTCACATACATCCCCGTTAACGGAGATCTCGTATCCTGCATCCTCACATCCTCCTACGCCTGCGCATCCTGGAACCCGGCCACCTCCAACGTGATCACGATGACAGTGAACCCCTCCGAACCTGTCTCGATAAGCATCACTTCCTCAGCCAACCCCGACTGCAACGGATCACCAGTCACGGTTCACGGTTCACCCGTTAACGGGGGTTCAGCACCCGTTTACCAATGGATGGTAAATGGTTTGCCAGCGGGAACAAACTCAGCAGACCTCACATACATCCCCGTTAACGGAGATCTTGTATCCTGCATCTTAACATCCAATGCCACCTGTCCCACGGGCAACCCGGCCACCGGCAGCGTAACCATGACTGTCAACCCCAACCTCCCGGTAAGCGTAACGATATCCGCTTCGGCCAACCCGGTCTGCTCTGGAACGACGGTGATATTCACCGCCGTTCCGGTAACTGGCGGTCTGGGTCCTGGGTACCAGTGGAAAGTTAATGGAATAAATGCAGGAACAAATTCGCCAACTTTTGCTTACATCCCAACCAACAACGATCTTGTATCCTGCATCCTTACATCCAGTGCAACCTGCACAACCGGTAACCCGGCCCTCTC
>Ga0073936_10005237_pt1 | contig 17639 bp, 20 predicted proteins | sample AliMusrvi5mmetaG_FD_87041 | JGI IMG/M metagenome (GOLD analysis project Ga0073936, IMG submission 87041) | Freshwater lake bacterial and archeal communities from Alinen Mustajarvi, Finland, to study Microbial Dark Matter (Phase II) - Alinen... | ecosystem: Environmental > Aquatic > Freshwater >... | reverse complement strand
CTTCGTTCCGGCGAGGGATAGAAATATCCGTAATCGACGGGTTCTCTCTTGGAACGTGTTGTGTCCGTTCACTATAAGGGAGTAACAAATGGCCGAGATTCAAATCAACGGTAGCAAGCGCACCAACTTTGGTAAGGGTGCATCACGCCGCGATCGTAAGGCTGGTTTAGTTCCTGCCGTTATCTATGGTCACAATGCAGTTCCCCAGCACGTTGCGCTCCCATCACGTGAGCTCGCAACGGCTCTTAAATCTTCTAACGTTCTTCTTAATGTCACCTTTGATGGCAAGTCAGAGCTCGTTCTTCCAAAGTCAGTCTCCAAGAATCCACTTTCAGGCATCTTCGAGCATGTCGATCTTCTCATCGTCCGCAAGGGCGAAAAGGTAACTGTTGAAGTTCCAGTTCACACCGAGGGTCAATTCGATAAAGATGGAATCCTCGAGCATGTTAACAACACCATTGAAGTTGAAGCAGAAGCCACATCGATCCCAGCATTCTTGGTTCTCGATCTCACTGGAATGCCTGCTGGCACCAGCAAGACCGCAGGAGATGTAAAGCTGCCTTCTGGCACCACGCTAATCTCTGATCCAGAGATGGTTGTAGTTCACCTATCAGAGCGTTCAACCGCTGTTGAAGAAGTAGCTGCACCTGCTGCCGCGACAGAGGCTGCACCAGCTGCCGCTGCTCCAAAAGAATAAGTAACGACTTAACTTCGTACTATGGCTGATCGCTGGCTGGTTTTCGGACTCGGAAACCCCGGCGATCAATATGCCAAAACTCGCCACAACATAGGGCAGATGGTTGCCAACTACTTAGCGAATAATTCAAAATTTGCTTCTCATAAATCCCGCAGCGAAGTCGCCGATATTCATCTCGGCCAGATCCCGGTCACAATTGCAAAATCCAAGATCTTCATGAACGAGTCAGGTGCTCCTATCAAGGCTCTGGCTGATTTCTACAAAGTGGATTCGAGCCAGGTCATTGTTATTCACGATGAACTCGATATTCCTTTTAACACCATCCGCATCAAGCAAGGTGGTGGCGACAATGGCCACAATGGACTCAAGGACATCACAACTCATTTCAGCGGCCCTGGTTATTTCCGAGTGCGGATGGGCATCGGTCGACCGGCAGGCCCGCAAGATCCAGCTGACTTTGTGCTAAAACCTTTTTCCACCACGGAGAAGAAAGAGCTCGACGACTTTATTGCACGGGGTGCGCAAGCAGTTGAGCGCTTAATCGAAAAAGGGTTAGAAGCGGCGCAGCAAGAATTTAATTAAATCAGCGCGAATTCAGTGCAAAGCCAGCGTTTATCAACACCTTCAAAGCGCAAGACCAGAGAACGTACCCGATCATCAAAACGCAGCGTGACCGTAGTTTCCGCCACACCTTCGATCGGCTCATTGATATAGACCCGGCGAATCTTGGGAATTTCGCGTTGATTACCAGCCAAGGTTAAAATCTTGGCATAGACCAAACGGTGGGAAAGGCGAGCCAATTGCATCGGTTGCCGGCGCCCGCCCCAGACTTCAACCACGCCTAAAACATACCGACTTACCGTTTCTTGCAGAGGTGGAAGTTCATCCAATGCCGAAGGCTTCGGCAAATATTCTCGATCCACATCTTCACCTTCTAGGTGCTGTGGAGTTGGTACTAGAAACAGCTTGCGCTTTGATATGCCATTTTCTACTGGGTCGGCCACCACAAGTTGCAGGGTGGGTGCGACCTTGGCATCGACCGAGGCCTCGAGGAACCCCGGCCTAGGAAATCTTACGATCCGTGGTGCTTCATCGATAACTTCTAATTGTTCTGCGTTCATCGCGCAAAAGTGGCAGAACCAAGTAACTTGGGGATCATCCGAAAGGATGAATTTAGTGCAAGATCCTTAGGGTCTGGCCGTAGTTAGACGCATACCCAAAGCGTTTGCAAATATATCCGGATGTTCGCTGACTCTCTCTAGGATTTCTTTGCGACCACTCACACCCAGCAAGTTATAAATTGCAATTGTTTCTTGGCGCACCAAAGATTGGCTGTATCCAATTTCGTTAGCTATCTGGATATTAGTGGAGCCGGTAATAATCAGCCCCAAGATCACTTGTTCACGGGTAGTCAAGCTTGAAGTGTCCGCACTAAAAGCGGTTTCTAAGCCATCGAATGCGGGTGCAATATCCTGACGCTTTGCGATCTCGAGTGCGACTATTGAACCCACAGTAGTGAAGAAAGCACGAATTTCAGCCGTCAGCCTGAACTTTTTCTCCATAAATAGGATGCCTGATCCCACTAAGTGAATTGGGAATGCCACCGCCGCCGCAAAACCTTGCGGAAACATTAAATGAGCAAAATTGGAATGAGCCATGACGAAACTATCATCATTATTTAATTCGACTAATCGGTTATATCTAATGGCCTTCGTCATAGGTGTATCTCCACGCATCGGGATTGCCGAATGACCCTGTAGCGCACGTGGGTCATAACCAAAACCTGCGAGCATCTCCAGATAGCCATTTGCCCTCAGCAAACCGAGGGATATACCCGTTGGATTTAATTCGACAAAGGTATCCAAAACAAGAAAGCGGGCAATGGCATCAAGTGATTGATCTCCATCTTGTAAGAACGAAGCTAGGGCTCCCACCTTGACTATCGAAATCACTTCAGCCCCTTTTACCTGTTTATCCCTTTGGATTTACCGTCTAATCATCTCCTCTGGGCATCGCAGTACCTACCAAAGTCGTGAGGGGTGGCACCCTTATCTGGAAGATATTGAGGCTTATGCCTGTGGATAGAGAAATGCACGAGCCCCGGGGATTGAGTATTCATCTCCCATGGATGATCTACAGAAGTTTTTTCAGCGCAATTTTCGTCGAATCTTGGCAGGCGGCGCCTTAATGCTTTCGCTCTTAGCGATTTCTATATTGCTCAACACCAGCCCGAGCGGCTCTGTATGGATGGTGACTTCGGCGATTCCCACGGGTACCAAGATCACGGCGAATGAAATCGAATTGATTAAAGGGAACCTCGCGGCGGATTCAGCGCATTTTCTGGGTGCCCCAGATGCTGTGATTGGGCAGTATGCGACGCGATCGCTTCCTGTTGGGGACCTGGTGGCTGTTACAGATGTCGACCACGGGCAGAGCAATCCCACTGCTACTTATCTACCAATCGGCGTAGCCGTTGATGATTTGCCGCTAGATCTGGCCGTAGGCGATCTGGTGGATATCTATGTGATTCCAAAGGATCAGACGGAGCTACCTGCAGTGGTGGCACATCGTGTAACAATTCAAAATATTGATCAGAAGTCTCGGGCGCTGGGCGGCAGTGTTGCAGTAAGTGTTTCGGCGAGCGCCACTGTCGCGGCCATTATTATTACGGCGGAATCACAAGGAAGGTTGGTGCTTGCTCGTGACCCGATCTGAAATTCCGCAACTTGAAGTAGTTACAGCAATCCCAGATGCCGAAAGCGAAGATTTTGTAGCCCAACTTCTCTTCTCACAAGGGTGGAGCATCATTCATAGGGCTTTGGATTCACAATCGCTCAGCGATTTTATGCGCAAGCGTGGCGCGGAACTTCGCACAGTGGTTGTTTATCAAACCAGCTTCTCGGGTTTTGGCGAAGAACTCTTGACCGAGTTCGCTTCACCCACAGTTACTTTTATCGCGTTGGACTCTATTCCCTTTAACTCACATGAAATCATGGTAGCGATTCGCGGCAAACTTCGTGCGCCGATGTTGCACTCTGAAGTAGCTCCGCCAGATCTGCCAATTTCGTCCACTTCGACAATCAAGCGGATTAACCGAGAATCGGCAGAGCGCAGGCGAGAGCGAAAGGTCATCGCAATTACCGGTAGCACTGGTGCGCCGGGGCGTACCCGATTTGCAATGGCGTTGGCACAGCAGTTAGCAGAGCAAGGGCCAATTCTCTTTATCGATGCCGATATTCGCTCTCATGGGCTTTTGGGGGAGCGGACTTTGACAGAACGCAATCGCGTTGAGATTCTGCCTTTGGATCGAGAGAAGCGCCCAACGCAGATTCCAGAGGGCGATGAGATCACAGTAGTTGATTTAGGAACTTTGCCTGGGTTAGCCGAAGCAGTAACCGATCGCAGATGGCATGGATCTCTAGTTAACAATGCTCTCGACCGCGCAACGCATGTGGTCTATTTATGTAAATCAACCCCAGGGAGCATGGCAGAGCTCGCACAATTTCTCCGCGAGTATCCCTTGCTTGTAAAGCGATTACCGGTTTCATATATCTGTGTGTTGACAGGCCATTCACGCGAGTTGCGCGAGTGGGAGAGCAAGTTCCTGACGCTCACCATGGGCGAGAACCGCCACATCCTGCGCGAGAGCCAGTTGGAACCATCATCGCCAACTGGAGTCCTCGGATCTTTCAAGCTGGGAAATCCAAAGCGTAAGGAGATTGCTAAGATTGCGACCTCGCTGGGTTAGCGGATTTCACAAGTAGATGGGTGCGAATATTGGCGATTAGCTCGCGCAGCGATCTTGCTTATTCGCATACCGCTCTGTCGGTCAAGGATCGCGAACGTCTCTCGGAATTAATCTCCGAGTGGCAATTGCTCGCTGACCTCTCCTTTTCGGACCTCATTCTCTGGGTGCCAAAGCGTAAGGATTACTTGAGTTGGCCCGAAGGTCACATTGCGATTGCGCATATCCGCCCCACCACTGCACCCACCGTCTTTGCTCAAGATGTCATCGGCCAGGAGTTAACCTGGGGCAAGAACTCTCGCATCGACCAATCACTTTCTACCGGATCAATTATCCGTGATTCAGAACCCGAAATGCTCGGTGAGACCTTGATTAAAGAGGAGACCGTTCCTGTTCATTTCAACGGGCGGACCATCGCCGTTATTTCGCGTCACCGTAATGCAGTAGCTATGCGCTCTGGGTCTCCGCTAGAAATAAACTATCGAGAGATTGCCCACAAGATTTATCGCATGGTTGCTGAAGGAACTTTCCCTATTCAAGACAGTATTTATCAGGCTGAATTTGCTCCACGTGTGGGAGACGGGTTGGTACGCCTTGATCTCGTTGGTTCGGTTACCTATGCCAGCCCCAATGCTCGTTCTGCAATTAGTCGTTTGGGTTGGGATAACGAACTCGAGGGTTCACAACTTGGTTCAATATTTGATTCACTCCAACGCAACCAATCAACCGCGAGTGATGAAAGTTGGACTTCGGTTCTGAGCGGAAAGACACTGCGCCGCGCCGATTTCGATAATGGAAATGGAATAGCAGATCTATTAGTCATCCCACTTATCGAAGGTGGTGATCGTATCGGTTCGATCGTCTTGGTCCACGATGTAACAGAGTTGCGCCGTCGAGATCGCGCATTGGTATCTAAAGATGCAACAATTCGCGAAATTCACCATCGTGTGAAGAATAATTTACAGACCGTATCTGCGTTGCTTCGCCTGCAATCTCGCCGAGTTGAAGATCCCATTGCGAGTGCGGCCCTAGCTGAAGCGGTCAGGCGCGTGGCATCGATTGCGATTGTGCATGAAACGTTATCGACAAGTTCTGCCGAATCAGTTCTCTTCGATGAGGTCTACGATCGTATTGTTCATAACGCGATCGAACTCAGCCCACGGCCAATCACTCCAGCAAAAATTGGTGAATTTGGAATATTGGATTCGCAAGTCGCAACTCCGCTTGCGCTCGTGGTGACAGAACTGATTCACAACGCGCTCGAACATGGCCTTGCCGAAAGCGGGGATGTGGTTCGCGTAGAAGTCAGTCGCACCGAGTCCACGTATACGATCAAAGTCATCGACAATGGCGTGGGACTACCAACCGGCTTTGATTGGGAGAAGTCATCGAATCTGGGACTTCAGATTGTGCGAACTCTTACCGAGAACGAATTAAAAGGAAGCATTTCGCTCAATCGAGTCAATGACGAAACTGTTGCAATGATTGTCTTTAAGGTTTAGAACTGGTTCTGGCTCTCCATCATGCGAGCGCGATTTCGAGCTGCACGGCGCTTGAGGGCGCGGCGCTCATCTTCTGATAGACCGCCCCAGACTCCAGCATCTTGACCACTCTCTAGCGCCCAAGCAAGGCAAGCCTCTTTGACAGGGCAGCGTTGACAGACCTTCTTAGCCTCTTCAATTTGAGCAAGGGCTGGTCCAGTATTTCCGATAGGGAAGAAGAGCTCTGGATCTTCATCGCGGCAGGCCGCCTCGTGTCGCCAATCCATCATAAACTCCTTCAACCTAGGGAAGAACCCCTCCAAGTGCCAATACGAATCTGGCTCATTAGAGTTACATAATTCAGACTAAATCCGCTCAAACTTCGCAAAAGTGACGAAGGCGAGCTGCTGTAGCGGTGAATACTGTCCTATTCTCTCGTAGGACTCACGAGATAACAAGGACATTCTATAAAAGATTCCTCACACTGCACTTTGGAATGGACTGAAAGGATAGTTTCTTTATCTTAGAGGTGGTGCCCCCGACAGGAGTCGAACCTGCGCAACCGCCTTCGGAGGGCGGTGCTCTATCCACTGAGCTACGAGGGCCTAAATCAACAAGCCCGCTAAGGGTATCAGTGAAAGAATAGCTCCCCTCGAGAGATGGAATGGGGTTGTGACCATGAATGAGCACACTGAGAAGGCTTACTTCGCTACCGGTTGTTTCTGGGGCGCTGAACGTCGATTCTGGAACCTACCGGGAGTGGTTAGTACCTCGGTGGGTTATATGGGCGGCCATACATCTAATCCAAGTTATAAAGAGGTGTGCACTGGCGAGACGGGGCATGCCGAAATGGTTGAGGTCGATTTTAACCCCGGTCTTATTTCATACCATCGCCTCTTAGAAGAGTTCTGGACGATGCACGATCCAACGACCGTCGATCGCCAAGGTGGTGACATCGGTTCCCAATATCGCAGCGCTATTTATGCAACGACAGCAGCTCAACTACGCACTGCGCTCGCTACTCGCGAAATCTACAACGACCTACTTAAAACCAACGGGTTTGAAGATATTTGCACTGAGATTAAAACTGCTGATGGGATGCGGTACTGGCCTGCGGAGGAATATCACCAACGCTATCTCGAGAAGAATCCCAAGGGATATGACTGCCACTCATCTACAGGAATTCCATATCCAGATCAAATCTTTATTGGCTAAGTAATTCTAAATAGCTAATTTTTTACCAACCGGAAGAGTCACCCTCTGTCGCGCGCCAGCAATACCAAGCCACGATGCTTTGGCGGCCCGCAAATTTATCGCTGAAAAGATCTAGCTTCTTCGGATCTATCTCCTCTTTAAGGTGATGGATCCGCTCCCATCCCCGACGCATCGCTAGATCACCTACCGGCCATAAATCTAGACGTCCCAAATGAAACATTAAGAACATTTCAACAGTCCATCGCCCAATGCCCCAAAGCGCAGTCAACTCTTCTGCAATCTCTGCATTGCTAAGTTTGGAAAATTTCTTAAATTCAATGGCGCCTGACAAAGTTGCTTGAGTCAGCTCATCGATGGCGCGGGCCTTTGCACCGCTCACTCCGACGGTGCGTAAATCTGCTGCGGATAGCGCAACGAGCGCCTCTGGGGTGAGCGAGCCACCCGCCGCTACTCGGACTCGATCGCGAATGGTATCCGCGGCTTTAACAGCTAATTGTTGCGAAATAATCGATGTGACAAGTGTTTCGTAATGTCCGCGAGCAGGTCGCTTGCGGTTTATAGTGCAGAGCGGACTTCGTTTAATAATGGGAGCGAAGTCAGGGTCAATTCTTGCGATTGCCCGCACATGCTTCTTCATTTCGTCTTCAGTAGTGAGGGCCACGGGCATAGCCTAGTGAGTAGGCTATGCCCGTGATCAGCAACCATACGAGTTTTTTAGCCTGGAGCGTCACGCTCGGTGGGTTGGCATTGATTCTTCTCTTTGATTTTGTATTTGCTTATCGCAACCGCCACATCGTTACCGCACTGCGCAGTGTCGCCCTGTGGACCGCTTTCTATGTTTCTATTGCGATCGCCTTCGGAATCTATTTAGGTGTTTGGTCCACTAGCCAGAGCCGCAGCGAGTTCTTCGCCGGCTGGCTGACCGAGTATTCGCTCTCCTTCGATAATCTCTTCGTCCTTCTCTTGATTATGGCGCGGCTGAAGGTGGCTAAAGAGCGGGAACAGATGATTCTTTTCTGGGGAATACTCTCTTCGCTCTTCTTGCGTGGGCTCTTCATCGCTGGTGGCTCCGCTCTTGTAAATCGCTATGTCTGGATTTTCTTCTTCTTTGGAGGCTTCTTGATTTACACCGCACTGAAACTCTTTCGCGAGAGCGAATCGGAAGAGTGGGAAGAGGGCCGCGTTATTAAGTACATGCGCAAGCGGGGTGCACCAATTGCCGTAATTGCGATGGTGGCAATCGCACTGACAAACATGCTCTTCGCCTTCGATTCAATCCCCGCCATCTTTGGATTAACTCGCAACCCTTACGTAATCGTTACCGCAACAATCTTCGCCTCTATGGGTTTGCGCCAGCTCTACTTTCTCATTGGCGACCTGATGGACAAGTTGATCTACCTCAGCGAGGGCCTCTCTGTGATTCTCGCATTCATCGGATTGAAGTTGATCTTTGAGGCGACCCTAGGCGAGGGGCATGAGAAGGTGGCGGGTATCCCAGTCCCGCATATCTCTCTCGGACTTTCCCTGGGCTTCGTCATCGGAACCCTGATTGTGACTGGCGCCTTGAGCGCATTCAAAGCGCGTAAAATTTCCGAATAATCCCCGCTTTATTTGGGCTGCGTTAGGCTACCTTCATGTCGACCACACCAACCTCCCCAGAAGATTCGCTTGCCTCATTGAGTCTGCAAAGTCGCTTGGTCGCGGCAGGAAGACCAGAGCGCGCCCCAGATGCAGGAGTTAATGTTCCCATCGAACTTAACTCCACTTTCTTAGCTCCCGGTCCCACTGGATATGGACGCTACGGAAATAAGAGTTGGAGCGCACTGGAAAGTGCGATTGAAGCTCTTGAGTGTGGCCCCACCTTGGTATTTTCTTCGGGGATTGCTGCAATATCTTCGCTCCTGTCTATCTTGCCCCGCGGAGCAGTTATCACCGCTTCGCAGAATGGTTACTCCGGAACGATGGTCTTGTTGCGTCAGGCCGAAGCTTCAGGTGCCGCCGAGGTTCGCTATGTAGATGTTTCGAATTCAGACCAAGTTCTAGCTGCGCTCCCTGGGTCAACTCTTCTCTGGTTGGAATCACCTACGAACCCCGCTCTTGAAGTTGCCGATATGCCCACCTTAATTGCTGCGGCCAAATCTCAGAACATTGGCGTCGCGGTCGATAACACCTTTGCGACACCGCTCGTTCAACAGCCACTCGAGATGGGGGCCGATGTAGTGGTGCACTCGCTCACGAAGTACATCTCTGGACACAGTGATGTGATTTTGGGTTCAATCTCTACGAAGGACCAAGCGCTCTACCAACGTCTGGCAGATGTCCGGAAGATTAATGGCGCGATTCCTGGCCCTTTTGAAGTCTGGTTGGCGCTTCGCGGATTGCGTACCTTGGGGGTACGGATGGAGCGCGCACAAGCGAACGCGCTAGAGATTGCAACTCGTCTCTCCCTGCACCCAGCGGTTGATCGCGTTCGCTATCCTGGGTTGCCGACCGACCCACATCACCAAACTGCTAAAAGTTTTATGAAGGGTTTCGGCGCAGTAATTTCCTTCGACCATGCCGGGGGAGCAGATGCCGCCGATCGGGCCTGTTCGGCCTCGAAGTTAGTAGCCCATGCGACCTCACTGGGAGGAGTGGAATCCCTATGGGAGCGCCGCCACCGCTGGAGTGTGGAAAGTCCAACCATTCCCACAAATTTAATCCGTCTCTCGGTCGGGATTGAAGATCTCGAGGATCTCTGGCGCGATATCGACAGCGCGCTTCTCGGCTCGCTCTAAGGCCCTTTCCAGCGAGTAACAAGGTTGAGAGTGTAGATTCTCCCCATGTTCAAAACCATTCGGCGTATCGTGGGATTCTTTACTGTTCTTGCGGTGATCCTGGGTGCGTTGAAGTCGGTCTTCTCGTGGCTAGCAAATAGCGAGCATGGTACTCATGAAGTATTTGCTGACGATGAAGAGTCCGAGCGCCAGTTCTAAGCGTTAATAAGCTAATGAGTGAAAATACAAATAATGAAGTCACGCCCATCGTTGGCGACACTGAATATATTCCCGGCAGTTGCAACATTGGTACTCGTGAAATTCGTCGCCGCCAACTCGTAGCTGCAGTTGGTTTATTTCTTACTCTCTCGACCGTCTACGGTTTTCTTCATCAACATTCTTCCCGCGCAACTCGATTCAGTACCTTTTTACCCGCGATGGTGATGTCCATTGGTTATTTACAAGCACGCAAGAAGTTCTGTCTCGCCTTCGGATTCACAGGACTCTTTAATTTTGGAAAGTTGGGGACGACGCGGCGCGTTATCTCTGCTGCAGATCGAAAGATTGACCGCCAAGCAGCGGTTCGTTTATTGCTTCAAGCAGCCGCGCTCGCAGCTGCAATAACGGCTTTTGCTCTTAGCTTGCCGCTTGGACATAAGTAACGCCCACATTTCGATTCAGCCCAAAACTCTGGGTAAGATATAAACATGAGTCAAACTCCTAAGACCTTGCATATTGTCTTAAATGGAGTAACCGAAGATTCCCGAGTTCTCAAATGTGCCTGGTCACTTAGTAATGCGGGCTGGGATGTTTTAGTTGTTGGCTCTTCGCCCTCTGGTGAGGCTGATGAACTCACTATTGGATATGCCCGAATTATTCGTTTGCCGCTCAAGCTCGTGATCAGGAAAGAGAACATTCCTAAGTTATTTCGCGCGCTCTTCAAGGGCGAAACGATGTTGTGGCTCATTGCTGGAGTCCTGCGCAGATTACGGAAATATCGCCGCAAACTCACCGAGAAATTGGGCATCAAGCGCGAGGTCGTAGTCCCAAATTTGCATCGTGCAGTTAAATTAATTACTCCAGTCGCCGTGGGCTTTGACCCAGATATCGTCCATGCCCATGACTACACAGCGCTGCCAATCGCTGCTGCGATCGTGGAGATGTTGCAAAAAGCTGGTCGCCCTGCCCAACTTATTTATGACGCGCACGAGTATGTGCCAGGAGTCGCGCACCTCACCAAACCAATGGCCGCTCTTTATACAAAGATTGAAAGGAAATATTCGAGTGGTGCGGCTGCAGTACTCTCGGTGAGCGAACCGATGAACGATCTTTTGATTGAACAGCTGAAAGTAACCAGGCGGCCAACGATTGTTGCCAATGATCCACTCGTCGAGGGACAGCAGCCATCGAAACGACATCTTCGCACTGACATTGGGGTGGAAGCGGACGTTCCACTGATGGTTTACTCAGGAGCAGTTGCTCCACAGCGCGGAATTCAGACGGCGCTAGCTGCGCTGCGGCAGCTCGATGGAGTGCATTTAGCTCTGATTGCCAATCCAAAGAATAAGACGGAAATGGATTTGGTAGCCAGTTCTCCAGAACTGGCAGATCGCTTCCATATTGTCACTTACGTCCCGAACTCCGAATTGGTCTCATACCTCTCTGGAGCAGATATTGGGCTAATTCCCATCTTGCATCGCCTGAATCATGAGATTTCACTGATCACGAAATTTGGTGAATACATGCAGGCCTTGCTGCCGATACTAGTGAGCGATGTAAAGACTATGTCAGCCGAAGTCAAGAAGTTGGGTAATGGCGAAGTATTCATTGCTGAAGATGTGAATGATTTCGTCAGGGCAGCCAAGCTGGTTCTAGCAGATCCTGCCAAATACCGAGCTGCTTATACCGAGCAAGTTCTTTCGGAGCGTTCGTGGGAGCGTCAAGCTGAGATCTTGTTGGACACTTACAATCAAATCGCCAGCGCAACTCCAACCGCGCAGCCACATAAGCCTTTTGTGGTGAGCAAGCCTAAGTTGTTAGAAGAGAGCGTTTAAGCGCCTGCACCAATGACGCGGAATGAAACCCCTGCGAAATTCTTCGGATCTATGGTGCGACGTCCATCGACGACAGCTTGTACTCCAGGGAAATCGGATTTGGTGAGGGACTTATATTCTTTGTGATCCGCTTGCAGAATTACTGCATCCACGCTTTGGCCGATTGCATATGGTTCAAATCCCAATCCAACAATCTCTTCATCGTCATACATAGGGTCTTGGACTACTACAACTGCACCGCGAGACTTGAGCGCAGTTACAACACCAAATACTCCAGAGAAGGCCGACTCTTTAACGCCGCCACGGTAAGAAATTCCTAGAACCACAACGCGTTTGCCGGTGAGATCTCCTAAATTATCGGCTAATAATTTGACGGCATGCGCTGGCATTGCCGCATTAGCCTCACGAGCAGAGCGGACAACGGTCGCCTCTGGATCGTTCCACAAGTAAAAGCGGGGATAAATCGGAATGCAATGTCCGCCGACGGCGATACCAGGCTGGTGAATGTGGCTGTAAGGCTGTGAATTAGATGCTGCGATTACCTTGGCGATATCAATATTGGCGCCCTCAGCAAAGATTGCGAATTGGTTGGCAAGGGCGATATTTACATCTCGATATGTGGTTTCGGCTAATTTTGCCATCTCACTTGCCTCGCAAGTGCCAAGGTCCCATACCCCGTTCTTATCTATAAGGTCAGGGCGATCATCAAAGTCGAGGACAGCTTTATAAAATTTGATACCGGCAGATGTGCTCGTCTCATCAATTCCACCCACGAGCTTTGGGTATTTGCGCAAATCTGCAAAGACGCGTCCAGTAAGTACACGTTCGGGGGAGAAGACGAGGTGGAAATCCACACCTGCTTTAAGACCAGATCCTGCCTCTAGAGCAGGTGCGAAGCGATTACGAGTGGTGCCTACAGGCAACGTCGTCTCGTATGAGACCAAAGTTCCGGGCCTTAACCCCGCAGCAATCTTTGCAGTTGCGGCATCCATCCAACCAAAATCGGGGATTCCCTCTTCGTTGACGAATAGGGGAACAACAATGACGACGGCATCCGCTTCGCACACAGCCTTTGTCGTATCTGTGGTCGCGGTGAGGTGACCAGATGCGACCACTTCAGCGAGATATTCAGCGAGGAAATTTTCGCCAGGAAATGGTTCGGTGCCTGCATTAATCAGATCAACGGTCTTTTCGTTGACATCGCATCCAGTTACCTGATGACCCTTCTTGGCGAATTGAACGGCAAGAGGTAGGCCAATTTTTCCTAGTGCAACAACGGCAATCTTCATGAAATTAGCGACCTTTCGCAATCGTTACAACTGAGCGTGTAATAGCACTCTCGATCATTGCGCTGGCAACGCGCACTGTGGCCAGACCTTGTTCCATCGTGACAATTCGTTCGTTCGCGCCAGGAAGGCCAAGGACTGCGTCACGGAAAGCTTCGTGCTCGGTGCGCAGTGGCTCTGGCTTTGCGAATGCATAGCGGATGACATCGCCTTCGCTGACTCCGCGGAAAGATGCAACGGCATCCCACTCGGTATCAACTGATGCATTGGCATAAAAGGTGAGATCGGCAGTCAAGGTGTCAGCTACATATGTTCCACGCTCGCCAGTAACAATTGTGAGGCGTTCCTTAAATGGTGTTAGCCAATTGACGAGGTGATTGGTAATAATTCCGTTTTCTAGTTCTCCAACAGCGGCGACCATATCTTCATGGGGGCGCCCTGATTTCAAGGCTGTCTTTGCGGAAACATTGATGAAAGGTGAACGCGCAACCCATGCGGTTAAATCGATATCGTGGGTGGCGAGATCCTTGATGACCCCGACATCTGCGATACGAGCTGGGAAAGGTCCTTGGCGCCGAGTAGCAATCTGGTAAACGTCACCTAGTTCGCCAGCGTCCAACCGGGCTCGAAGCTGTTGCAGCGCTGGGTTATAACGCTCGATATGGCCTACCGCTCCAACTAAACCCTTTGCGGCAAAGGCATCGGTAATACGCTGGGCTGATTCGTTATCAACGGCGAGCGGTTTTTCAACTAATGCGTGTACTCCAGCGGCAGCGAGAGCCAGCGCAAGATCCTCATGGAAAGCTGTTGGTGCAGCCACCATCGCATAATCAATACCAAGTTTGATCAGCTCTTCAACAGATGCGACGAGGGGGCGGGAACCTGCGACTCCATGGGGATCGCCCATTGGATCGCAGACGCCGACGAGCTCTACTCCATCAAGCGAAGCGAGTACGCGCCCATGATGGCGCCCCATCATGCCCAGTCCGACGAGTCCAGCTCGCAACTTCTTTGGAGAATCTGACATCTGTTGTACTCGCTTAGATTCGGGTAACGACGTCGTTGACGACGCTAACAATTTGTTCAAGCTCGGATTGTGTAAGAGATGGATGAACAGGGATGGAGATAACTTCTTTTACTAACTCTTCGGTGACAGGTAGATCATGTACCGAACTGAATGAGGGAAGGCGATGGATAGGCGTTGGATAGTAAACATCGCACCCAACTCCGCCAGCCTTGATCAATTCAATGGCCTTATCGCGCGCTTCACTGGTCACGCCATCAAGACGAATTGTGTACTGGTGATACGAGTGTTCTGAGCCAGGTCGAACATATGGGGTGACGACGCCTTTGAGATTGGCGTTGAGGTAAGCGGCATTCGCACGTCGCTGCTCGGTCCAAGCTTTCACCTTTGTGATTTGAACGCGTCCGATCGCTGCATGAATATCGGTCATGCGATTGTTAAAGCCAACAATTTCATTTTGATAGCGGATAACTCCACCTTGGTTACGCAACATTCGGCTCTGGTGCTCGATATCGGCATCGTTGGTGACGATCATTCCACCTTCGCCTGATGTCATGTTCTTGGTTGGATAGAAGGAGAAGGAGGCGACCGCACCCCATTCACCGGACATCCGACCATTGAGAGAGGCGAGGTGGGCTTGCGCGGCATCTTCAAAGATTGTGAGACCGTGTTTCTTGCCGATCTCTTCAAAGAGATCCATATCGGCCATGTGGCCATAGAGATGAACGGGCATGATCGCTTTGGTGCGAGAAGTGATTAACGATTCGACGTGAGCAGGATCGAGATTGAAGGTCTTCTTATCGATGTCGCCGAAGATCGGGATGGCACCGGCAAGCGCAACCGCGTTGGCGGTGGCTGCGAAAGAGAACGAGGGAACAATTACTTCATCGCCAGCTTTGATGCCTGCTGCAATAAATCCAAGATGGAGGGCTGAAGTCCCGGAGTTAACAGCAATGCAACGTCGACCGCCGACAAATTGCGCGAACTCTTCTTCAAAAGCTTTGACCTCTGGACCTTGTGCCATCATTCCGCTGCGCAGAACGCGATCTACTGCGGCGCGCTCTTCGTCACCGATAATTGGACGGGCTGCTGGAATCAATTGACTCTTCTCTCCACTAGATTTTTAGATTCTCTATTAAAAACTCTGCACTGCACAATCCCATAATTATTCTGCTACCAACTCATTCTCAGAAATTTGGCGGTACTGGCTCTGATCTTGAGGACAACGGAAGAGATTATTGCCGATATCTACCAGTGGAACCCCGGCGCGACCCACCCAGCGGATCCTTTTTGCCGGAACCCCAGCTACCAAGGCGAAATCTGGAACATCTTTAGTGACAACTGCGCCAGCTGCCACGAGGGCCCACTTGCCGATCGTCACAGGTGCGATACAGACCGCTCGAGCACCAATGCTGGCGCCGTCGTGAATAGTTACTCCGACAGCGTCCCAGTCGCTTCCACTTTTGAGAGATAGGTCGGTATTCACTGCGCGCGGAAATTGATCATTGGTTAAGACGGCGGCCGGGCCAATAAAGACGCCATTGCCGATCTTGGCTGGTTCGTAAACCAGTGCATAATTTTGAACTTTGCAGTTGTCACCCATGGTGACGCCGCTTCCGATGTAGGCACCGCGGCCAATAATGCAGTTAGCGCCAAGAACAACTCCATCGCGGATTTGGGCTAAATGCCAGATCGAACTGCCATCTCCGAGAGTTGCCGAACTATCGACATCGGCGCTTGGGAGGATCTTTACAGCCATAAATGGAAGTCTAGCGGGTCAGCTTCACCATCTCGGCGGCGAAATTGGAGTATTCCCGCTCACTATCGAGGTTCTTGCTGGCCCAATCTCCTGCTTGTCGGCGGATCTGATCTAACTCGGCGGGGTTTTCGCGCCAATATTTCAATCTATCGGCGACGCCTTCTGGCGAACTTTCAATCGCTCCAGATTTGCTCAATTCGATTAATTCGACGCAACGCGGAAGTGGTGATGAGATGGTGGCAAGACCGACGCTCATATACTCGTAGAGCTTGGAGGGCACCGCTTCGACAAACGCGGGAGTGCTCTCTAAGAGTGAAAGACCCACCCAGGCGCCTGCCACAACTTTCCAGGAATCTTGCGGAGCGAGTTTGCCGTGAAAGCGCACTCTTGATTGTGAAGTGGGATTCGTACGGAACCATTGATCGACATCAGATTGATCAGCAGAGGCGATACCTCCGACAAAATCAAACTCCCATTCGTTCGCCAGTTCTGCAACCTGCAACATAGCTTGCAAGCCCCGGCTCTTGCGCAGATCACCGATATAGATGGCACGGGGTGTTGCACCGCGCTCGCCACTCTTAGTTAACATCGAAGCATCGGGAAGGTTGCGAACAACTAAACGATTGCGTGCTTCAAAGGGTGGCACTTGCACATCTGCAACGGTTGTTAAGTGAGCCCGCTTGGCGAACCAGAGCGCAGATTTGGTATCACTCTTTGCGATCCAACCAAGAATTCCAAAGTACTTACCGGCCCAGGCGCGATCATTGAGGAGGCGGAGATAATCTTCAAAGAAATCAACGGCTAACTTTCGACGCCATAATTTTGTTTGAGCATATGCGGGAGCAACCGCTTCGGGAGAGATGGCGTAAGTAACTCGACCGCGCGCACGAATCACAAAGAGGCGCGAACGGTAATAACGCGCGAGCAAATTTGTGAGGCGCCACATTGGTGCAATCCAGGGCTTTCGAATGAAGAGGCGTTGTGCACTTTCTGTAGTTGTAGGAGCATCTTTGGATAATCCCGGCGCAAATATTTCAACGCTTAATCCGGCGCGGAGCAGGGCTCTGGTTAATCGATGGAGTCTGGCATCTGCGAGATTTGCACCCGAAGAGATGATCGAGATATCGATTTTTTGCGACATCTGACCGCTTCCCTACATATCTTCGTAGTTGGAAGGCAACGAACCAACGTTAAGAAACTTCAGATAGCCATCAACAATTTCTTCGGGCTTACCCTTGGCAACGAGCGCACCCTTGTGCATCCAGATCGCGGTATCACAGAGGTCGGTGACTGTGGCCAGTGCGTGAGAAACGATGACAATTGTCCGGGCCTCAGCGCAGAGCTCGCGCATCCGCTCAAAAGACTTCTCTTTAAATGCGGCATCTCCTGCGGAGAGAGCTTCGTCGAGAAGCAAGATATCCGGAGTCATGCTGACTGCCACTGCAAAAGAGAGTCGGCCGTACATTCCACTGGAATAGGTGCGAACAGGCAGATCGATAAAACCATCGGGAAGCGCAGCAAATGCGGCAATCTCGTCGGTCTTATCTGCGATCTCTTCCATATTTAATCCTGATGCGAGTCCGCCCAAAATAATATTGTCGCGACCAGAGAGCGCCGGATTG
>Ga0073936_10005235_pt1 | contig 17640 bp, 14 predicted proteins | sample AliMusrvi5mmetaG_FD_87041 | JGI IMG/M metagenome (GOLD analysis project Ga0073936, IMG submission 87041) | Freshwater lake bacterial and archeal communities from Alinen Mustajarvi, Finland, to study Microbial Dark Matter (Phase II) - Alinen... | ecosystem: Environmental > Aquatic > Freshwater >... | reverse complement strand
TCATATCTCAAATTTCAAATTTCAAATCTCAGATTGCCGCCGGCTCCACAGTCACGCTCAAGCTCGACGCTTCCCGCCGCCGCCCGATCGAAGCGCACCACACCGCCACGCATTTGTTGCACTGGGCCTTGCACGAGGTGGTTTCACCGGATGCCGCCCAACAAGGTTCCGCCGTCGATGAGTTCCGCCTGCGCTTCGACTTCAACAGCGGCGCGGTCACTCCCGAACAGGTCGCCGCGATGGAGGAAAAGGTCAACGCGGCGATTCACGCCAATGACGCCGTGTCCTGGACCGAGGTGAAACATGCATCTATCAAAGGCCGCGCGGACATCATGCAGTTCTTCGGCGACAAATACGGCGACGTCGTGCGCGTCGTGCAGATCGGCGGCATGTCTAACAACCTCGACGGCTATTCGATGGAACTCTGCGGCGGCACCCACGTGCGCCACACCGGTGAGATCGGTCTCTTCAAGATCAAGAGCGAGGGGGCGATCGCCTCCGGCGTGCGGCGCATCGAAGCGGTGTGTGGTGAAGCGGCCTGGACCCACCTCAACGAGATGGTGGAGAAATGGGACCACGAACTCAAGACGGCCACTGCCAAGCTCCATGCGGCTAACGAAAAACTCGCGGCGCTCGGCGAGGCGCCGGTATCGGTTCACGAGTTTCCCCACATCATGGGCGCCATGTTGGTCGAACGCGCCGACATCGCCCAAATCAACGCCACGTTCGCCCACGGCCAGCGCACGCTGGAGGAAACCCGGGACGCCGCCATCGAGGCCGAGAAACGCATCAAAAAAATCCAGGCCGCGCAAGCCGCGCGCTTGGCCGACGAGGCGCTGGCAGATCTCATTGCCAGGGGCGAGCCGATCATCGCCAGCTTCGAGGCCGATGCCGCGTTGCTGCAGGAACTCCAAAACGGCCTGAAAAAGAAGAACTTCGCCGGCCCCGCGCTGCTCATCGTCGATGACGGCGAAAAACTCCATCTAGCAGTCCACTGCGGCGCCGCCGCTCTAACAGACGGTCTCAAGGCCGGCGACGTCCTCCGCGATCTGGTCGCCCTCGCCGGCGGCAAAGGCGGCGGCAGACCCGACCAAGCCCGCGGCGCCGCGCCCGACCGCTCGAAAATCGAAGACATAAAAACCGCCGCCGCGGGCATGTTCTAACAACATCTTATGCAACACCCCGAACATCACCGCACCCACCGCGTCGGCTGGCTGCGCGCCGCCGTCCTTGGCGCCAACGACGGCATCGTTTCCACCGCCAGTTTGATTGTTGGGGTGGCCGCGGCCAACTCCGGGCGCAGCGGCGTGCTGGTCGCGGGGGTGGCCGGCATGATGGCGGGCGCGATGGCGATGGCCGCGGGCGAATATGTTTCCGTTAGTTCCCAAGCCGATTCCGAACGCGCCGATTTGAATCGGGAACGCGAGGAGTTGGCCAGCGACCCAATCCACGAACATGCCGAGCTGGCTGCCATCTATGTTGAGCGGGGACTTGATGCCGGCCTGGCCGATCAGGTCGCCAGCCAATTGATGGCCAAGGACGCGCTGGGTGCCCACGCCCGCGATGAGTTGGGGATCTCCGAAATCCACAGCGCACGCCCGGTGCAGGCGGCCCTGGCATCGGCCTGCTCGTTTGCGGTCGGTGCCGCCCTGCCGCTTCTGCTCGTGCTCGTCGTGCCGGCATCCGCGCTGGTCTGGTCGGTGGCGGGCAGTTCCCTGGCTTTCCTCGCGTTGTTAGGTGCTCTCGCGGCGCGTGCCGGAGGCTCGCCCGTGCTGCGTGCCACCGTGCGCGTGACGTTTTGGGGCGCACTGGCGATGGCTTTAACAGCAGGGGTGGGCGCGTTGTTCGGGGCGGTGGTGTGACCGCGGGAAACGCTTCACGCGATGGCTTCACCGATGAGCCCGATCACCCATTTCACTGTTAGCTGGTCTGTTGCTGAGACTGTCGGCCGCACGCGACGCGAACGGCTCTGCATCACGCTGGCCGGAATGCTGCCGGATCTGGACGGGGCGGGCCTGCTTGTGGATCTAACAAACCGAGTGCTGGGACGGCCTGAATCATTTTGGTCTGAGGCGCTGCATCATGTGCTTTTCCATGGACTGCTGGGTGCGGCGGTCACCGTGGTGGCGGCCATGTTGCTCGGATGCCGGAGGATCATCGCGCTGCTCGCCGTGATGCTGACATTTCACTTGCACCTGTTGTGCGACGTGCTCGGTTCAAGAGGCCCTGCTCCGGATGAGATTTGGCCTATCCGCTACTTGGCCCCATTCAGCGATGCCGGATCGTTTGCCTGGCCGGGCCAGTGGCCGCTCAACGCATGGCCGAATGTCGTGCTTACATGCGTCCTGATCTGTTGGATCGGGATGCGCGCGATCAAGACGGGCGTCTCGCCATTTTCACTGCTGAGCACGCGCCTCGATGCCAAAGTGGTGAAGGCACTGCGGGCGCGCTGGGCCCAGGTGCGCGGGCGGTGAACCCTCCAGAGGCAAGCCGGCAGATGAATTCTCCCTTGACTTCATTACCAAATTGGATAATGGTTTCCCCGCGTGATTGAAAGTTTCGCCTGCAAAGAAACCGCCAGAGTATTCCGAGGGGAATTCTCCCGGAGGTTTCCGGGCGACCTGCAAGAGCGAGCCCTGATGAAACTGCGCCAACTCCATCGCACCTTGGCGATTGACCAACTCCGTGTGCCACCGTCCAACCGGCTTGAAACACTGTCCGGCAATCTCAAAGGGTTTTGGAGCATTCGCATCAATCAGCAGTGGCGGATCCTTTTCCGCTGGCATGAGGGCAGCGCCACCGAAGTTCAAATCACCGACTACCATTGAACCACCGCCATGAAAAAGAAACCGGCACTTATTCCGTTGCTCAATTTTTTTGCCGAGACCCTGCGTGAGACGCTAGAGGAGTCCAGCTTGTCGCAGGCGGAGATCGCGCGCCGCTGCGGCATCCCTGCGCCGCATCTCACCCAGATGAAACAAGGCAAGCGGCGTTGCACGCCAGAATATGACCTGCGTTTGAGCTGTTTCTTTGGAATCACCCCAGGCCTGTGGATGAATCTCCAGCTCGATTACGAATTCATGCGGGCGGAGCGGGAAAAAGGCCCCACGATCCGCAAGGAAGTCCGGCCCTGCGCCGCGTGAGCACCTTGATTGCAGACCACCTCACCATCGATTATGGCAGCCAAGGGGCCTGATTTACCTTTTTTCTCTATTTTACTACATTTAGTCATTGCGCTAAATGTAGTCAGGTGATTGATTTCTGCCGAAACCGTGAGCACACTCCCATTTCACAATCCATTCCGTCCGGGCGCGGGGCATCCGCCGCCCTACTTGGCCGGCCGTGAAGACGAGAAAGCCGAGTTTGCCAAACTGCTGACCCAGAACCCGGTAATGACGAACATGGTGCTCACCGGTCTGCGCGGCGTCGGCAAAACCGTCCTGCTCGAAACTTTTAAGCCCATCGCCATGCAAGCGGGCTGGCTGTGGGCGGGCACGGATCTTTCCGAATCCGCCAGCGTGAGCGAGGACAACATCGCGATCCGCATCCTGGCCGATCTGTCACCGCTGGTGTCCGGAGTCGTGGTGCGGGAGGTCGAGAAGCGCCGCTTGGGCTTCCACGCGGAGGTTGAAAAAGTCAAGATCCACCTCGATTACGACCTGTTGAAGCGGGTCTATGACACCACGCCGGGCTTGTCTGCGGACAAATTGAAAGCCGTGCTGGAATTGGTGTGGAGTTGTCTGGCTGCCACGCCTTGCAAGGGCATCGTGCTGGCCTACGACGAGGCCCAGAACCTCGGCGATCAAGCGGAGCGGAATCAATACCCGCTCTCACTGCTGCTCGATGTGTTCCAATCGATCCAGAAGAAAGGCCTGCCAATCCTGTTAGTTTTCACCGGACTGCCAACTTTGTTTCCAAAGTTGGTGGAGGCGCGCACCTTTGCCGAGCGCATGTTCCATGTGGTCACGCTGGGCCGCTTGAACGAGGACGAGTGCCGGCAGGCCATCACGATACCGGTGAAGGCAAGAAACTGCCCGGTAACGATCACCGAACCTGCCATCCTGGCGATCACCGAGAGCTCCGGGGGATACCCTTATTTTGTGCAGTTCCTCTGCCGCGAGATTTACGATTCGTATCTCCAGCAATGGGCCTCTGGCGTTATGGACCCGGTGGTGACGGTGGCCCAGGTGGTGCGGAAACTGGACTCGGATTTCTTCGCCGGCCGATGGAACCGCGTGACCGAGCGCCAGCGCGAACTGCTCTCCGTGGTGGCTATGCTAGAGAATTGCGATGACGAGTTCTCCGTGAGCGAGATCGTGGCAAAGTCCAAGGAGTCCGGGTTGAAGCCGTTCAGCAGCAGTCATGTGAACCAGATGCTCGCCACGCTCAGCGAAAGCGGCCTGGTTTACAAAAACCGCTACGGCAAATATGCCTTCGCCGTTCCCTTTTTGGGCGAGTTCATCCGGCGGCAGCAAGCAACCTTGAGTTAACACCCATGGCCGCCAAGCCCAAGCCCAAGCCCAAGACCACCACCCGCGCGGGCCTCGACAGCGCGATCTGGAGTGTGTGCGACAACGCCTTTGATTTCAAGGCGGTCAATCCGAACTCCAAGGCAGAGTAGGATACGCGGACAGCCGCAGGGCTGATAGAACTTATCTAGAGCAAAGGCCGGGAGGTAGAGGCAATCCTGGGAAGACTCGAGGTGATAAAGCAGACCGGGAGGCCCGTGCGGACCTCCCGGTGGGAGTGCTAGCAATTGCGGCAACTATTTGTTCTTCTTGGGCGGCTTGATGACCGGCTTGATGTCCGCGCCCCAGATCGTGTCCGGGCCGCTATCCAACAGGGTTTTGCTTCCGCCCACCACGACCTTCTTGTTGTCCTCGCGAATCGTCATCATTTTGACGCTTTGATCGAGATAGACCAGCGCCGCCCGGTCCAGCGGATTGGCATCGAATTCACCTTTGGCGCTGGCGTTGAGCAAGGGAGTCACCGCAATCACGCGATTCGGATCGTCATTGGGAATGGCAACGCCGCCCCCGGTGGCTCCGTTCATGAGGTAGCCGAAGCCGACCTCGCCGGCTTTGAGCGCCTCGGCGCCTTTGTAGTTGTTGTCCGGCCGTTTGGGAGCATAGGGCGCCTTGGAATAGAACGGGTCTTCGGATTTGACCACGCCGGCGGCGATGAGCTGGCGGAAGTAGTCATTGGCGGTGTCCCCAAGCAGATTGAGAGGGGAACCGGTGTTGTCGGTCACCGCCTTGGCGGTATCCCTGTCAGGGAAACTTCCGTACTCATTGGCGAAGTCGGTGAGGGCCAGAACCATGCTCTTGCCATTGGTCATGGCCACCACTTGGTCCCCTTTCTTTCTCATGCGGATGAGCTGCGGCGCTGCAAGTCCGGCGAGCGCGGCGATGATGACAATAACGACCAGGAGTTCCACCAGGGTGAAACCGCTGCGTTGCGGATGAATGTGCATTTTCATGGTATGGTCTTTCTATTATTTGGTTTGATGGGGCAATCGCCCCGATTTTTTATCTGGCCTCCGGAGGGAAGGACATCCCCCCTCAAGCGGCTGGGTTCAAACTAACTCCTTCGTTGGCTGAGGCAAGAATGAAATGCGGGCGCTCGGGAAAATAAAAATCCTCGGCCCCCCGCATCCGCAGGGTTGCCAAATCCAGCGAGCCACGGCATCTTCGGCATGTGAAAATTCACAAGGCCATTATCACCGCCGCCGGCAAGAACCAGCGCTCGCTGCCGCTCCAGACCCTGGTGGACCGCGATGGCGTGGCAAAATCCGCACTCGCCATCCTCGCCGAGGAAATCACCGGCGCCGGCATTGAGGAAATCGCCATCATCATCAGCCCGGGCACGGAGAAATCCTATGCCGCCGCCGCCGGACCGCATTCCCGGCGGATGCACTTCATCGTGCAATCCAAACCCCTCGGCTACGGCGACGCCATCCATTGTGGCGCGGAGTTCACCGGCAATGATCCGTTTCTGCTGATGATGGGCGATCACCTCCACATCAGCCAAACCGGCACATCCTGCGCCCAACAACTCATCGAGACCGCCCAATGCGAGAAATGCGCGGTGTCGGCCGTGCAAGCCACCCATGAACGGATGTTGCCCTACTACGGCTGCGTGGGCGGCCACCGTGTGCCCGGTCGCGAGCGCCTCTATGAAGTGGAGGCGGTGATTGAAAAACCCACTCCCACCCAGGCCGAGCAGGAACTCGTCGTCCCCGGCTTGCGGGCCGGCCGCTACCTGTGTTTTTTCGGGTTGCATGTGCTCACTCCCGCGATCATGACCATTCTCGCGCGCCACCTCGCCGCCCCTCCGGGGCTCGACAACACCGGCCTCTCCAGCGCCTTGGCCGAGTTGGTCCGCTGCGAACGCTACCTGGCCCACGAACTCGAAGGCTCCCGCCATGACATCGGCCAGCGCTACGGCCTGCTCAATGCCCAACTCGCCCTCGCCCTGACCGGCAAGGACCGCGACGAGGTGCTCACCCTGATCGTGGAACTGCTCGCCCAATCCCAAGCCTGAGGCCCACCTGCAATGTCACGCCTGATTCCGCTCATCACCTCGCCGGATTCCGCCCTGCGCGACCAGTCCCTCGATAGCGTCTGCGCGGATCTGAGCAGCGCGGAATTGCTCGCCGAAGCCGCCGCGCTGGATGCGTTTCGCCGCTCCAGCGACAACCTCTATGAGCGGGTGCGCGCCCTGCTCTTCCTCCACGCCATCCACCGCTTCCATCTGCCCGCCAGACTCGCCGCCCAACCCGCCCTCGCCAGCTCCGGCGGCATCCCCTTCCATGGCTACGAAAACCTGTTGCACCGCCGCTTCGAGGAGGCCATCGAGGTTTTTCTAACATCCCAACTGGCCGCCGGGCCGTCCGACGCGATTTCCAGCGCGCTGGCCGCGGCCTATCACCGTCTCGCCTTCCAAACCCTCGCCGACCAGGTCCGCCGCAGCGTGCGCAGCGTGCGGGGCAACCAATGGATGTTCCGCATGGGCCATCCCGCCGACCATCCGCTGCGGATCCGTCCCGAATTGCTAGTCCGCGATCCTGCCACCGGTGCCTATCCGATTTTGCGGGAGCGCACGCCGGTGCGCATGGACCTGACACACTGCGGGTGGAGCGACATTTTTTTTCTGGGCATGGACTACCCGGAGGGAGCGAAAGTGCTCAATGTGTCGATTGATCTGGCCGTCCACGGGCGGGGTTCCGTGCCGTGCCCGCCGGTGGAAGCCAGTTTGCGCGTGATCGACGAGCCGGTGCTGCGGCTGACCAGCGTCGATCTGGGCTGCACGGCGGAGATTGCCAATCTCAACGAGGTGTTTGATTTTGCCAAGGACTACCTCGGGTTGCTCAAGGCGGCGGTGATTGCCAGCGGCCTGGTGCCGCCCGGCATCGAAGGGTCCGGTCAGAGCCTGGCCGATTTGCTCGGCCGGGTGGTGGGGGTCGGCCGCGGCCTCGAACTGGTGAGCAACGTCAACAACATCCCCAGGGGGTCGCGGCTCGCGGTTTCCACCAATCTGCTCGCGGCACTCATCGCGGCGTGCATGCGTGCCACCAACCAAGCCCGCTCGCTCACCGGCCCGCTGGCGGAAAACGAACGCCGCATCGTGCTCGCCCGCGCCCTGCTGGGCGAATGGCTCGGTGGTTCCGGCGGCGGTTGGCAGGATTCGGGTGGCGTCTGGCCGGGCATCAAGCTCATCGAAGGCGCACTCGCCCGCGACGGCGATCCGGAGTTTGGCATCAGTCGCGGCCGCCTGATGCCCGAGCACCGCCTGCTGGATCTAACCGAGGTTCCGCCGCAAGCCCGCAAGAAACTCCAGGATTCGCTTGTCCTCGTCCACGGCGGCATGGCCCAAAACGTCGGCCCCATCCTGGAAATGGTCACCGAAAAATACCTGCTGCGATCCGATCCGGAATGGCAGGCGCGGCAGCAAACCCACGGCATCCTTGCACGCATTCTCGAGGCCCTCAAGGCCGGCGACGTGCAGGCGCTGGGTGCCGCCACCACCGAGAATTTCCAGCAGCCCATCCAAACCATCATTCCTTGGGCCAGCAACCTCTACACCGAGACCTTGATCACCAAAGTCAGGGCCGAATTCGGCGCTGATTTCTGGGGCTTCTGGATGCTCGGCGGCATGGCCGGCGGCGGCATGGGCTTCATCTTCGCACCCCAACGCATGCACAAGGGCCGCCAACGCTTGTTGGAAATCATGGTCGAAACCAAGCGGACACTCGAATCCGCCCTGCCCTTCGCGATGGATCCGGTGGTCTATGATTTCGCCATCAACGAGCGCGGCACTTGGTCGGACTTGCTGCTCGGCGCGGAGGCGTTGATGCCCGCAGGCTACTACCACCTCAGCATCCCGCCGCTCCTGCGCAAGCCCCGCAACGAACTCGCGCCCCACCAACTCATCGAACTCAACCAGTTTGCCGCCGCCTGTCGCACCCATCCGCACTTCAGCGGCACGGTCGAAGCACTGTTCGATTCCATCCTGCCCGGCAGCCAGGCGGCAAGCGCCCCCGCCGAATCCCTCAGCCAACTGCTCGAAACATTCGGCTTCGACCGCGATACCCACGAACAAATCCGCGCGGATTTGAAAAGCGGGCGTCTCGGCCTCGCCCAAAACCGCCTGCCCTCCAATTGCGTCATCGAGGACGTGGCGGAGGGTGACCTGCTCGACGCCACCGACCCGGCCACCCTGCCTGCCGCGTTGCGCGAGCTGGGACTCAACGCGCTCATCGCCGGCGAACTGGCCGTCGTCACCCTCGCCGCCGGCGCCGGCTCGCGCTGGACCCAGGGCGCGGGCGTGATCAAAGCCTTGCATCCGTTTTGCAGGTTGGGCGGCCGCCACCGCTCGTTCGTCGAAACCCACTTGGCCAAGAGCCGTCATACAAACCGGCTGGTCGGTACTGAGCTGCCGCATGTCTTCACCACCAGTTATTTTTCACATCAGGCCATCGCCCGGTTTTTAGCCGCCCATGACAATTTCGGCTACTCGGGCCCGTTGCTGCTTTCGGCCGGGAAATCCATCGGTCTGCGCTTGATTCCCACCGCACGCGACCTGCGCTTCGCGTGGGAGGAGATGCCACAGCAAATGCTCGACGTTCAACAACAGAAAGTGCGCGACAGCCTGCGCAGCGCGCTGCTGCAGTGGGCGCAAGGCCGCGGCGAGGCCAGCGATTACACCGACAACCTCGCCTCGCAGTGCCTCCACCCGGTGGGGCATTGGTATGAAATCCCCAACCTTCTGCGCAATGGCACCTTGGCCAGGCTGCTGGAGGAGCGCCCGCAATTGCAGCATCTCGTGATGCACAACATCGACACCGTTGGCATGACGGCGGACCCGGTCTTGTTAGGCCGGCACATCGCCAGCGGCGCGGGGCTCACCTTTGAAGTCATCACCCGCCGCCTTGAGGATCGCGGCGGTGGCCTGGCTCGCGTCGATGGCCGGCTGCGCCTGGTCGAGGGTCTGGCGATGGCCCGCGAGCAGGACGAATTCAATCTTTCCTACTACAACACCAATACCTGTTGGATTCACATCGACCAACTGCTGGCCACCTTCAAGCTGACCCGCGCGGATCTGACCAATCCTGAAAAGGTCGGCGAGGCGATCCGCACGCTTGCCGCGCGCATGCCCACCTACATCACCCTCAAGGATGTGAAGAAACGTTGGGGCCACGGCCAGGAGGACATCTATCCCGTCTGCCAATTCGAGAAACTCTGGGTCGACATGAGCAGCCACCCCGACCTGCTCACCGGCTACATCGCCGTGCCCCGCGCCCGCGGCCAACAACTCAAGGACCAGGCGCAACTCGACGGCTGGCTCCGCGACGGCTCCGCAAGCCACCTCGAAGCGCTCTGCGAGTGGGATTGAGGCGACGGCTGGCACCGTCAAGTCAGTGCCTCGATGCGAAAAACCACGGGGCGGCTATTGACGCAATCGAGGGCTTCGATTTGGGCGAGGGCGGTTTGCAGTTTGCCGAACGGGCAGGTGTGCAACAGGAAAACCATGGCCACAAACTCGGCATCGGGAATGGCCGGATTGACCGGCGAATGAGTGGCGGAAATGCCGATCGGGGGACCCGCCAGAACGCGGGCGATTTCGGCAATGACGCCCGGCCGGTCGGTCACATCGAAACGCACGTAATAAGCGGTGGAGGTTTCCCCCACCGGCAGGAGTTTGCCCGAGGCACAATACGGCAGGAATCCGCGATGGCCGCCGACTTGGCCGAGCGAGCGCGCGGCCTCCACCAGATCGGCCACGACCGAGGAGGCGGTGGGATCCTGGCCGGCGCCACGCCCGTAAAACAGCGACTCGCCAGCCGCATCGCCATGCACCGCCACCGCGTTGAACACGCCGTGAACCGAGGCGAGGATGTGGCTTTTGGCAATGAACGAGGGCTGGATGCGGATTTCAACGGCGCGGTCGGGATGCTCGCGAATCACCGCCAACAGTTTGATCACATAGCCCAAACTGTTGGCAAAGGCGATGTCGGCCGGACGCACTTGTTGGATGCCCGAAACATGGATGGCCGAGGCATCTATCGGAAAGCCGTAGGCAAGGGTGGCGAGCAGAATCGCCTTGTGCGCGGCATCCCAGCCATTGACGTCGAGAGTCGGGTCGGCCTCGGCATAACCATTGGCCTGGGCTTCCGCCAGGGCGGCTTCAAAGGTGAGGGCGGCCTCGGTCATGCGCCCGAGGATGAAGTTGGAGGTGCCGTTGATGATCCCGGAGAACGAGTGAATGCGATTGCCGATGTACGAGTCCTGCACCGTGCGAATGATCGGAATGCCGCCGGCCACCGCCGCCTCGAAATGAATCGGCGTCTGGTATTCCCTGGAAAGCTCAAACAACTCCACGCCCCGCTCGGCCAGCAGCGCCTTGTTGCCGGTGACCACCGGCTTTCTGGCACGCAGCGCGGCCGCGACAATGTCGAAGGCATCGCCAGTGCCGCCGATGAGTTCAACGACAATGTCCACCGCCGGATCCGCGACGAGCGCCCGCCAGTCGGTGATGAGAAGTCCCGCCGGCACCTCGCTGGTGGTGGCACGCGCCTTGGCGGGATCGCGGACCAGAATTTTTGCAATGTGGAGGGTGATCTCGCCGCCGGTTCGACCGGTGATCAGATCGCCATTGCGGGCGAGGGTGTTCCAGACGCCGGAGCCGACGGTTCCGAATCCGGCCAAGCCGATGCCTAGTGAGGAGCAGTTGTTCACAAGCGCCAATGTAACCCTATCCGGCCATCGTCCAAGCCGGAAAGTTGGGAGATTTTCAATGCGGGACAACTGGCACTGTGCCGGGTGAAACCAGGTGCCCGGCAAAATGCCCGGGCCGCCCGGCCCGCCGTGGTGGGGCATTCTGCCCGCCGCCAAATTGCACGTGGGTGCAACGCATTCCATTGACGTCAGTAACACACACTTGCATCAGGCCACCAACACCGTGGCTTGCAGGTGGGTTGAGAGCAGCACCCCTTCCACCGCCGCGCCGGGAAACGCGCGGCTCATCACCTCGCAATACGCCCGCATCTGGCCGGCGTGGCGCTCGCTCAACGCGGCCATGTTCCCGACCGCATCCGTCTTGAAATCGATCACCTCGACCCGCGCGACGGTGCCCGCCGCATCGCGATGGAGGTGCAAGCGGTCGATCACCCCGCTGAGCCACCGGCCATCGACAAGCGCATCGATGGGCTGTTCCCGGAACAAGTCCAGCGCGCGCCCGCGCCGCTCAAAGGTGGCCCGCATGCCGGCGTTTTCTAACAAATCCGCCACCAGTCTGCCCGCGTCATCATGCGGCAGGACGGGTGCCGCCTCATCCACCCATCCCACACGCTCAAAGGCCGCGTGCACGGCGCTGCCAAAGCGCATCCCGGCGGCCGCGTGCGGCCGCGTCCCGCCCGCCTCCTTGTGTGTTGCGCCACTGGGCGTGGTCCGCTCACGCCGCGCCACCCCGGCACCCAGCGCCGGCCGCGTTGCGAACTCCGGCTTCTTTTCTGTTAGCGGCACCTCTTCTATCCAGTCTGTCGCGCCATTCTGATAGACCAGGCCAGGCTCTCCACCGGATGAAACCGCCTGCTCCAACCAGTTGGACAATGACGGCTTGGCATCGTCCCGGGTCTTCGCCGGCGGTTCTAACAAAACATACAACCCGCGCTTGGGCCGCGTGAGCGCCACATACAGTGTGCAGAATGCCTCGTAGCGCTGGTCCGCCGCCCAGCGTGCCTCCGCCTCGCGCATTTCCGGCAGGATGTCGCGTGCCCACTTTGGCGGCGTCTGGCTGATCCAGTCATCCCCCTGCGCCACCGTGAACCGTTGCGCCTGCGGAATGCCGTCATCGGGCACATCCGGCAACACCACCACATCGAAGCCAAGCCCCTTGGCCTTATGGATGGTCATCACCTGCACCGCCGCCACGCCGGGGCTTTGCGAAACCTCCAGCCGTTCCACCCTATCGGCCGCCTCCCGCGGGGTCGCGCCGCCCTGCGCGTCCAAGGCCGTCAGTGCCGCCATCACGTCACCGGCCCGTCGTCGTCCGAAGTCCGACCATGCGGCCCAGCAGGCGTCGACGAGTTCCTCGATCATGCCCGCGAAACCCAGCGTTGCGGCGCGACCCGACAAACCTTCCCAGACCGCCTGCCAGGGCGTGCCAAAGCGCTCCCGCAGCACCGCCGCCAACGGCGACATTTCCACCACCTCGCGGGCGAAGCCGTTCGCGGGATCGGCGAGCCATTTGAGCAAATGAGCGAGCACGACTCCCACCGGGTTATCCTTCGCCGGTTCCCGCCGGCCTTCTTCAATCACATCGAAGCCCGCCGTGCGCAGATGATCCGCCACCTCCCGCACCTGCTTGTTGTTGCGCACCAGCACGCCACAGGAAACCCCGCGGCGGCCGATTCCAAGTTCTTCTAACAATCCGACCAATCGCTCCAGACGTTCCGGCCATTTGCCGGCCACCATTTCCACCCGCGCCTCGCCTCGTTTGTCAGACATTTGCAATGGCGCTGCGGCCACATGCGGCTGCCACTGCCAGCGTTGCGCCACCTCGCCAAACAAGCCGCGCAGGAGATCGGTGTCTCCGCACACGCGGTTGACCAATGCCAGCACCTCCGGGCACGAGCGCCACGATTCCGCCATCGCCTCAACCTCCAGCCCGCCGTGATAGCGCCGCATCACCTCGTCAAACAACCCGACATCCCCGCCGCGCCAAGCGTAGATCGCCTGCTTGCGATCACCCACGATAAACATCGATCCCCCGCCGGCGGCGGCCGCTTCATCCATCAATGGCAGCAAGCCCAGCCAATCGGGCCGGCTGGTGTCCTGGAACTCATCCAACAGCCAGTGCTCGTGGCGCGCGTCCAGACGGAAATCCACCGCCTCGCGCCGCAAGCGCGCATCCTCGGCCTGCGCCCACTCCCCCATCAGATACTTCACATCGTCAAATCCTAACATCCCGCGCCGTCGCAAGCGTCTCTCGCACAACGCGTCATATCCCGCCACCACCTCCCGCACCGCGCGGGTGCGCTGCAACGCCGCCGCCAGCTCGCAACGCGCCGCCAACTCCAGCGCCGCACGCAGCGCATCTCCCGCAGGGCCACCCAGCACAAACTCCTTGTAAAACCTCACTGCCAGCGGCCCGGAGACGCCGGCCGCCACCGCCCCTTGCACACTTTCTAACAAACCTGTCGCGCCGCCGAGGCTGCCGCTGCCGATCGCGTGCGCCTCCAACCGATCCAACATACTCTCCGCCGCCGCGCGCTGCCGCTTGTCGGTGAATTCAATCCCGCCCAGACCGCCCCGCACCGTTTCTAACAATCCATGCTTGCGCTCCTCCCAGGCCTCCAGCGCGACTCCCGCCAACGCGGCCGGTCCCCACGCCAGCTCCCGCGCTGCCCGATAGCGGCCCTGCCATTCCTCGACGAACGAGCGCAGGCCCTCCAACACGCGGGCTTCCTCCTTGCCGAGCATCGCCCGCCGGAACGCATGGAAAAACTCCTCGCCACCCTCATCCCCCGGTGCCGCCGCCAACACCGACTCTAACATAGAGTCCCGCGCCGCCGCCGCCCGCGCCCCTTCTAACAAATCAAACCGGCCGCCCGTCAGGCCCAGTTCATATTGGAAACCGCGGATGACCTTGGAAAAGAAACTGTCCATGGTGCCCAGGGTGAGGCGTGGCAGCGCCCGCACGACCCGTTCCAGCACCGCGGGAAAATCCGCCGCCGGCAGTGCCAGCTCGCGCCGCAAGGCCGTGGCGTCCGACTCGCAGGCGGCCGCCCGCGCCAATTTGGTGAGCACCGCGTCGGCGAATTCGCCCGCCGCCTTGCGGGTGAAGGTGAGGGCGACGATGCGCTCCGGTGCCACTCCGCCAGCCACCAAGCCGATCACCCGGTTACCTAACTGAAACGTCTTGCCCGAGCCCGCCGAGGCGAGAATGAGCAGGTTTTTCGCCAGGATGTGCATCGCTGGGAGGCAGTCTGGCCGAATCCGCTGCGGTTGTCACTCATTGACTCGCTTTCATGAGGGCCAAAGGCCCGGTGTCCTGATATGGCGGCGGGCCGTTGGCCTTGAAGAAAGCAGCAGAATCGGCATCATCTCATTTCCTCCGAGGAATTGGCTGCCCTCAGGCAGTCACCGCGTCGCGCCGCCACCAGCCGGCCGCCACGCCGAGCAGGATGCCGACGGCAAAGCCACAGACATGACCGGTCACATCGGTGCGGGGATCGGAACCCACGCCCAGCCACGACAAGAGCACCAACCCGCCTCCCAGCGGGATGAGGTGGCGGAAGCTCTTGGAACCGACGTGATCGCGGCCGGCATGGAAAACCGCCAAACCGGTTAGAACACCCAGCGCGCCGAACACCGCGGTGGAGGCTCCTAACGACACAAACGGCTCGTCGAAGCGCGACAGGGCATTCAGCCCGTTGCCCAGGGTGCCCGCCGCAAGAATCAGCGCCCAGCCCAGCCACGGCCCGATCGACCGGCACACCCAAGTGCCGAACAACACGCCGCTGGCGACATTGCCCAGCAGATGCAGGCGATCGGCATGCAGAAACAACGCGGTGAAGGGCCGCCACCATTCGCCCTGCCCGAAGATCGCCCGCGAGGAACTCACTCCCTTGCTCACCAACTCCGGATTGTCCCGCTGCAGCCAGAACACAACGCACAAACTCAGCACCCACAGCGCGGTCGGCAGCGCGCCGCCGTCATATTCAACCGGTATCACCACCACCGGCACCGGCATCGCTTGCTCTTGCTCGTAAGCCGCCAGCTCTAACCGAATGCGCTCCAGTTCGCCGGGTTCCGCCAGCAGCACATAGCCGTCGCCCTCCACCTCCTTTTCAATCTGACACGCCAGTCCCATCGCCAGAATCACCAGCGCCCGCTCAAACGCCTGCGCCATGCCGACATAACAGCCAACCAGCGCGAAATCTGGCGACTCGGCTGGATTCGGGGTTTCGGATAGGCTGTTCACGGGGCGGGGACTGAGAACGCCGTCCGGCGGGTCGGAACTCACTGGCGACGGCCCCAGTTAAGCCGGATTGGCGGCAAACGCAAATCATCCGTTCCACGGTTCGAGGGCCCTTGGCGGCCTGCCCGCCCGACGAAAACCCTCCGAGCGCGCATTTTCCGAAATCCGAGGCTTGACAGCCGTCCCCCCGTTGCCCTAATTGTTGCGCACACGCCACGGCACTCGGCGGGGTAGCCAACCGGTAAGGCAGTGGTTTGCAAAACCACCATTAATGGGTTCGATTCCCATCCCCGCCTCCAGCTTTTTCATTGAAAATCAAAGGATTGCAGCGAATCTGAGCAGTTAGCGATCTGCACCGGGATGCACCAAAAAGCACCGAAATGAAGCAAAAACGCGATAAAAAGAGATAATATGCGATACTTGTTAGGGTCGCCTTCTGGCGGTCACTCGGACAAATCCACGACACCGTCGCAACTCGTTATCGCGTGTTTTTTTTCTGACACTCCCCGGCCTGCCCTTCACACGTCTCCAGACAGACAACCCGCCGCCGTGCCACGCCGCATCCCCACGACCAAGGCAGCGGTAGCAGGACTACACCAGCCAAGACACGAACCCTGCGAATTTCACCACAGCCAAAACTGGATCGCCTGACTTCCAGCCCCCGCCCGTCACAACCCTATATCCAAACCCATCCCCCCTCATCTCCAGCAGCGCCCCGGCGTTGCCCCTGGCGTCATCGACCGGGTTGTGGGTGTGGCGGGTCTTCCTGAGGTGCTTGAAGTTGCGCGAGGTGTCGCGGACCAGGCCCTTGTAGAGGCTGCCAAGATTCGTGGACGAGTGCCCGGACGGGTTGCTGCCGGTGAAGTGGCGGGGTGTCGTGTCTGGTGGCAAGGATCCTCCGGGTTCCTCATGGTTGTCGTGATCCCCTCGTGCGGAAGTCCCGCCCCCCTGCCCCGGTGCAAACCCGAGCCCCTTTCGGCCATAATGAAGTGCAAGGGCCGAAATTCGGTTAGGGCCGCCCCCTGACGCGCGGCAGACCCGGATTTCAGACCCGAGGCGCCGGGTGGTGCCAATTGGCACCACCTCCGGTCGCCGATGGTTTGGCGGCGACAACGGCGCCTCTCGGGCGACCTGCTTGATTCCGCCTCTCCGGTATCCGCACCGCCAGACTTCGGAGCCCTCCCGCTTTCTAACCTCTCCTTCGGCGCAGGGACCGTCTGATGCCGCTTCGTCAACAGGGCGGGCGTTTTCCTTTTCCCCAACATTTTCCCCGGCCCGCCGATGGCGGTTGCCGGGATCCACTCCGGCGACCGCCATTCACGGTTGGTCCCGGGTGGGGCCGACGACGTGCGGTTGCCTTTCAACAACGAACCGAAAGGAAACCACAATAATGAGCCCCACGATGGGATCCATGTTAGTCAATGAGGTCGTCCCCCGCCTGCGCAGTGTCGCACGCTCGATCCCCAAGATCGGCTGCGAGGACGACGAGGAGATAGTCCAGGACGCCACCCTGGTGGCCGCCAGGATGATGGACAGTGCCGGGAAATCAGGACGGAAGTTCACGGCCGGCAACGTGGCGTATTACGCGGCCCGCGCGGCCCGCAGCGGACGTCGGTCCCACTACACAGGACGCACGGACGTGATGTCAGCCGGTTGCCAGATTGATGGCCGGGCGCGTCATGAATCGCTGGACAATGAGATTGAATTCGAAGCCGGTGAATTCGGCACTTTGCACGATGTCGTTGCGCCCTTCGGCCGTGATGACCGCGAGTCTGACCCCGCCGAGGAGGCCGCCCGCAACATCGATTGGGAGGCGTTCCTGGCCAGCCATCCGCCGCGTCATCGTCTGGCGATCCTGGTGCTTGTGGAGGGCGGTACCATGAGGGAAGCCGGCAAACGCTGTGGCATCCGCGACAGCGCTGCCCTGAAGCTCAAGCGGAAGATTGCCAGCGACCTAACCGAATTCTTCGGTTTGGACGTCATCCGGCGTCTGCTTGATGGCCTACGCCCGGGCTGGGAAAGCGATTTGCGCCAGACCCGCGAGCGGCACCTGCACATGTGCCATGTGACATCCGGCGCCGGCCATGAGGCCGCAAGGCCCGTGCCGTGCTGACAGTCGCTTCCCCGGTGCTCCGCATGATGCGGGGTGCCGGGGAG
>Ga0073936_10005231_pt1 | contig 17644 bp, 12 predicted proteins | sample AliMusrvi5mmetaG_FD_87041 | JGI IMG/M metagenome (GOLD analysis project Ga0073936, IMG submission 87041) | Freshwater lake bacterial and archeal communities from Alinen Mustajarvi, Finland, to study Microbial Dark Matter (Phase II) - Alinen... | ecosystem: Environmental > Aquatic > Freshwater >... | reverse complement strand
TTTTAGAAGTGTTTGAACATTTTTCTGATAACTATAGAATGTTGATGCCATTTTTTCCTATGTATGATATGCCGGTGAATAAAACAAATATAAAATCACTTGCTTACTATCTTGGTGAATTTATTGATGATTTAGCTTTAACGGATGTAGTAATCATTGGAAGTTCAATGGGGGGCGGTATTGCTTTGATTCATGCTTTTAATAATTCTGCAAAAGTCAAAGCGTTGATTTTATGTGGTAGTTCTGGAATAAGCAATATCCCATTAAATTCTGGTTTTTTTAAAAGGAAAAACTTTGAGAATATTAAAATACAAACACAAAATATTTTTCACAACAAAAATATTCCACCAGATGAAATGATTGATGAAGTTTATAATCTTGTTTTATCTTATGAAAATGTTATTCGGGCAATTCGGCTAACAAAGTCGGTAAGAAAATATAAAATGCATGAGGACTTAAAACAAATAAAAACACCCACACTTTTACTATGGGGTGAAAATGACCCGATAACTCCTCCTGAAATTGGCATTGAGTTTCATCATCTTATGTCAAATTCCGAATTGTATCTTCTGAATAATTGTGGACATGTGCCAACGCAAGAAAAACCGACAGAAGTTATTGAGTTAATAGAGAGTTTTTTTGGTAAAATTTAATTTTGCTATAACCATGAATCCCAAATTTTACCGTTTGACAAAATCTCTTTTGTTCTTCTTTCCAAGGATATTTAACAATTTTAATATTATTTTTAAATTTTATGCTCTAATTTGGGCTTTATTGTTTGTCATAAACAGCGGACGAAGGCAAAAATATTTTTAGGTAGTTCCATGCCTTTTTTATTGACTTGCTTTCTCCACTGTTTTTTTTGAACCTCATCTATGACATATTAAATCATAAACAAGCCTCCCCGTCCTCGTCATATACATTTGCAAGCCAACAACCCCCATACTAAACACGCTTGAAAAAGAGTATACCTGTACTCCACTCCATTGACGCACGTTTCCCAATGGATGAAATTGGATTATTCATTCAAAAAAAATGTTCCACCCCTCAAAAAGGTGGAACATTTTTTTAATAGTAATAGCCTAAGAATTTTGTAATTTTGCAAAAAAAATAAAAGTGAAACAACGAGTATATATTGACACTTCAGTAGTCGGTGGTTACTTTGACGATTTGTTTTCAAAAGATACCATTCAGTTTTTTTAAAGTGTTTCAAATGGAGAACGAATAATTATTGTTTCCGATCTTCTTGAGGCTGAATTATTGAGAGCGCCCGATTTTGTAAAGAGTCTTTTAGATAGGTTTCCTGAAAAAAGCAAAGAAAAAATTAAACTTTCTCAAGAAGCAATAGATTTAGCAGATAAATATGTTGAAGCAAAAGTTGTTGGTAAAACAAGGAGAGCCGATTGCCAGCATATTGCAATTGCAACATTGGCAAAAGCAGATGTATTGGTTAGTTGGAATTTTAAGCACATTGTAAATCTTAATAGAATAAGAGGTTATAATGGCATAAATTATCAGAATGGCTATCACATGTTAGAGATCAGAACACCCAAAGAAATAGAAAAATATGGAAAAGAAGATTAAAAAGAAAGAACAGAAGTTTAATGCAATTAAGGTAATGCGCCAAATCAGAGACCAAATAAGCCTTGAAATAATGAATATGACCTATAAAGAAGAACGAGCATATTTAGACAAATTATTAGCAGAAGGTAAGGAGAATAATTAAATTATAATCATCCAGTCAGTTATTGTAATACTCCTGAATAGATTTTGCAATTCCTTTATTGCACCAGTTTTCTGTTGCAGCTAATTCCCAATAAGCTCAGTCAAATAATTTTCAATAAAAAAATGTTCCACCCCTCAAAAAAGTGGAACATTTTTTTATTTCCTTACTGCAATAAAAAAACCCCGAAGCAACTCACTCCGGGGTTCTTATTTTTATTGACTACAACTTAATCTCTCTTAAGTGAACTTTTGATATTACCTTCCATATCGCGGATGTTTACTATCATCGGCATCTGTCCGGGTAAACTGTGGGTTGCGCATGAGAAACAAGGGTCGTAAGCACGGAATGCCATTTCAATCATGTTGAAAATGCCATCGTTTGGAACTTCACCTTTTTTAATTAATCCCTGTGCAGCTTTCTTCAGCGACATGCAAATAGCAGCGTTGTTGTTGGTTGTTCCAACAATAAGGTTTGCTTTTGTTACCATGCCTTTTTCGTTTGTCCAGTAATGGTGAGTCAGAGTACCACGCTGAGCTTCTACTGTTCCAACACCTTCGGTAGGTTTGTTTTCTATTTTAGCTCTCAGGTTGGTATCTGTTATTGTAGTATCCTGAACTATTTCCAGGCATCTTTCTGCTGAGTAGATCAACTCTACAAGGCGTGCCCAATGCATTGCCAGTGTATTGTTGACCGGTTTGCCACCAAGTGTAGCATACATTCTTTCGTATTCCTGCTGTGCAATTGGGGTAGCCATACCATCGGAAGCATTGAGTCTTGATAAAGGTGTTGCATGATATACGCCTGAATCCTGTCCTTCAACAAAACCTTTCCAGCCAACTTTTTTCAGGTAAGGGAATTTTAAATAACTCCAGGGTTCAACTCTTTCAGCTACATAATCTCTGTAATCTTTAGGAGCGTATTTGCAAAGCTCTTTGCCATCGGTACCGACAACGCGGACTTTTCCATCGTAGAAGTTAACTTTATTGTTTTCGTCAACCAGTCCCATTGAGTGAATCTTCAATGAATATGGTCCATTCACAATAATGTCAACATAATCTTTATTGGCAAGAACAACATCATTGAAAATTTTCATTGAGAATTTTGAGAACTCAACAAAACCTTTTGCTTTTTCAACTATGTCTTTTCTTTGTTCTTCGTTTATTCCTTTTCTTACACCACCGGGTACATTCATCATCACATGTGTCTGATGACCTCCGATCAGTGCCTGAATTTCCTGTGCAATTCTTCTTTGTTTAAGAACTTCGGTGCCAATTTCAGCGCCAACCTTGGCAATTACGCCGAGTACGTTTCTTTCAGCTTTGGGAGCAGTAGGTCCGACTACAAAGTCAGGAGCGCCTAAAGCATAGAAGTGAGCGATATGGCTATGAACAAAGTGAGCCATGTAGAATAATTCTCTTATTTTCCTTGCAGTAGGGGTAGGCTCTACTCCAAAAACAGCATCGGCAGCTTTACCGGCAGCCATGTGGTGACAACCGGGACAAACACCGCATATCTTGGTTACTATCTGACATACTTCTTCAATGGGTCTGCCTTCAAGAAATTTTTCAAATCCTCTTAATTCGGGAACCTGAAAATAAACGTTTTCAACATCTCCGTCGTCATTGCAGAATATCTCGATCTTGCCATGACCTTCAAGTCTTGTAACAGGGTCTATTGTGTATTGTTTCATTGTTTATGTTTTTTCTAATGTTATTAATTAATTTTAAAGTCAGTGTTTCTCAGAAAACTTTGAACAGTATAACTTCGAACATTGAACTTTAAACTTTAAACTTTTTTATGACTGTTTCCTCCTGAGTATAGATCCCGGTAAACTGAACCTGTAGAAAGTTCCTGCAGGGTCAACCACGGTGTCTAATGCTTTTTGGATATCACCTTCTTCTTTTTCGTTAAGCATGGAAGCAATTGCCGACATCATTTTAGCGCCCGGATCAGGAATTCCATCCAAAGGACCATAACAACCACGACAAGGAGCATTGCCTTCAACGCAACGAACGCCGCAACCATTTCTTGTTGCCGGTCCCATGCAAAGGAAGCCTTGTTCATTCAGACAGGTTTTGCCATCATCTTCTTTTTCCCATGTCCTGTAGAAACGTGTAATTCCGGATTTGTTTACTTTTTCCCTCTTACATTCGTCACACTGAACTTTAGAGCCAGCGCCTATCACAGAACCTTTTGGAGGAAGTTCTGCACCTGTCACCACTGCCATAAATACTTCAACCAATCTTTCGGTTTGAGGAGGACAGCCGGGGAGGTAGTAATCCACATCCACTATCTGATCAAGTGTGCAGACATCTTTATAGAAGTTAGGTAAAGTCAACTTACCTTCAGCTATTGTTGTTTCTGTTTGCGGATATACTTTCTGAGCGTTTTCTGTTGATTCGCTGTCTTCATAAACCCTTTTATAGAGTTCTTCTTTTGTTGAAAAGTTAGCGAGTCCCGGAATTCCACCCATGTGAGCGCATGAACCGTAAGCAATCATTATTTTTGTCTTCTGACGCAATAATTTTGCAATGTGTTCATTTTCGCTGTTGCGAACTGCACCGTTGAACAAAGTAACATCAATATGCTGATCAGGCATTTCTTCAACATCCTTGTATTTTACATCAAGAGCTATTGGCCAGAACACTAAGTCAGCATTGGCAACCACGTCAAATAGTTTTTCATGCACATCGAGGACAGATACACAACATCCACCGCATGCTGCACCCCAATAAACGGCAAGTTTTAATTTTGGTTTGTCATTTCCCATTTATATTTTCCTCCTTATTTTTCTATTGTTTCTACTACATGTTTAATTTTCGAAGGTCCTATTTCTTTCAGGGTGTTTGTCATTTCATTGACCACTTCCTGCAGTTTCTTTCCTTCGGCTGCGCTGATCCATTCCAGTCTGAGTCTTCTGGTATCAATGCCCATCTGTTCGATATATCTTTGCAACAAATCATAACGTCGCAGGCATTTGTAATTACCTTCTGAATAATGGCAATCGCCCGGGTGACATCCGCCAATCAAAACACCATCGGCTCCTTTGGCAAATGCTTCCATAATAAACTCAGGGTCAATTCTGCCTGAACACATCACACGAATAACTCGTGTTGAAGGGGCATATCTTAATCTGGATACACCAGCCAGGTCAGAAGCTGTATATGTGCACCAGTTGCAGAAAAAAGCAACTATTTTAGGTGACCATTGTTCTGTATTCATATTTGTCATTTTTTGTAAGTTTATTTTAGTTAATTAATATTCCGTCAATTTCACTCATTATTTCTACATCAGTAAAGAGGTTCTGAGTAATTGCATTCGATCCGCAGGCAGCAACACATGTTCCACAACCTTTACATAATGCTTCATTGATAGAAGAAGCTTTTTTCACAGGGTCGAAAGAGATAGCTGTGTAAGGACACATTGCAACACAAACCTGGCAACCGCAACATCTTTCTTCTGTGATAAATGCTGTGTTTGGTTCAAGTTCCACATGACCTGTATCAATAAGCGCCAGTGCTTGTGCAGCGGCAGCGCCGGCCTGTGCAACACTGTCAGGAATGTCTTTAGGACCCTGGCAAGCGCCTGCAATAAATACTCCTTCGGTGAAGGTGTCAACAGGAGCTAATTTCGGGTGTCTTTCAAGGAAGAATCCTTCATTAGAACATGAAATGTTGAACATTTTTCTGATTTCCTGTGCATCTTTACCCGGCTCAAGACCAACGGCCAGAACAACCATATCTACAGGAATTCTTCTAACCATTCCTATCATGGTGTCTTCAGCCCTGATCAACAATTTTCCTTTTTCTTCAGGAGTGGTTGCCCAGTCATTCACTTCGGCAACACGGCCTCTGATGAATTGCACGCCTTCATTTAATAATTTATCATAAAACTCTTCGTAACCTTTACCCGGAGTTCTCATGTCAATATAGAAGTTGTAAATTTCAGCGCCTGAATGTTCTTTAAGTAAGTGTGCAAGTTTCAGTGAATACATGCAGCAAACCCTTGAACACCATTTGTTGGTTTTTTCATCTCTTGATCCAACGCAGTGAATAATACCAATGCTCTTTGGATGAGTTACACCGTCTCTTAAAACAACATGACCTTCTGTTGGTCCTGAAGCATTAACCAATCGTTCAACTTCGAGTGATGTGAACACGTTTGGATATTTTCCGTAACCATAATTTGAAGCTTTCTTTGCATCGAATGGTTGGAATCCGGTTGTGAGGATCACAACGCCAACATTCAGTTCAACAACTTCCGGTTTTTGTGTAAAGTCTATTGCATTTCTTTCGCAGGCTTTGGCGCAGGTTTGCGGACATTTGCCGGTTTTGAAATGAATACATGTTTTCTCGTCAATCACTGCTACCAGTGGGGTGGCTTGTGGGAAAGGTATATAAACAGGTTTCCTTTTGCTCAATCCAAAATTGAATTCATCAGGGAACTTACCTTCTTTGAATGTGCAGGCAGTGATACAATCATAACAACCAACGCACAATTCTTCTTTAACGTATCTTGGCTTTCTTGTTACCTTTATTTTATAGTTGCCAACATAACCTTCCACTTCGGAAACTTCGGAATAAGATAATAAGGTAATATTCGGATGTTTCAGAACGGATGACATTTTAGGAGTAAGAATACAAGCAGCGCAATCCAGTGTAGGGAAGGTCTTATCGAATTTAGCCATGTAACCGCCAATGGTGGGGTCTTTTTCAACCAGATAAACTTTCTTTCCTGCATTTGCCAGACTCATGGCTGCTGCAATACCTGCTATACCTCCGCCAACAACGAGTGCTGTAGGGTTTACAGGAACTTTTTTCTTTTCCAAAGCTTTGTTGAAAGCAACACGGTGAATGGCTGCCCTTGAAAGATCTTTGGCTTTTTCAGTAGCTTCTTCCTTACTTTCATGAACCCATGAAGCGTTTTCCCTGATGTTTACCATCTGCATGTAAAACTGGTTTAACCCTGCTTTGCTGGTAGCGCCTCTGAAAGTTGATTCATGTAATAATGGAGAGCATGATGCTACAACAACCCTGTTAAGGTTTAATTCCTTAATATCCTTTTGAATTAATTCCTGACCGGGGTCGGAACACATATACTTATATTCCCTTGCTACAACAACATTGGGAAGCTTTGCGCAATATTCAGCTACTGATTTAACATCAATAACTCCGGCGATATTATGTCCGCAATGACAAACATAATACCCTATCCTTATTTCTTCTTTTTGATTTGACATAATTTTTTCCTCCTTTTTAATTATGATAAACTAAGTTCAGGTGACAACATACGATGCAAACCTAATTCCTTTTTGTCAAGGCCGAAAGCCATACCCATAAGTTGTGTAAAATACATTACAGGCATTTTTACGTTTTCGCCATATTTGCCGCTCATTTTTCCCTGGAAACATTCAAGGTTGAACTGGCATAGCGGGCAGGCAGTGATCATCACATCTGCACCTCTGTCTTTAGCTTCTTTCAGGATCAGGTAACTCATTCTTAAACCAATTTCAGAAACTGTGCTGGTCATACTTCCGCTGCAGCACCTGGTTTTGATTGGCCATTCCACAGGTGTACCACCAAGAGCTTTTACAATGTTTTCCATTGACTGAGGGTCTCTCTGGTCATCGAAAGTTGCATAAGGTCTGGTAAGCTGACATCCGTAGTAGCAGGCAACCTTTACACCTTTTAACGGAGCGTAAACGTTATCCTTTATTGTGTCGAGGCTGATATCATTAATAAAAATGTCAAGCGGATGACGCACTTTGGAAGTGTTCTCAAATTCCAGTCCTGACTTTTTAAGATTTGTCAAAACAGTTTCCTTTACTTTTGGTTCTGTTTCGATATACTTTTGTGTTTTGAGCAGGCCCATGTAACAAGCAGCACAGGGAGCCATGATATCTTCTTTTCCTTGTTTTTCAGCTAAAGCAAGGTTTCTGGCGGTAATGCCAATAGCATTACGCTCATTCATTGCCATGTAATTGGTAGCTCCGCAGCAGTTCCAGTCATCAATCTCTTCAACGCCTACATTCATTTTCTTTAAAACTGAAAGTAAGGATTCTTCGTAAGAACGTCCTGATGATTTTAATGAACAGCCTGGAAAATATAAATACTTCATATAGTCTATTCCTCCTTTATTTATTTTTAAAACTAATTTTTTGAACTTGAAAGCATTTGTTTAAGACCGGCTTTATTTTTTATTCCTTTTTCGAATAAGATCAACCTACCCGTAAAGAATAATTTTATTGCCAAAGCTGCATAGCCTAATGACTTGAAAATGTTGTATGAAAAATAATATTTCATCAGCAATGAAGTCTCATTAATTCTTCCGCTTCTTTTTACTTCATTATAGAATGTACGCGACAAAATTGGAATAGGGAAGCCTTTTGGATAATTCTTGGTCAAAATAGCATCTCTTTTCAAAGCATACATGATCTCAGTTATTTTAATGCCTTTTGGGCATTCAACTGTGCAATTGTAGCAAGAGGCACAAAGCCAGATTGTCTTGCTTGATAGGACTTCGTCTCTAAAACCAGCTCTAATCATTGCAATTATTTTCCTTGGTGTGTGATCCATGTACACACTCATGGGGCACGATGCACTGCAGTTACCGCATTGAATGCATCCAAACAGCTTTTCACCGTGTGCCATTTTTGCAATATGCTTCCCGAAATTCTTGTCCAAATCCGATTCATGAGAGATCTCCTGAAGCGGTAAATTGTTTTGTGTTGATTTCATTGTCATTTTCCGGTTAATTTTATTCAGATTTTATTAATGTTTTATTTGTTATTTCGTTAACAAAAGTACACAAAAAAAACAAACTGCAAACTTTTTTTTCAAAAAAAATACATACCCTCTGACCACTTATTTTCAATGGTATTCCAACCCGCATAAATTGTGTTTTAAAGCAAGGTTTGTCCTTATCAAAATTATTGATGAGATGTCGAAATCAATTGCATTTGTGAATAATAAAGGAATTGACAAAAGCTGTTATTTTCATTGAAACATTGTTCAATGAAGCAAAGGAAGTTTTAAAGGTCATGTTTCCACCTTTAATAATAATTGAGAATCGGATGGCGATTTCTTAACCCTTCTTTAACCATCAACGAAAGTTTTACCTTAATTTTAGTAAAAATGGTTAAGAACGTTAAATTGATTCAGGAGCGTGATTAATGAAAAAAGTTGTTTCAACAGGATCTTTTCTCTTGAAAATTTGACCCAATCCTAAAATAAAAAATGCCACTAAGACACCAAGACACCAGGAAACGCAAAGTTTTGAAAAGCGATTATAACATTTTTGTGAAACTTCGAATCTTTGAGCCTTTGCGGCAGGAAAAAACTTGTCGTAGCAGACTTATTCAATGATCACTTTTCCTACACCAATAATGCTTCCGTCGTCTGAAATTTTGTAGAAGTATATTCCTTTGTTCAGTCCAAGGCCTTTCACCTGGAATTGCTGTGTCGTAATTCCTGTTTTATATCTCACACGATTGCCCAGCACATCATACATTTCAAAGGTGTAAGCATTCTTTGCAGCGCCAGCTTCGATAACAAAAGTGGTAATGTCGGTAAAAGGATTTGGATAAACTTTTACTGAAAAAGGATTATTGATCGTTTCAATTCCCGCAATGTTTGTGATGGTATTGATCACAGTATTTGTAACCACATCGGGATTAAAATCGAAATAAATGTGAGCGTTGTTGCTTATCACTGTTCCTACAGGGTTGTTGTGTTTTTGTTGAATTGAATAATTTACATAGCCATTACTTGCTTCTTCGTTGGCGGAGCTGTCAGGGAGCAAAATATGATCGAAGCGGAAAGTGAGTACACCCTGACCTGAAAGATCAAATGTGTAAGTATGATTTGATGCGCCGGGAACAACAGTTGCCGGATCAAGAAAAGGGGAGAGGGTATCCTTTATCACTACTGTAAATGCTGTGTCATTGCCCGTGTTCTGGAAGTGCAGTGTGTATAAAAGTACCGAATCATTTTGTGTAATGTTCCCTGCAGGACCTTCGCCTATCGGAGAAACAGTTTTATCATTCGGGTCGTGCGAACCGGTGACAGGCTCATCAGTGGACAGCGTATTATTTAAAGGATTCGCGTCGCCGGAGATTGGCAAAATTTCAAAATAAGAATGTAAAATATCGTAAATGGTCACGGTGGTTGGAACAGTGAAATAGACGTACAATGGTCCATCCCAATTAGAGGTTGGAATGTTACTGATCGTCCAGGTAATTTTGTGTTGTGCAGCATTGCGAACCCCGCCAGTTGTGCAACTGTCGTAAGCCAGCAGTGTATCGTAAACAAAATTGATGGTTGCATTTTTAGGTGTTGGACTTAGATTCGAATAATAGATCCAGTATTTCTTTTGAAAACCCGGCGTTGCACCTGACCATCCCGGATGAATACCCAGATCGGTGTAATTCGGATCAGCCCAGAAGCCAAAGTTGTTGCCAAGTGAAGTGTCACCTTGTTGTGAAAGATTTACCGTTAGTGTGGCAGGGGAAGGACAGGTGGGAGTATATTGAAGCGAGTAAGAATTTGAAACTGTCAAAGTGTTGTTCAATGATGTTGTATAAAGAGTGAAATTTCCGTTTACGTCCGAATAGGCATAATAAGGATCGGGCGTTGCAGTGATCACGCTTCCCTGAATCCCCAATTCTCCGCTATCCTGAATACAATTTTGGTTCTGGTCATTATAAACCCTTCCTTTAATAACGTTGTAGCAATTGAAATTATACATGTTAATAGCAGCAGTGATCATGCAGCCTGAAGAATCAGTAATGTTGACTGTATATAATCCAGGTGTCAAATTCACGGCTGTTGAAGTGGTTTGATGAAGTGAATCACTCCAAAGGTAAGAATAAGGAGGATGTCCGCCGGCAACATAGATGCTTGCCGAGCCGTTTTGCCCGCAATTTGAAGGTGTGACTGAAACTGAAGCGTAGATATTGTTTGTGTAAGAAACAGAATAAATTGCTGTCCGCGTACAGCCATTGGCATCGGTAACAGTTACCGCATAGTTCCCTGCGCTGAGGTTGGTGATAGATGATGTCGTATAGCTTCCCGGCGACCACGAATAGATATATCCTCCTGCACCACCTGTGGCATGAACTGTAATAGTCCCATTTGTGTTGTTGAAGCAGTTCATGTTGATGATCGTATCCAATACAAGTTGCAAAGTACTGGTATCGGTAATCGTTGCATGATCTATTAAGTTACAACCGCCGTTGTCAGTCACTGTCACACCATAATTGCCAAAGCAAAGACTTCCCACGGATTGTGTCACATCATTTGTTGCCCATAAATAACTATAAGGAGGTGTCCCTCCCGAAACTATTATATCGGCTGTTCCTGTACATTGAGAGCATAATGTTTGAGTTGTAGTTATTGAATCTGTTAAAGTAGTATTGTTGTTAACTGTAACGCTGCCAAAAGCTGTGCAACCTGCAGCATCAGAAGCCGTAACATAATAAGGACCGAAACATAAATTGGGTTGGGTTGGGACTGTAGATCCTGTTGACCACACATAAGTGAAAGGTGATATGCCCCCTGTTTGTGTTACAGCGACTGTACCGTTACATTGCCCGCAACTGGCAGGAGTTGATGTTGTATTGATGCTTAAATTGCTTACCGTTACCATTACATTATCCGTTGCCGTGCAGCCGTCAAGAGTAGTTACGGTCACCCAATATTGGGTTGTTGCGGAAGGGCATGCTGAAGGATTTGGTAAATTGGTTGCACTAAGACCTGCGGAAGGCGACCATGAATAAGAAAATCCTCCGCTGGCATTGAGTCCGGCGCATTGACCGGGGCAAACATACTGATCGTTTCCTGCGTTGACAACCGGATTCGGGTTGACATTTACCGTAGTGTTGCTTGTCGAAAAACATCCATTCGCATCTGTGACAGTTACAGTGAAAGTGGTGGTGATCATAGGGCAGGCAACAGGATTGGGGATGCCGGGATTACTCAACCCTGTAGCAGGCGACCATGAATAGGTACTACCTCCTGTGGCGGTTATAGTAACACAACTCCCTAAACAAATCTGCTGCGTTGGACTTACCTGGACAACGGGCAAAGGTCTTACAACAATCACCAGTGTATCGCTGCCGGTGTTGGTGGCATTATCGGTGACAGTGTAAATTACCTGAAAATAACCGGCGACAGCGCTCACAAATGAAGTTGATTGTGTGTTCACAGGATTTAGTTGTCCTCCGTTCGATGACCAGTTGTGCTGGTAAGGCTGCGTGCCTCCCGAAGGATTTCCGGTTAACTGTATGGACATTCCTGCACAAACGTAGGCAGTATCGGCAGGAGTGATGCTTGCAGTGAGTGGCTGGCTTTTTACAATAACAGCCGGCAGCATCAGCAAAAGGGTAGAGGCTAAAAGTGTAAGTTTTGTTCTCATGAGGAATGATTTAAGAAAGTTAAAAGGTGGATTAATATTATGTAGTCGGGAGAATGTTAAATAAGTTGCTTATTGGGGGAGGGAAATTTTAAATGGAGGGGGTAGTGAGAATTTCCATTGTTGAAACGCTGCCGGGTTTTACAAACGCCGGCAGGTTCCCGGTTGTTTGAAAACCTGCCAGCGTTTTTTCAACCTGGCAGCGTTTGGTTAATATTTTTTTAAATCACTCCGTAAAATTAAATAAATTTTACAAATACCGAATATTTATTTTTAAGCCTGTGTACACAGCACGAATAAGGATGCTTGTGGTTGATTGTTTAAACATGATTCGGTGAGCATCAATCCAGACTTGTTCCTACGTGGAGCGTTGCGCAATTCGTAACTTTGATTCCGTAAACACGGAATGATTCGCTTTCAATTCGTATCTTTGACATCACGACAAACAACTAACAATAGAAATTCAGATGAAAACAACATGTTGTGATTCGCTTTCAATTCGTATCTTTGACATCACGACAAACAACTGACATTCCAACAAAAGGAAGTCTGAAGGTGTTGTGATTCGCTTTCAATTCGTATCTTTGACATCACGATAAACAACAATAGCAAAGAAAAGTCATTTACCTTCTTTGTTGTGATTCGCTTTCAATTCGTATCTTTGACATCACGATAAACAACGTTCATTTCGAGTCTATTCCTGAAAGATATGTTGTGATTCGCTTTCAATTCGTATCTTTGACATCACGATAAACAACTACTGCTGCTCCTGTAGCTGCTAACGGAACGTTGTGATTCGCTTTCAATTCGTATCTTTGACATCACGATAAACAACATTATGTACTTTTTTAGCCTTGCAATTACCGTTGTGATTCGCTTTCAATTCGTATCTTTGACATCACGATAAACAACATGTATTTTTGTACATTTGCAGCATAATTAGTTGTGATTCGCTTTCAATTCGTATCTTTGACATCACGATAAACAACAATTGTGGAATTACAGCCCTGCCAATGTGGTTGTGATTCGCTTTCAATTCGTATCTTTGACATCACGATAAACAACTTAAAATAACCATTTCGTCACATGAACCTTGTTGTGATTCGCTTTCAATTCGTATCTTTGACATCACGATAAACAACTAAGTATTCTGACTGATTGGTTTTTTTGCTGTTGTGATTCGCTTTCAATTCGTATCTTTGACATCACGATAAACAACACAATAACACAATCATAGGAACGCAGACAGGTTGTGATTCGCTTTCAATTCGTATCTTTGACATCACGATAAACAACACATGTTTATTTTTTAACTTTTAGCATTGTGTTGTGATTCGCTTTCAATTCGTATCTTTGACATCACGATAAACAACTAATTTCAGAAGTGAACCTATAGGATTAGTGTTGTGATTCGCTTTCAATTCGTATCTTTGACATCACGATAAACAACCAAAATGAAAAGACTTATAACAGCCAATTAGTTGTGATTCGCTTTCAATTCGTATCTTTGACATCACGATAAACAACCAACGTGAAGCGTGGCAAGTGCTGATGGAAGTTGTGATTCGCTTTCAATTCGTATCTTTGACATCACGATAAACAACGACCTAATTTAACTGCCATATAAGGAACTGGTTGTGATTCGCTTTCAATTCGTATCTTTGACATCACGATAAACAACTGACGTTGTGAAAGGGATCATGTATGTCCGGTTGTGATTCGCTTTCAATTCGTATCTTTGACATCACGATAAACAACACGAAAAGTCAAAAGAAAATGCAGTAGTACGTTGTGATTCGCTTTCAATTCGTATCTTTGACATCACGATAAACAACTTCATTTTTTTGAAATAGCAACGTTTTTTAGTTGTGATTCGCTTTCAATTCGTATCTTTGACATCACGATAAACAACCATGTTCGTAAACCTGCGGAACAAGTTTTGTTGTGATTCGCTTTCAATTCGTATCTTTGACATCACGATAAACAACTACCGTGGGTTTATGAAAGACGAGGACCGAGTTGTGATTCGCTTTCAATTCGTATCTTTGACATCACGATAAACAACAAATCATTTTCAATACTTAAAATTTGGTACGTTGTGATTCGCTTTCAATTCGTATCTTTGACATCACGATAAACAACGTATTACGAGGAAGTAAAGGGGTGGATGGAGTTGTGATTCGCTTTCAATTCGTATCTTTGACATCACGATAAACAACGCCGGTTCATTTTACCCCGACAACTCTATCGTTGTGATTCGCTTTCAATTCGTATCTTTGACATCACGATAAACAACCGGCAATTCTCAGGCAGTTCTTGATGACACGTTGTGATTCGCTTTCAATTCGTATCTTTGACATCACGATAAACAACTGATTATAACTGTTGGCAGTGCAATGATTCGTTGTGATTCGCTTTCAATTCGTATCTTTGACATCACGATAAACAACTGTACGGAATACCGTAACCATAGCACTTTCGTTGTGATTCGCTTTCAATTCGTATCTTTGACATCACGATAAACAACCAAGCAGGTCGATTTCTTTGTTGAATTCAGGTTGTGATTCGCTTTCAATTCGTATCTTTGACATCACGATAAACAACGCAGGGGTTGCAGTGGCAAAGAATGCAGTGGTTGTGATTCGCTTTCAATTCGTATCTTTGACATCACGATAAACAACACTACTCAGTAAGTCCAAATTAAAGAATTCGTTGTGATTCGCTTTCAATTCGTATCTTTGACATCACGATAAACAACCGTTGAAAGAATTGCACGCATAACACCTAGTTGTGATTCGCTTTCAATTCGTATCTTTGACATCACGATAAACAACATAACTTTGTTAATTATTTGAAAATTACATGTTGTGATTCGCTTTCAATTCGTATCTTTGACATCACGATAAACAACAACTGCAATTAAAACCGGATTAGAAGGAACGTTGTGATTCGCTTTCAATTCGTATCTTTGACATCACGATAAACAACACATGTTTATTTTTTAACTTTTATCATTGTGTTGTGATTCGCTTTCAATTCGTATCTTTGACATCACGATAAACAACGAAATACAATCAGCATGTAATAGAATATTAGTTGTGATTCGCTTTCAATTCGTATCTTTGACATCACGATAAACAACCTGCAGGCAGAAGCGGAAGTGAATTGTGTTGTTGTGATTCGCTTTCAATTCGTATCTTTGACATCACGATAAACAACCTATTTCAAAAAAATGAAAACATGCACGATGTTGTGATTCGCTTTCAATTCGTATCTTTGACATCACGATAAACAACACTACTTTAATGAGACTTTACACAATACTAGTTGTGATTCGCTTTCAATTCGTATCTTTGACATCACGATAAACAACACAGCGGTCGCAATGGCTATCCCGACAGGAGTTGTGATTCGCTTTCAATTCGTATCTTTGACATCACGATAAACAACATGTCTGCCTTTCTTTCCGGATAGAATAGCGTTGTGATTCGCTTTCAATTCGTATCTTTGACATCACGATAAACAACATACCCTGCTTGAAAGCCTTGCTGGTAAAGGAAAGTGTGGTGTTTTAATGATGAAAAAAATGAAGATTTCCCTGTAAGTTTTATTAACCGACAGGGATTTTTTTATTTCTATTTTTTCCTGAAACGCTGCCAGGTTTGGAAAACGCTGGCAGGTTTTTTTGAATCAAAAAAGTTCCAATTGTTGCGGCGGTGTTTGTGCTTCGGTAAGTTTTCTTCCTAAGAAAATTTCCATTGAACCAAATTGTTTATCGGTTATACATAGTATTCCTACGTGACCCAATTCGGGCAATAATTTTTTTACCCGCTTGATATGGACTTCTGTGTTTTCGCGGCTTGAACAATGCCTCACATAAATGGAAAATTGAAACATGGTGAATCCGTCAGCCATTATATCCTTACGGAACCGTGCTGCAATACGTCGCTCTTTTTTAGTAACGACAGGAAGATCGAAAAAAACCAATATCCACAATATCCTATATTCGTTTAGTTGCATAAAAAAAATAGAAATACCAACCGATTGACGGAATAACCTTATTTTTTATAATCGTTCTTAACCTTAGTAGAAAAACAAAACGGGGAAAAACAACCTTATTACCTTATTGCCGCTGGAATAAGGTAATAAGGTCAAGGATTCTATTGTTTATTATTTCTACTAAGGTTGAAAATTAAGGATAAGGTTTTTTTAAGCAATATCAAATTTTAAACTAATTCAGGGTAAATTATTTTTCGCGTTTCACCTTCATAGCATTTTGCCAATGATGATGTGGTGCGCTGCAAACCTACCATCAACGGACTACTTTCACCTTCAATGAAAATATCCATTGCAGGTATCGCAAGCAGGCGTTGTTTTAATTCTTTGTTGAGTTCTTTAAATTCCATACCTGCATAAACTATGTCGCAAACTATCTTGTCAACGTAAGGTCTGTAAGGTTCCATAATATCATCGGCAAGGCAATAAGCATTGTATTTATTCTTGTGATGAATGCCCAGTGTTGGCAATAATCCTGAGGCAACTAGTCCGCGGGCAACGGTTCCCCTGAGAATTGCATATCCATAATTCAGCATGTTGTTTGGTGGCTCGCCATCACGTTTTCTTCTGAAATCCATTTCAGGGGGAAATAAGTTGCTCCAGTATTGTGCTGCTGCCTGCGCTTCGTAATTATCGGGGTCGCCTGATCGCACTTGTGTTGCCCATTTCAATAACCATGAATTATCTTTTTCTTTTGATCCGAGCATTGCAGCCTGGTTTTTTATTTTTGCAACCACAGTCTGTTGCCATAATTGTTTTCGTAATGGTTCGCTTGAATCCAACTGAGCGCGGAAGCGTTCGTTCTGTATGGTGTTTACTGCAAGCGGCAAAAATAAACCGGAAGGCATGTGTGTGCCGTCGCAGGCAATAACTGCGGCATTGTTGTCAAGCAAGGCTCCAAGCAACCCTTGTGTTATTGTTACCTGTTGATGATCGAGAATAACGACACCAATATCTTCAATGGGAATTTTCGCAGTACTTTCTTTTTTGAAAGAGATAGAGAGATCATCATTTCTCTCAACTTCGGGAAGTCTTACAACCAGTTGGCTGTTTTCAAGATGAAGGTAAGCGGGATTACCAAAATACAGAGTACGTTTTATCATAATTTTATTTTTTCAAACCTGCCAGCGTTTTTCAAACCTGGCAGCGTTTAATAATTAATAGCGATAATCGTTTTAAACAACTAAACGCTGTCGGGTTTTGCAAACGCCGACAGGTTCCCCGGTTGCTTGAACCTGCCAGCGTTTTTCAAACCTGGCAGCGTTTTAATAATTAAAAACGATAATCATTTTAAGCAACTAAACGCTGTCGGGTTTTGCAAACGCCGACAGGTTCCCGGTGTGTGCCCTGCATGAGCAGTACACACACAACCGCAAGCAGTAGAAAAAAGGCAAAAATACAAATTTATTTTCTAACGGTTAAAAGTTGTGTGTGTGTTTATTTCCAGAGGGT
>Ga0073936_10005229_pt1 | contig 17648 bp, 18 predicted proteins | sample AliMusrvi5mmetaG_FD_87041 | JGI IMG/M metagenome (GOLD analysis project Ga0073936, IMG submission 87041) | Freshwater lake bacterial and archeal communities from Alinen Mustajarvi, Finland, to study Microbial Dark Matter (Phase II) - Alinen... | ecosystem: Environmental > Aquatic > Freshwater >... | reverse complement strand
GTTAACATGTTTATCTTTATAACACTACGCGATGAAACCCGGCATTATTTTGGGGGTTATTATCATGTGAAGGTTCTGGCATTTTGCGATATACCGATTGCCGAGTGTTTCTTTGATAACAGAGCTGAATTCATGGATGCCGTAAGCAGGATGGGTGAGTCCGTTCGTTTTGAAAGGATTCTTGAAAAAATGGCCGTGCCGGAGAATGAAAAACTGTGCGTTCGCAGCCAACTGGTAGATTCGTTTAACGAGACCACTCTGGCTTACCTTTCAGCACCGGATTTTGCAGAGCGTTTTGTTCGCAGCGCATACCTGAAGTGCTGCAATAAAACTGTCCTAAAGCGTTTCCCGGGTGTTTGACGTGCCATCACCTGTTGCAGTTATTGATAGGCTTGCATTTGGGGGTAACGGCGTTTGCCGGCTTGATGGCAAGGTCTGCTTTGTGCCTTTCAGTTGTCCGGGTGATGAAGTTCGGCTCAAAATTACGACTCAGAAAAAATCATACTGTACCGCCGAGATCCTTGAGCTTATTTCACCTTCACCGTCACGAACAACGCCGGCGTGTCCGATCTTTGGTTCATGCGGCGGCTGCAACTGGCAGCATATCAATTACCAGGTCCAGCTTGAACAGAAGCGCCGGATATTTGCAGACACTTTATGGCGCGGAGCCCGTGTTGAGGGTGAATTCATCAAGGATGTGGTTGCCGCCCCTGCGCAGTATGGATACCGCAGCCGGGTTCAGTTAAAAGTGTACGCAAGTAATGGCAAGCTTCAGATAGGCTTTTTCAGGCATGGTTCGCACGAAGTCGAAGATGCCGCCCAGGGATGCCCGGTTGCAGTTCCACAGATAAATGAACTGCTGAAGTGTTTCAGAGCTGTTCTGCCCCTGTTTTCAGAACCGGAAGCGATTCCACAGATCAGCATAGATGCTGGCGAGCATGAACTGGTTGCGGTTGTTCACTATATCGGACAGGACATCCCGAAAATCAGGTCTTTTCTGAACGCCCGGTCAAGTGAGTTGATCTCGTGCACCGGACTACTTCTTCAAACCGGTCAGAAGATTATCCCCGAGCAACTGCGGGGTGAGGGCGAAATCGGATATTTGATGCCTAACCGTGACCCTGATAAAAAGACCTCCCTGCTTAACTACCGGCCGGGAGGTTTCGCTCAGGTGAATCAGTGTCAGAACCTGGCCCTGCTGTCGGTAATCAGACGACTTGGGGAATTTACCGGTCCTGAAAATCTGCTGGATCTTTATTGCGGCAATGGCAACTTTACCATACCTCTTGCTGCTGATGTCGCTTCTGTGGTTGGGGTTGAGGGGTTTCAAAATTCAATTGATTCAGCAGTGCTCAATAGTGCCGCGAATGGTCTTCTTAACGCCGAATTTTTATGCCTTGATGTAAGTGCCGCGCTTAGGGGGTTTGTCAAGGATGGCCGGATATTTGATGTTGTTCTTCTTGATCCGCCCAGAACCGGTGCCGGAGATGCCGTCCCGGATATTGCCCGCCTTAACCCTTGCAGGATCATCTATGTTTCATGCGATCCAGCTACGCTTGCCAGGGATTGTGCCCAACTGGCAGGTTACGGATATCGTGTTGCAGAATCTGTCCCGATCGATATGTTTCCACAGACATATCACCTTGAAAGTGTTACTCTGCTCGTCAAGTCATGAGAAGGGGTCTTTTGTGAATATATTGTCCAGACTGTTTTCAAAATCTCCGGCAGACCTGCTGGTCAAGGGTGATCGTTTGCTTGATTCTGAACGATTCTTTGATGCCAGAACCTGCTATGAGGACGGCCTTCAGCGCTGTTCTGATGATGGATCCACCGACAACCGGAAAGAGGTGTTTACAGAGAGGATCGACAGGGCTAACTTGAAGCTGGCAGAGCTCAATCTGACTGAAGCAGGGTTCGCATTTTCAAGAGGCGATTCCGACAAGGCCATTGAACATCTTGATCTGGTAAAAACACTTACCTGTGATGTCAGTATCCGGGAAAAGGCGGAGCAACTCCTGAAAGAGTATTATGATTCCGGAGACAACTACCCTGCCCCGGCTGCCTCATCTTGCGCCTCCTGCTCCGATATTCAAGTTGACAATTCTGCCGATAGCCAGCATGCTGACGACTCTCTTCACCCGCTTGAATATTTCGAGCTGCTTATACGTCAACTGCCGGAGGATCAGTATCGGCGATACTCGGAATTGGGAGAGGATTTTGCTTACGCCTATGTTTCGGCGTCTCAGGATAGGCATGAAGAAGCACTGGCCTTATTCGAAAAATGGCCCGGAGACTCAAACAGGGATATCTATTATTGCGAACGGGGGAAGGTTCTGCATCGCCTGGGCAGTGATCTTGAAGCGGAGCAGCATCTTCGTAAAGCGATACAGCTAAATGGGCTTAATTCCCTTGCCTGGCTTAACCTTGCTCTCCTCTTGATTGACGGGGGTCGATTTGAAGAGACCATGCAAGTGCTGGACAGAATGATCTCGGAAGATATGATGGCAGAGCAGGCCATGCTTATGCGTGGTGAGATTCTGGAATCGGCAGGTAACCTGGATGGCGCCGTTGATCAGTATTCCAGTTTGTTGACGACACGGTATGCCAGTTCTGCCGCAGAAAAACTGCATGCTGTTCTGATCAGATCAGGCCGCCATGCTGACGCGGCGCTCGTTTTCAAGCAGTTTCTCGGTAAATGTGGCCATTAAATTTGTATTAATGCCTGACAGGGCGATACTTGGGGGGTTAAGATGAATAAATCAGAACTGGTTGAGCAGTTGGCTATTAAAAAAGATATTCCGAACAAGAGAGCTGAAGAGGTTGTCAATATGATTTTCTCCTCCATGACGGATGCGATGGTTGGCGGAGTCCGTATTGAGATACGTGGATTGGGTAGCTTCATGATCAAGGAGTACGGAACCTATACTGGCAGAAACCCTAAAACTGGTGAAGCTATCAAGGTAAGTCCGAAAAAACTGCCTTTTTTCAAGGTTGGCAAGGAATTAAAAGAACGGATTCTCGGCTGATCGCATTTGCTTTATTATAAAGAATAGTGAGTTATAGATGCCTTTAAGTTTGTTAGAAGGCGCTTTAGGCGGTATCGGGCTTTTCCTGCTCGGTATGCGCCTTCTGTCCGAGGGTATCCGCTCGGTTGCGGATGATCGCGTCAGGATTTTATTCAGAAAGGTAACTTCAAATCGTTATTTATCTTTACTGTTTGGGACTTTAATGACGCTTGCCGTTAGTTCCGGCAGTGCGGCTGTTATTTTTACAGTTGGACTATTTAACGGTGGTATCCTCAGTGTTTATCAGGCCATATGTGTTCTGTCAGGCGTTCTCTTAGGGGCCTCTCTCTCACCCCATCTCCAGGTAATTCCATATAGCCTTATTTCAGGGCCGCTGATCCTGTGCGGTGTCCTGCTGAAGTTCTTTTCCAGAAAAAGACGCAGGGTTCATCTCGGTACCCTGCTTCTGGGTATCGGCCTGCTTCTTCTGGGGCTCTCACTGCTTCAAGGAACATACCACCCAATTGATAACCATCCCCTGTATGATTTTGGTGATGGCATGTTTTACAAATCTACCTTCATGGCAACGCTGTTCGGGTCGATAGTTTCCTTTCTTGTACAATCCGAGCAATCTACAATCTTCTTCATCGCATCACTGGAAAAAATCCGGCCAATTGAGGAATCATTCTCTTTCGCCATGACCTGTGGTGGAGTAATGGGAATGGCCATAATGGGTGGACTTGCTTCGGTAGGTGGAAAGTTTACCGCTCGTCGTATCGCCATGCTGCTTATGGTGGTTACTCTTCTGGTATCTCTGCCGCTTCTCATATTTGCCCAGACAGGCTCGGAGCTATCAAAAACAATCGCATTGCTGGCTGCCGAAACCGGCCGGATTTCGGTACTGTCCTGGGGATTTACCATCTCTTGTTCAATTACTGCCTTGGTACTTTTTGTCACAGGGGGACCGGCTTCCAGATTGTTGCTGATTCTAGAAACAGCGGCAGGAGGCAAGTCGGGCGCAATTCAGTCGTCAGCCGGGTATCTTGATCGCCGAATTCTTTCCACTCCGCCAATAGCAATTGAACAGACTCGTAAAGAGATTCTCCGAATGGTCGGGATAGTCTCATTCATGTACGCAGATGTCAGGGAGATTGCCACAAACTTTGATGCGCGCAAGGTGGAAACGGTACGTCAGCATGAACAGGTACTGGACTCACTTAATCACGAAATCAGCTCTTTTCTGTCGGCACTGTCAAAAACCGCGATAAGCCCTGAAATTAATTATGAAATTCCTGTTCTAATTCAAGTGGTTTCGGCCCTGGAGCATATTGGTGATGTATGCGAACATATTCTTGACTGTATTCTGTCCAGAAAAGAGTCTGGAATATTTTTTTCTGAAGAGGCAATGGATGATCTGGTCATGATGTCAAAAATAGTGGGTCGAATACTCTTTGATGCTGAAAGGGTGCTGAAAACCGGAAACTCTCATAACCGCGATGATTTGCAGCAGTCCAAGGCTGTAACACGCGATCAATTCGATAAAATCAAACAGTCCCATTATGAAAGAATATGCTCCGGATCCTGCCAGCCACGTTCAACAATGCTGTTTCAGGAATTTTCGTCATCCTTCATGAGAATAGCCGAACTATGCTGGACTATCATGGGAATGCAGTTACGGAGACCCGAATAAACATGAGATGTGCAGCAATTGATCTTGGAACTAACAGTGCCAGATTGCTTATTGGCGATCGCGATTCGAGTTGTCTTGCCACAATCCGTGTTGAGCGCGAAATTGTCCGTCTTGGCGGTGGCTTCACGAACGACTGCGGTCTTTCCAAAAGCGCTCAAGGTAGGGCGTTAGACTGTTTAAAGCGTTTTTCAGGGATTATGAAAGAGTATGGTGTTCAGCAGATACGTGCTTCTGCTACCAGCGCGGTGAGGGATGCGGTGAATGGCCCTTACTTTGTTGAAAGGGTTTTGAAGGAAACCGGTATTAAACTGGCTGTTATCGATGGTGATTTGGAGGGGAGATTAACGGTAAAAGGTGTCATGTCGGGCCTTGATGTGAGCCATGACAGCGTGGTGGTTGTGGATGTTGGTGGTGGAAGCACAGAGATCACAATTGCCGACCATGACGATATCCTGTATGTCGTCAGTTTGCCGCTTGGTGTTGTCCGGCTTACAGAGGGTTTTGGCACTCCACAGGCTATGAGTGCACGCATTTACGGTATTTTGGGAAGTATGCAGTCTGAAATTCTCTCAGCGGGTGTTTGTATAAAACCTGATTCTGTCATGATTGCAACGGCAGGCACGGCTACGACTCTGGCTGCCATCAAGATGGAGATGGTGGATTATGATTATCGCAGGGTTAACAATTTTCTGATAAGCCGGACGGAGATTGCTGAAATTTATGATCGACTGCTGCCTCTTGATCACGGTGAGCGTACCTTGGTTCCGGGCCTTGAAAAGGGGCGGGAGGATCTTATCATAGCCGGGATTTTGATTATTCTGCAATCAATGGATTCTCTCGGCTTTACCTGGTTGAAAGTCAGTGACTATGGTCTGCTGGAGGGGCTGGCGCTTTGTGATGATCTCTGATTTGTGGAATTATTTCTCATCAGCTGTTCGGCGGTCTGCAAAGCTTTTTCTGCCATAGCCCAGTTTCCTGACTTACGGCAATTCTCTGCAATTTTCAACTGGGTCGAAGCGGCTCTGTCTGTACGTGCCGCATTTATATGTACGCTGAAGGCGCGCTCCAGGTAGTCAAGCTCCATATTCAGGTTCCCCTGATCGTGTGCAGTAGCGGCGAGTTCCTCCAGATCAAGGGCAATTTTATGGCTTTCTCCAATCTGCTTATCAATCGCAAGTGATTCCCGAAGAAGTTTCCCGGCTTCGTCAAACCGCCTGTTCTCCCGTTCCATCGAACCCAGAGTACGCAACGAGTTGGCCTCTTCACTAGCCTGTCCATTGCTGCGGGTTTCTTCGCGAGCCTTGGTCGCGAAGAAGGTCACTTCATTTCTGTTTCCAGCGGCCAGGTGGATGCGTGCCAGCAAATTCAGGCGTTTCCCTTTTTCTCCTCCATTATCGGATGACAATGATGTCGTGGCCCAAACCAGGGCCTCTCCAAAATGTTTTTGTGCCAACTCGATCAAAGCTTTTTCGTAAGCTGCCTCAGCCATGAATCCAGGCAGATCGGCTGCCAGTTTGAGGGCTTGGTCAATATGGAGCGCTGCTGGTCCCGATTTATTGTTTAATCTGTTCAGGCGTGCCAGATTTACATGGGCGGTAATTCTGGCAGGGTTGTCTTCAATAGAAGAGCTTATTCTAAGGGAATCCGCCAGATAATTTTCAGCTTGATCGATCTCGCCCTTGTTCTGAGCCCGTATACCGCGTTCAAGCTGGGTTGCCGCCTGTGACTGTGCGCCGGAGCGAAATACCTTTTGTCCGCCGGCTCCTGTACAGCCGGTAAGAAGAGCCGGCAACAGACAGTAAAGTATCCAAAACCGGTTGCATCGCCGTTTGCTATTCATGGCTGTCACCGCGGATGAACTGGCGCCCTCCGGTAGATTGCGATGTATCTCTGAATAACCAGATATTCTGCATTGAATTTATCAAGCGGTCTGAACTCAGCAGCACGTCTTCAGCCTGTGAAAGCAGCCCTGGTATTTTGGGAAATGCTGTCTCGGATAATATGCGGGTTTCGCGAGACAGTTTTGATACTTCGGCGAGAGTTGTATCGGCCTTATCCAGAATCGGCGTGATTTTTCTGTCAATTGTCTCAATGGTGCCGTTAATTTTAGCAAGGGTTGGAGTAATGTCCAGAGCGTCAATTTTATTGCCGGCTGATTCCAGGACTGTCATTGCTCTGTTTGATATGCGATCCAGATTGCCATTGACGGAAACCAGCATATTGTCAGCCTGTTGGCGGGTCCCGTCCAGATTCTGTGTCAGAACCTCAAGGTTGTGGATAGTCCTTTTAATGTCTCCTTCAGGGTTGTTGACATAACTGATGATGTCCCGGACCTCAAACAGTACCGGTTTGATCTTCTCTACGATTTCTTTGGCCATTTCATCCAGGCCTTTGGTCTTGACGTACACGATCGCTTCTCCATCTTTCAATTCAGGTTTATCCAGTGTGCCGATCGTAATGTCCACAATACTGTCGCCGACTAATCCCTCCTTAACGAGATTTACAGTTGAGTCGCTGCGAATCCAGGTGCGGTACTTTTTGTCAACTTCAATCCTGATGTCAACCATGGCCTGATCGTTCAAAGAGATGGAAGTAACACGTCCGATCCTGAAGCCGGACAGTTTTACAGGCATGCCTTTAGAAAAACCTGTGCCGCGGTCTGCCGTAAATTTCAGAGTGTAGATGGGTGTGAAATAATCTTTCTGAATTCCATACAGTACAAAAGCAACGACAACTCCAAAGAGTGCGACAGCGATAAACATGCCGATTTTACGCTCAAGATATTTAAACCTTGGGTCTTCCTCTGGTATCATCTGGGTAACCGTCCCTCTGTTTTTCTATGTATGAATGTAAAGCACGGCATCGAAATCCGACTGTGCAGGAGGGTCAGTCGCTGATGTGAGATAAATGGAGGTCCTGCCGGTTTTTTCTTCGTGAAATTCGTCCATCACAGATAAAAGGCATGTACGTTCATGTTTCGAAATTCTATCAAGGGTGTTGCAGTAAACCATGATATCCGGTTGCATTATGGCTGCCCTGGTAAATGCTGCCGCCCGTTTTTCGAAAAGTGAAAGATGGGCCGGCAATGACTTGCGTTTTTGATCGCAATTCAGCCTGCTGAGGTAATTTATAGCAAATTCATCATCTGTGGGTTTAGATTTTCCGATATGGTAATAGTAGGGAAGAAAGAGATTTTCCCACATTTTCAAATTGGAAACCAGTCCACCGTTGAAAGAGATAATTCCCAACCTGCGTCTTGTAAGCATCAATTTCTCTCGGGTTGTCTCTTCGGTAGAGTTGTCAAGTACAACTACAGAACCCCGCTCCGGCATCAACAGACCGGCCATCAATCGCGTCAAGGCTGTACTTTCTTCCTCTCGGGCTGTCACGATAAGGACACGCCATCCTGCTTCGATTTCACATGAAAAATCGTGAAGCATATCGGAATAGTTCACATCCCTGAACATGACGGCAACTGGCATGGCATACATATTATCGTGAAATGTACAGTTGTCAACTTGCTTCTGACATCATATTGAATTGACTGCCGTTCGCGCCGGGTGATATTGTCACCAACAGTAAAAAGCTGATCAGAACATTTTTTAGTTCCAAAAGACTGCAAAGCTGTGCAGTCGTCACAACAGAAGGTGCAGATTTTGCACTGAATCTGCATCAGATTATTTCTAAAATACCAATTATTACTAATCATATATGCAAGTTATAAACTTGGCACACCATCTGCTCTTATCAGGTCAGACTGACTATCTCGCCACACGAAGGAGCATCATCATGAAAACACGTATTATTACCACAGCAGCAGTTTTGGGACTTCTGGCCGCATTGGCGGCAGGGGATGTTTTTGCAGCAGGGCGTGGCAACGGGGGAAGCCAAGGAGGAAGAGGCCAAGGCGCTTCGACGTCAACCGGTACGACAGCAACAACTCGTCCGTCCGGATCACAGCGTCAAGACGGCACCTTTTTGACCACCGGCACCACAGCCGATGGCTCAACAACAAGAAAGGGAAACGGCACCGGACTTCAGGACGGCACAGGCCTGACTACACCTACTACACCTACAACACCCACCACACCGGCAGCAGCTCAGTAGAACTGATATTGTGAAACCCGGCAGGCAAATAATGCTGCCGGGTAAATAAAACAAGGATGGGCACGATGAAGCGACATATTATCATACTCATTATTGCATTACTTTGCTTTTGGAACCGTGGGGCGTCAGCTTTCTGGGGAAACGACTCAACAGAAAATGCCAGAGGGGTGAACGTTGTGGCGGGCTATGACGTCAACACGGTAACAACAGTAACCGGTAAGGTACTTACGCCACCAGAGCGTATGGGGCAGGGGCAGCATACTGAAATGTCAATTGCCACTGCCCAGGGCAATGTGGCAGTCATACTTGGGCCATGGGATTACTGGGAAAAACACACCATTACCATCACAAAAAATCAGGAGATTTCCATTACCGGTTCCCTTGCACAGGGAAAAGATGGAACTCTCTACATATTTGCCCAACGTCTTGAGAACCGAAGCAATGGGGAAACGATCATGCTTCGTTCTGAGTCGGGTAAACCGTTATGGTCTCGTTCCGGATTGGGAAATCAAAATGGAAATAGTCAATATAATGGTAACGGCCCACGCTCTGGTGCAGGTTACCGTGGCAGCGGTATGAGAGGAGGAGGAAAATGACAATAAGCTATTTTAAGTATTTAGCAGTGGCAATGTTCCTGGTAATTTCCGGTTCAAATCCGGTATTTGCTCTCAGCACTACGCCGGAAAAACCAAAAACCGCATCCATCAGCCTGGGTGCTGAGTTTGCCTCGGGTAAATATGGAACAGATACAACAACACGTAGCGTATATATGCCGATGATTGTGACCTGGTCACCCAATGAACTCTTTGACATAGGCATCGAAGTCCCCTTTGTCTATCAAAGCAATTCCAATGTAACAACCGACCTGTTCAGAAACAGCCAGCAGAGCACAACGGCAGCAACAGTAGCAAAAGGTGGTCCAGGTGGTAGCAACGCAGGTAACCAGCAACAAAATGCAGGTAACTCGGCGGCATCAGGCTCGTCGGATTCTTCCGTCTCCGGGCTAGGCGACATTATAATGCGGCTTGGAGTAATTGCTCTCTCTGAAGGTGACAAAGCTCCACGGATACGCCCATCGCTGTTCGTGAAGTTTCCGACAGCCAACAAATCTGATGGTCTGGGAACCGGTGAGTTTGATGCCGGAGTTGGTGTCGAACTTACAAAATGGTTTGGCACTGTTCACCTGACCGGTGAGGGACTTTATACCTATCAAGGAAAGGTGGATGGTTTCGGCCTGAAAAATTACTTCAGTTACACCGGTGGAGTCGGCTATCAGCTTACAAAAAATATTGAACCGATGTTGATAGTAAAGGGGGCTACTGCGCCATCAAGCTTCTCCAGTGAACTGCTTGAAGTACGTGCGCGTGTTATCTGGTCTCTTACCGATTCCACATCTCTTGACCTGTACGGCTCCCGTGGGATTGCCGACAGCAGCCCTGAGTATGGTGGCGGTATTGCGGTTATCTACTCGTTCTGAATATGAGTAAGACTACACGTTTGCTAATCGGCATCCCGCTCTGTTTCACCTTGCTGGTCGTGTGGTTTTCCTGGTTTGCCTTCCACGCTGCTCCACGGATTGCCGCGGAGAACCTGCGAGGCGCCGGACTATCAATTTCTGCGGCAATTGAACAGCTGGTCATTGCCGACAATTCATTTTATTCACTGGCGCGTTATACTACACCTGACATAGCTTACATGGCCTTGATTAATAAACAAGGCCATGTAATTTTTCACACCAATCCCGGCCTCGTTTGCCAGCCGTTTTCCAATCATGATCATAAGACGTTTCCCGGCGGCATTTCTGAACAGCGGGAGCGTCTTGGAACCGGGGAAGAAGCCTATATCCTCCGTACCAGAGTTCACGGCGACCACGACGAATATCTCCTCGTTCTGGCATTGCATACCTATCGTGCTGATCTGGTTATTCGTCGGGCAAAAACCGGCGTTACCGTTGTGTCAGCTCTGACCGCACTTCTCTGGGGGCTGACCGTGTTTGTCATCCTTACGTTTCGTCGCGACGAGCGGCATCATCGGGAGATGCAACGACGCGAAGAGCTGGCGCGTCTGGGTGAGCTTGGAGCGGTCATGGCGCATGAAATCCGCACCTCTCTGGCAGGCATCAAGGGGTATGCCCAACTTACAGAGACCGCTAGCGATCTGGAGGAAACCCGTCTTTTTGCCGGCAAGATTGTAACGCAGTCGCTTCGTATGGAATCTTTGGTAGATGACTTGCTTTCGTTTGCCCGTGAGGATCAGGGGGAACGGAAATTGACCGACCTTGCTGCCCTTGTGAGGGATTGTGTGATCATGATACGCATGGAGGCTGATTCAGCACACGTTGAGGTTATTCACATTCACCATAACGTCATAAACGTTTTGGTTGATTCTGACCGAATAATTCAGTTGTTGCTCAATCTGCTGAAAAATGGACTTCAAGCTATGCCGGATGGCGGTGAGTTACGGGTCGAGCTTGAAAATGCCAAATCCGCTGCTAAAATAATAATCAGTGACGCCGGCATCGGCATCCCGCCGGAAAGCCTCCCTCATATTTTTGACCCGTTCTGGACCAGTAAGGCCAGGGGAACTGGTCTTGGACTTGCTCTCTGTCGCAAAGTGGCGCAGGAGCATGGTGGAAGTTTAACAGTAGAAAGTACGGTGGGGGTCGGCACGACCTTTACTGTAACCTTACCATTGGCGGTATAACAGCACGAAAGGATTCCATGTCGGCAACCATACTGATTGTAGAAGATGACGCCGTCTTTCGCGAACTGCTGACCACCATTCTCGATAAGGCCGGCTACACCGTTGCAACAGCATCTGACGGCGGCGAGGGCTTGCGTCGTATCCAGCGCGAAAGCTTTGACCTGGTGCTGAGTGACCTGAAAATGCCGGTCAGGAGCGGTCTTGATCTGTGTCGAGCAACCCGTGATGAAGCAAATGCACCGCTCTTTATCTTCATAACCGCTTTTGGCCGAGTTGATGAGGCGGTTGCGGCCATCAAGGAAGGTGCCTTCGATTTTCTTTCCAAGCCGCTCAAAGATCCGGTGAGTCTTCTGGCAACAGTAAAAAGAGCTCTTGATCAGGTGGATCTGGAGAGATTGACGCTGTCCATGCAGGAGGTCGAGAAAGCGGGGCTCCCCCCTGAAGATCTGATTTTTGCCGGCAGGGCCATGGAGAGTGTCAGAAAACTGGTACAGGATGTGGCTCGCACGTCGGCAACTGTTCTACTGCATGGCGAAAGCGGCACCGGCAAGGAGCTTATCGCCCGGATGGTCCATCTGGCAAGCCCGCGCAAAGCATCACCATTTGTACCGCTCAACTGTGCTGCAATCCCGGAAAATCTCCTCGAAAGTGAATTGTTCGGTCACGAACGGGGAGCTTTTACCGGAGCGGTACAGGCACGAAGGGGTAAATTTGAACTGGCACAAGGCGGGACAATTTTCCTGGATGAGATCGGGGAAATGCCTCCGCTGCTGCAGGTAAAACTGTTGAGAGTTCTGCAGGAACGGGTGTTCGAGCGGGTGGGAGGATCACTGCAGATTAAAGCGGACGTGCGGGTGATTGCTGCTTCCAATCGTGATCTTGCCAAAGAGGTTGCAGAGAAGCATTTTCGGGAAGACCTTTTTTATCGGCTGAATGTCTTTCCGATCAATCTGCCTCCTCTCCGTGAACGGGTTGATGCCATACCGGGGCTCGTCCGACATTTCTGTGCCCGGTTTTCTGCAGCCTCCGGTCTGCGACGAGCTACCGGCATTTCCGCCGAGGCTCTGAAGCTTCTTCAACGGCACACCTGGCCCGGTAATGTCCGTGAACTGCAGAATATCATTGAGAGGGGTGTTATTCTGGCCAGGGGAGAGATAACTCCCAAAGAACTGCCGGCTGAGTTGCTGGAACAGAATCCGCTTCCTGAAACCTGTGAAGGAATTCTCAAGCATCGCGAGAATGAAACCATCCTGAAAACGCTGGAGCAGTTCAAAGGGAACCGAAGGCAGAGTGCCGATGCTCTTGGAATCTCTTTGAGGACACTGCAATATCGAGTCAAAGAACTTGGCCTGATGGTTAAGGAAGAACTGTAGGTGATTTACACCCCGCAAGAATTTCATGGATCCATTTCATGGAAGATCGTCCGCTTATCGGCCGCATTCTGATTGAGTCAGGATCGCTTTTCAGGCATTCGCCTCATACCATTCAAGTGCTTCTCTGTCCGACCAAACTAAACGGCGGGGGCAGGGTTTATTTTACGACCAAATTTCATACCAAGCTTTTTCATTCGGGCCTCCAGCGTAGTTGCCTTAATGCCTAGTAACTCTGCCGCTCCACTCGGACCATGCATTTTACCTTTGGTGATATTTAGCGTTTTGGAGATGTGCGCTGCCATCACTTCGTCAAGAGTCAGAAAGTTATTACTTCCAACAGCATTCTGATTTGATATGACTTTCTCCGTAGTTTTATTAGATGGTAAAGAGTGGAACCTAAGCGCCACCCCCTGATGCATTATCAGTTCTCTCTCCACCAGGTTTTCCAATTCCCGGATATTTCCATACCAGTCGTATTGCATTAAGCGCTCGAGCTCTCCAGGAGCGATTTGGGGTGAAGGTTTCATATTTAATTCTATTGATTTTTTTTCCACAAAAAAGCTGGCGAGGTCGGGAATGTCCTCTTTGCGTTGACGAAGCGGGGGAATAATGATTGGAAAAACATTAAGCCTGTACCAGAGATCCTCCCGGAACTGACTCTTTGACACCATTTCTACCAGATTTCGATTCGTGGCAGCAATAACCCGGATATCAATTTTGATCGACTGATTTCCGCCTACTTGCTCGATTTCATGATGTTGAAGCACGCGTAGTAGTCGCACCTGTGCTTGCAAAGGAAGCTCGCCTATTTCATCCAGAAAAATCGTGCCACCATCGGCACGCTCAAATCTCCCTTTTTTGTCTGATGTCGCTCCAGTAAAAGCCCCCTTCACATGTCCAAACAACTCGCTGTCAATGAGATTTTCCGGAATTGCTCCACAGTTGACTTTGATAAACGGCCCATTTTTTACGTTAGAAGAAAAATGAATTGCATTGGCGATCAGTTCTTTGCCGGTTCCTGTTTCACCTAAAATTAAAACCGGAGCACTCTGTGGTGCAACTTTTTCAATCATGTGCATGACCCTTTTCAAACCTGAAGATGCGCCGATGATTTTACTCGCGGAATTATTTAAAAGCTCGGAATAGAGAAATTGATTGTTGTCTATAAGTTCATCTCGATGGTTAAGCACTTTTTGATATGTTTGAGAATTGATCAATGCAATTGTAGCAGGTTCTATAATTGTGTTAAGTAGCTTTGCGTGAGCATCGTTGTACTTCATGCGGCTGCCCTTTGCGATCAGATTCATGCCACCAATTACGTTTTCATTATAGCAGATCGGCAAGGCGAGAATGGAATACTCTTTTATATGTAGATATGCATCTACTTTATCATATATATTTTTATTATAAAGTTCACACATAATGTATGCCTTATTTCCATTCTGTTTCAAAATTCTAAGTTGTTCATCCCACAACTCTCTCGGCAAAGGCACAACCGAATTAATAGCATTGGGTACATCTATTTCTGCTGAATAATGAGCTAGCCTAGATGCTTCAATGTGATAATCGTAGAATGAAAATGCAAGTACGTCCAAAGGGAAATACCTTTTTAGATACTCGAATGTGTCTTTTATTGATTGTTTTGTATCGAGGCTGCTGAATATCCTGACGGTAAATTCCTTGAAAAACTCGTCCTCTTTGACCAATTCCATTTGTTCCTCTCTCCATTCTTTTCCGTAGCGTAATGAATGCAATATCACTTCAAGCAATACGTTTAATTACATTATAATGGAATATGTTCAAATTAATTGCAATACAAATTCCAATATATTGGCGAATTGATTTTCTTATTAGTACAATAGCTTGATTTTTTAGTGCTTTGTATTGATGGCATGATGATCGCATTGCTAAGAGCTAAATTGTTTCTGAAATTTTTGTTCGCTGGCGCGGATCAGGAAGTTTCCTGATAAAACTTTGACATGTAAGGAGGTATGAATGCGAAACCTATTGGCTAGATGTACACTGGTAACCTGTCTGCTCTGTGGTCTGCTGCTTTTCGGCACTTCCCAATCACAGGCATTCGAACGGGAGGGGTACAACACCCCTGACACATGGAAGCAGCAGGTATCACCCGGTCAATTTCAGGAGAGCTTCACCGGCATCGGCCTGATGGAAGGCACTAAGATCTACACCACCTTGACGTCCCGCTACAAGCTGCGGGTCAACGACTTCTCCAACGACCAGGACTTTTACCAGTACCTTCGTGTCAACACCGACCCGATCAAACTTGGTGGCGGCACATTACGTCTGTCCGCCTTTGCCAGATTCGCCCAGGACTTGAACGGCGACAAAAACAAGATCGGCGGCGACAACAACTACTACTTCTTCCGTGACTCCCTGGACACTCAGCTTCGCCATCCCCCGGAAAGGGTCGTATGAATTGGATAACAGTCAAGGGACGCTTGATAAGCCAATTCAGCGCCGAGCCTGCGCCCGGGGGTAACTACTTATTTAAAGATGTTAGTGGTTTATACCGTGCAATGGTTGACCCTAAAGCTGCTGCCAATCCCTCGTTTGAAGAATTCACGAAACTAGGTGTTGTTGAGCGGTCCATCCCCAAGGGTACTTACCTCCCTGCGTTCGGCGTCTATCCCAACGGCATCTTCGGGAAGTTCGAGACCACAACTGGTAAGCTCAATCTTTATTCTCCTCGGTGGGGTGTCGTCAGACCCGCCACCTCTAACCCAAATGTGCCCGGCGGCAAGGATGGTTTCAGAAATGCTACGGCACAATATCAGCCGCTCCATGAAGGATACGAAACGTTCTTTGACAATGGCAACCCGCTGACCGGCACGTTCACCGGCCACACATCTCCACAGAGCGGGCGTAGCTATACGTTGCAGTATCTTACCAATAAGGCCCGGCACCGTGCCCATACCGTGTTCGATAACGTGGCAATCATCAAAGACCAGTTCGAGCAGAATGTAAAGATCAACCCCATTGATGCCGGTAAGCGGCGGATCAAGGATGGTGACATGGTTTATGCGTACAACGACAGGGGCTGCACGAAAATTCCGGCGATGGTTACGAACAGTGTCGTGCCAGGCGTCATCAGCATTGAGCACGGCGCCTGGTACCGCGCACATCCAACGGAAACGGTAACGGTGTGGCAGCAAACTAAGTATAACAGCACAACCGGCGAGTATGATTTTGAGGCAGTCACTATGCCAGTGGATGTTGGCGGTGCGGAAAATGTGCTGACATACGATTTTGGCGGTACCGAACAATATACCGGCCAGGCGGTGAGTGCGCATGGTGGTTATGTTGAGGTAAGCCTTACAAAACCTAATTAATGAAGGAGCATACAAATGAGTAAATGGGGATTTTACTTTAATCAGGATAGATGCGTAGGATGCAAGACGTGTATTGTGGCGTGCAAACAGTGGAATGAAACGAAACGCGGCGACGCCAAGATCAATCAGTTGACGCTGGAAAAGTACCAGGTGAGCCTTCACGCTACTGATGCCGGATCGAATTACATTGATCCTGTGAGTGGCACCAACAACTATAAAGAGTACAGAAAATATTACATGAAGGAAATGTGGCGTAAGGTTGACCGGAGCGAAACCGGTAACATCACGGAATCTTTCGACCATACCTTCAAGAGCACGGTGGATGTACGTCATCTTTCCATGGGCTGCAATCACTGCGACAAGCCGGCCTGCGTCGATGCCTGCCCGATGGGGGTACCTTTCAAAGATGCCACAACTGGCATTGTGCTCTGGAACAATGCAGAATGCATCTCCTGCGGCAGATGTAAATCCGCATGTCCCTGGAGCACGCCACAATTCTATGTCGACAATTATGCCACCTATGCCCAGAATGATCCGAATAGGCCCAAAATGACCAAATGCACGTTGTGCTATGAGCGGATCAATGAAGGACTCAAGCCTGCCTGTGTTGCCGCCTGCTGGAACCGGGCACTGGATGCCGGGCCGATGAACGAGCTGATCGCCCAGTATCCCAGTGCGTCAACAGCGTTGCCGGAATTCACGGCCTCAAGCACCGGACCCAACATCATTTTTAAAGCGAAGACAGCTAAAACAGCTTAAGTTACTGCTCGGAGGGGCGCAAGCCCCTCCACCCTCACGAGGTACAGACGATGAATGAGTTGCACGAAGTAAAAGAATTGCAAAAATACCTGGCGGTACGGAAGAAGATATACTCCCTGCTGGGATACGCCTTCTACAAAGAGGCGGATGCAGAGTATATAGCTGAATTACGCACGTTTATGCCGATCTTCAAGGAGCTACAGGGCGCTCTCGGTAACGAACACCTGCTCCAGGGGATTGACTATGTAGAGGCCACCAGCGATGCCGAGCTGGGTATTCTGAAAATGCAGTTTGCCCGTATCTTCCTCAGCACCAGTTACGCGACCAAACTGAAAAGCGTAGTTCCGCAGGAATCGGTCTATTTGTCGCCCAACCGGATCAGCATGCAGGATCAAAGGGACGAGGTGCTGGAAATCTACTACAGCGAAGGAATCGGTAAAAACAAGGATTTTCATGAGCCAGACGACCACATCACGGCGGAATTCCATTTTATGTCGCAGATGTCCCAAAAGAGCATTGATGATTTAGACTCCGGCATTACTGCTGCACTACCCCGGTTGAAGCTTCAGGTGGATTTCCTTAACAATCATATCCTGAAATGGGTGCCTGCGGTATGTGACGATATTGTAGAAATAACGGAAACCAACTTCTTTAAAGC
>Ga0073936_10005227_pt1 | contig 17656 bp, 9 predicted proteins | sample AliMusrvi5mmetaG_FD_87041 | JGI IMG/M metagenome (GOLD analysis project Ga0073936, IMG submission 87041) | Freshwater lake bacterial and archeal communities from Alinen Mustajarvi, Finland, to study Microbial Dark Matter (Phase II) - Alinen... | ecosystem: Environmental > Aquatic > Freshwater >... | reverse complement strand
TACGGCAATGCGACGGGCTACAGGCCACCGCTAACGGGGTTTCAGAATGTCGGCTCAGCTTTCACCATCAGTTGCTCTCAACCAAGGCCGTTCCAGATGTGGGTAATGACAAGGCCTTTAGGCCGCAGAAACGTCCGCATGCAGCGGCGCCCTGGAGAAAGCCGCTGCTTGGCCGCATCCGACATTGCTGCGGCCTAAAGGCCGCGCTGCTCGGCTTGCGTGTTTGCCGAATGTTTACCATCCCCTGCCCGTCTTGGTCCAAAGCTGAGCCGGAGCACGCCGTGCGGCAATCCGGCTACCCGAAACGACCGACTCATGACCGGACAGAATCATTGAGGACTGCCCCCCCGGTCTTTCGCTCTGCGGGGTCCAGCCGTTTCACCAGCACTTTCGAGTTACGGCCACTCTGTTCGTATTTCTCCCGGCGCGCGGGCGGGAGATCGTCGGGGCTGCCTTCAATAAAGCCGCCCTTGGATTGGAAATAAGTAAAGGCCTGGGTCGAGAGCGCGATAAGTTCGTTGAGGCCCAAGTCGCGCGCCTTGGATTCAACGTATTGGACCAGCTTGCGGCCAATGCCCTGATTTTCGTGGGCCGGACTCACGTAAAGGCAGGCCAGTTCACCCTTCCCTTGCTCGGGCCAGGCATGCAAGGCGACGCAAGCGACCGGGTTCTTGTCGATCTCGAAGATGTAATAGTCGCCGAGTTGCTTCTCGATGGTCGAGCGGGTTCGCTTGACCAGTTCCTCACTCACGACCGAGCCCTTGGTGAGTTGTAATATACTCCGGACATCCTTCTTCAGGGCGCGGCGAATCTGCTGGAATTCGTTGTCGTAAATCAAAGTACCGACGCCTTCGTTGGTGAAGACCTCGGCGAGCAACCCCTCCTCGACCGCTCCGTTGATGACATGAACGCGTGGCACGCCGGCCTTGCAAGCAGCGGCAGCGTGGATGGCTTTGGAAAGCGTATCGGGATGCACGTCCGAACCCTGCTTCGCCAACACCGATTCCAAGTCGGAGACCGGCATCTGGCGGATGATACGGTCGCCCACGCAGATGCCGTCGTACGTGGTGATAAACATCAGCTTCGTGGCTTTGAGCGCCTCGGCCACCGCCAGGGCAACCGCATCCGAGTTCACACGATATGTCCTGCCCTCACCGTCAAAGCCCAGCGGCGGCAGCACGGGAACGATGCCATTGTTCAGCAATTGATGGAGCATCTCGACGTCCACCCGTTCGACCTTGCCGGAGAACAGGTGGTCCACGCCGTGCAGGATGCCCACAGGATGGGCAATAATGGCATTGGTGCAAGCGGCTCGCAGGTCAATGGCCGAGAGGCCCTCGAGGATTTCATGCGTCAACCGGTTGGCGGCGGTCAGGGCAATCTTGAGCGTCGCTTCGTTGGTAACGCCGGTGCCGTCCAGGTTCGAGGGCGTGACGCCTTGTTGAGCGGCCAGCGCCCCCATCTGCGCCGAGGCGCCATGGACCAGCACGACACGAATGCTTAAGGAGCGCAGCACTGCGATGTCCACCAGGATGTTCGCGAAGTTCTCGTCAGTGACGATCGCGCCGTCCACGTTGATGATGAACGTCTTCTCGCGGAATTGGGGTATGTACCGCAGGATACCCCGTAAGTCAGTCAATTTCACGTTAGTCGCTAGGAGTTTAGGACGGTTGCCTCGGGTTTGACGAGAGCCGTCTTGAGCGATTCCAGGCACCGCTGGTTTTGCTTGGGCGTGCCAATCGAGATTCGGATCCATTCGGGTAACTGGTAGCCGCCCATGGGCCGCACGATCACGCCCAGCCGCTGCATCTCAATGACCACCCGCTGGCCCTCTCCGACGCGCACAAGGATGAAGTTCGCCGAGGAAGGGATGAATTCCAAACCCAGCTTGCGGAAGGCTCGCTCGTAAAACTTCAGGCCGCGGGAGTTTATCCGCCGGGTCTTCTGCGCGTGGGCGGTATCGTCCAGCGCCGCCAGAGCGCCGGCTTGAGCAACCGCGTTGATGCTGAAGGGCTGCCGAATCTTTTCGAACTCGGCGACTAAATCGGGGTGGCCGATGCCGTAGCCCAGGCGCAACCCGGCCAGCCCGTAGATCTTGGAAAAAGTCCGCATCAGCAGCAGGTTGGATTTCCCGCCGCTGCGAATCTCCGGCAATAGGTCCAGAGGTTGGTCCAGGAACTCGATGTAAGCCTCGTCCAGCGCGACCAGGACATTCTCAGGCACGGCGGCTACGAACCGGGCGAGGTCTTCGCAGCGGGCAGAGGTGCCGGTTGGATTGTTCGGGTTCGCAACCATTACAACCCGCGTCTTAGGCGTGATCGCGGCCAGCATGGCCTCGAGGTCATGCCCGTAGTCCCTGGCGGGCACGACAACCAGCTTCCCGCCAAACAAGGCGGTGACAATGGGATACACCGCAAAGCAATACTGCGAGACGACCACTTCGTCGCCGGGCCCTACAAATGCGTGGCCGATGAACTCGATGATTTCATTGGAGCCGTTACCGAGGATCAGGTGGGCCGGCGTCACTTCGAGCTTCGCGGCAAGCTTCTGCTTCAAGTAGAAGGCATTACCATCGGGGTAGAGACTGACCTGGGCCAAAGCCTTTCGCATGGCGGCCAGCGCCAGGCGCGAGGGGCCCAGTGGGTTCTCGTTCGAGGCGAGCTTGATGATGCTATCGGGGGGCAGCCCAAGTTCGCGGGCAACTTCCTCGATGGGCCGGCCGGGTTGATAGACCGGCACAGCATTCAGGTTCGGGTTGGTGGGATAGGGCAGAGGCATTGCAGTTTTGAATTCTCAGTTCTCAATTCTTAGGTGTAAATCGTGTTGCCCAGTCTGTCGAGACTGGGACGGTCTATTAATCTCCCGGCAACTGCTCTCCCGCTCCCGGGTAGAGCTTCTGGTATTCGGTGGACTGGACACCAACGATGGCCGCAACGCCGAGCAGGTCGTGGGCATTGGAGCCGCGTGAGACGTCCGCCGCAGGGCGGTCCAGCCCGAGGATGATGTGGCCGTAGGTGTTGGCATGCGCAACATGACGCATGAGCTTGCTCGCGATATCGCCGGCATTAAGATCCGGGAAGATCAGGACGTTTGCCTTGCTGGCGAGTTTGCTGTCCTTCAATTTGCGATCGGCAATTTCCGGGACCAAGGCTGTGTCCACCTGCAGCTCGCCGTCGAACTCTGCGTCGAGGTTTCTTTCCAGCGCCTTTCGTTCCGCAAGAGCAGTGGCGGCATGGACTTTGCCCACCGAAGGATGCGTGGAGCTTCCCTTGGTGGAGAACGAGAGCAAGGCGACACGTGGGCGCACGCCGAGCAAGTGTCGGGCAAGCTGCGCAGTAGTTACCGCGATGTCAGCAAGCTGCTCGACGGAAGGCTCTTCAATGACATCACAATCCGCCATGACTATTACACCATTCTCGCCAAAGCGTGAGTCTTCGACCTCCATCACCATGCAACTGGATATCGTGCTGGTGTGCGGAGCGGGTTTGATGGTCTGGAACAGCGGCCGTAGGACACCGGCCGTGATCTGGCTGGCGCCGGCGACAAAGCCGTCTGCCTCGTGCATGGCCAGCATCATCGCACCGAAGTAGTTTGGCTGCAGTACAGCCTCGCGCGCTTCCAGGACCCTCATGCGCTTTCCGGTATACTGCTGCAACAACTTGAATCGGCGGGCGAAGTTGTCCACGTTCTCGCTTTCAGCCGGGTTAATGGTGCGGACACCTTCGAGGGAAATATTCTGAGCCTCGGCGGCTTCAGTGATCTTGGCTCGGTCACCCAACAGAATCGGCACCCCGAGTTGGAGCGCGTGGAACTGGCGAGCGGCCTGGAGTACGCGCGGTTCGGTACCTTCCGGGAAGACGATCCTCTTCGGATGCCGCTGCAGTTTTTCGATGATTCCGCCAATAAATCGCATGGCGCTTTAATAGCTTAGCGGCCAGGAAACCGCAATTGCATAAGGCGGGGGCAAGCGGGCCAAGGCGCAACTTGGTGCTGCCACTAAAAGTAGCACAAGCCTCCGGCTTGCGCTGCCCAAACAGGCCTTCGGCTTGTCGGCCCCGCCCGGTCACCTACCGTTTAGCCAGCTAAACCCCAAGGGATGGGGAATTTGGCAAGCCGGAGGCTTACCCTACTGCTGCGTGGTGCCGGTACCGGGATGCGTGACGCCGCACTGCTGCTCCAACCGCCTCAATCCCCGCCCTCTTTGAGCACCTCCACTCGCGTGGCACGACCGCTTACCAGCTTAAACGCCACACCCTTCTTCAGGTCAGCACCCTTAAGCGCGTCACGGAATTGTTGCGGGCTGGCGACAGCCTGCTGATTTACGGAAGTAATGATATCACCGACCTTGATTCCCTTGCGCGCGGCCGGAGTTCCTTCATTAACCGCTACGACGATCACACCGGGGGTCAGGTCCACGTGGAATTGCTTGGCCAGCTCGCGGGTCAGCGGGTGAACCGTAGCTCCTAACACGGCTGCAGCGCTCTCAGTAGAGCCTCGCCGAGCTGCGGCAAGGGTGGGACTCGGCTCGACCCATTCGACGGGCTGGACCGGGACTTTGATCATCTTGCCATGGCCGGTCAGATCGGAACGGTACACATCCAGCGTGACGGGTTGGCCGAGTTTCCTGCCACGGATTTCGCCCCGAAGCTGCTGCGCAGTGGCCACCTGCCGCCCGTCCACGGCCGTTATGACGTCGCCCAGCTCCAGATCGGATTTGGCGGCCGGCCCCCCGGGAACGATCTGCTGTACCAGGACACCGTCGTCCACGCCCTTGACCGTTTCACTTAAGTCGAGATCGTCTCGAAGCGCCCGGACGCCAACTCCCAGCCAGGCCCGGGTGAACTTGCCCTCGGCAACGAGTTGGTCCGAGACTTCCTTGGCGAAGCTGCTGGGAATCGCGAAGCCGATGCCACTATGCATACCCCGAATCAAGGTATTGATGCCGATGACCTCCCCATCAATGTTCACCAGTGGCCCACCGCTGTTGCCGGGGTTGATGAGCGCATCGGTCTGGATGAAATCCTGGTCCATCGCCGCGGCCCCATTACCTTGCAGCAGGTTCGACCGCCCCTTGGCGCTCACGTGGCCAAACGTGACAGTATAGTCGAGGTCGAACGGCGTGCCTACTGCGATGGCGAATTCGCCCACACGCGTCCTGGTCGAATCCGCCAGCACGGCGACAGGCAGCTCCGCCGCTTCTATCTTGATTACGGCCAAATCCGACTGTGGATCAGCGCCGCGCAGCTTCGCAGAGAAGCTGCGGCCGTCCCGGAGCCGGACCCGAATGCTTTGCGCGTCCTCGACGACGTGGCCGTTGGTGAGAATGTAGCCGTCGGCGCGAATGATGACGCCCGATCCCTCCCCGCGTATCCTCTCGGGAAACTGCTGCTCGAACTGCTTGTGAAAGTACCGCCAGAACTCGCGTGGCAGCGAGTCAAACAGTCCGCCTGAACCATCGTCAACCGGTGCCGCAGAAGGCTTTTGAACTACGGTGATGACCACGACCGCCGGGGAGACCTTCTCCGCCACTTCGATAAAAGCCTGGTTAAGCTGGCGTGCTAACTCCAGGTTGGCGCTGGCTGCGTCGGCCGGTGCCGGCCCTGCGGCCACAATCAGGCAGAAAACCGCCAGCCGCGTCACACTGAGTTTCAATGTCGTCATCATTTAGCGGTGCTGAGCAACCATCGCTCAGGTTTGGGTCTTTGGCCAGCCGAGACGATGGAAAGACAATTCTCATCGGACCCTCCTCAAGCGGAGGGAAGACCGCCGGCACTCCGTGCTGAGCAGGTGAGATATCCGGCCCAGACGCTCCCTGTCTGCCCTGGCCACGATCACACTTTCGAAGCCGCTCCAGACAAACCCTCATCCCGGTTCGACCAGCCCCGTATCGGCGGCCTTGTCCGAGAGCGAGAAATAGAATGTTGACCCTTGCCCCGGTTGGGATTCGACCCATATTGCGCCGCCATGCCGCTCGACAATCCGTTTGCAGATAGCCAGGCCGATGCCGGTGCCAGGATAGTAATTGCGGGTGTGAAGCCTTTGGAAGATCTGGAAGATCTTCCCAAAATACTTCGGCTCAATGCCGATGCCGTTATCGCGCACGGAAAATACCCATCGCCCATCCTGTCTCTTGGCGGCGATATGTATCTTAGGGGGTTGCTCGCCGTGGAACTTAATGGCGTTGCCGATCAGGTTCTGGAAGAGCTGCCTGATCTGACCGGCGTCCACCACCAGGGTCGGCAGCGGATCGAGGGCAACAATCGCCTGGGCCGATTTTATGCTCGTCTCCAGGTTCAGCAAGGCCTGCCCGAGCGCGTCCTCCAACGCAGAGGGCTGAAAGGCGTCACCACGCGAACCGATGCGAGAGAAGGCGAGCAGATCGGTGATAAGCCGCTCCATGCGGGTGGCGCCGTCGAAGGCGCCGTTAATATAGCCCCGCGCCTTGGCATCGAGCTTGTCCGGAAAACGCAGTTGGAGCAATTTGACGTAACCGCCGACGGCCCGGAGCGGCTCCTGCAAATCGTGGGAGGCAACGTACGCGAACTGCTCCAGATCGCGATTGGAGCGTTTGAGATCCTCAGTGGTCTTCTGAAGGGCGGCTTCGACCCGCTTGCGCTCGGTGATGTCGCGCAGGAGCACCAGGATGGCTCGTTGCCCTTGATCAAACACCGGGGAGGCTACCACCTCGACGTCCACCACCACGCCGTCCAGGCGCACAATCTTTTCCTCGAGTAATGGTACCCGCTGGCCTGCCATGAGCGCGCCGATGCGTTCACGCATCATCGAATGACAATCCGGGTGGAAGATGTCAAAGGGCGACTTGCCCAAAAGCTGCTCCGCGCTGGAAGCGCCGAACAATCGGAGGGCGGCTGGATTCACCAGCGCAATTCGATCGTCGCGATTGACGAACAAGCCCTCGGGCGACAGTTCAATCAGGCTGCGATACCGCTCTTCGCTCTGGCGCAACTCGGCGCTGACCTGCTCGGCCCGCTTGCGGGCCCGGATGGCGTCGTCCATGAGATTGAAAGCGGCACGGCGGGAGCCGGCAAGTGTGTCAACGGCCTTCTGCAGGTCGGCGTTGATTCGTTCCGCCTCGGTACGGGCTTCGTAGGCGTCTTCAGCCAGGCTCAGAGCGGCCCGGCGGGAAGCCTGAACTTCTTCGTTGGCGACCTGCAAGTCGGCCAGCCGCTGCCGCAACTCGGCGTTCAACTGCTGCATCGCCGCTTCAGCTTGCTTGCGAAGTTTATCGTCGCGGAGGATTTTCGAAGCACCGATGATGCGACCGTCGCTATTCTTCAGGGGAGAAGCCGTTACTGAGACGGGAACCCTCTGCCCCTCCTTGGTCAACCGTATGGTCTCACAGTGCGCCACGCGTTGACCAGCCTCTAAACACGCCATGAGTTGCTCCTCCTCGTCCTGCCGTTCGGAAGGCAACAGCAATCGGATCGAACGGCCGATGATCTCCTTGGCCGTGTAGCCAAACAGCCGCTGGGCTCCAACGTTCCAACTGGTGATGTTCTCCGCCAGGTCCTTGGAAATGATGGCATCTTCGGACGACTCAACGATCGCGGCCAATCTGGCGTTGGCCTCCTCGGCCAGCTTCTGTTCCGACACGTCGGTGTTGGTGCCGAACCACTGCCGGACGCGGCCTTGCGTATCTTTGAGCGGGATCACGCGCGTTAGGAACGGGCGGAAGACACCATCAGCCCCTCGCAAGGGGAATGTCATATCAAAGGGTTGGCCGGTGGCCAGGGATGCCTTCCAATGCTCGATCACGGTGGGAAGGATCTGCGGATCATGCACGCTCTGCCAACCCCATCCTTCCATCTGTTGGGATGTCGTGCCGGTATACTCATACCACCGCCTGTTGTACCAATTGATGTACCCGTCGGCGTTGGCCCACCAGGCAAGGTTGGGGATGGAATCCGCCAGAGTGCGGAATTGCTGTTCGCTCTCCCGCAACACCTCCTCCGCCCGCTTGCGCTCGGTGATGTCCTGAACGATTCCCGTCATGCCCGACCTCTTGCCGGATGCATCAGACCGGTGCCGGCCGGCCGCCCAGATCCAGCGCACTTGCTGGTCCGCGCGACGAATGCGGCACTCAAAGTTCCAGTCGACACCCGTCTCCACGGCACGGCGAAACCTGTCGTTCACCATTGAACGATCCTCGGGCAGTACATGCTCCAGGAACATCTCGTAGGTCCACTGCGGCAGCAGCTCCGCGTAGCCAAAGATGCGGTCATGCTCCAGCGAACGCTGGGCTGAGTGATCCCCGAGGTTCAGCTCCCAGGCGCCCGTGTGGCTCGTCTCCAGCGCAAACTTCAACCGTTCCTCGCTCCGGCGCAACTCCTCTCCAGCCCGCTTGCGCTCTGAAACGTCCAAATGCATGACCACGGCGCCACGGATACCACCAATCGGACGAATGACACTCATGAAAAACCAGCGCTGCTGGGTCGGTGAGTGACAGGGGTATTCCAGTGTAAATTCGGGCCGTCGTCCGGCCAGTACGCCCTCGATTCCTTCCAGCGCCTCCCGGGCCAAGGGCTCAGCCGCCGCAGCGGCTCTGCGGCAAACGCCAACGTAATCCGCACCGACGCTCACCCGGTCTGCCTGCTCCCCACCGTTCCGCCTGGCAAACTCCCGCCAGGACTCGTTCACAGCCGAGACGATGCCCCGTTCGTCGACTACGGCGACATGGGCCGGCAAGGAATCCAGGATGGCCTGTGTGAACCCTTCGCTCTCACGCAAAGCCGCCTGCGCCTCGTAGGCGGCGGCCTTGTGACGGGAACGCCGGTAGAGCTCGAGGACCGTGCTGATGAACACGCCCGTGCAGGTGAAAATCACCAGCCCGACAGCATCAATCGGGTTGCCGATGCCAAAAGAACGCGTGGGAGCGAGCAACCAGTAATCCACGGCGAGCGCAGACGTGAGCGTAGCCAGCAGGCCCGGCCCGAAACCACCGAACAGGGCGACAACCAAGATGAAGGGGTAGAAGGTGATGTAGGCAGGCAGCCCTTGGCCCACGAGGGTGGTCAGCCCCAGGCGCAACAGGAGGCCGACCCCCACGGCAGCCAGTGCGGCGGCGTAGCGCGCAAGCCAGTGGCTCTTGGATGTCAGCTTGGGTGGCATGATAAAGAGGTCGAAACGCCTGTTGCTGCATGAGGTGCCACGCAAAGCGCTTGGAGTGCGTCCAGCTTGCTGGCGCTGTCAGAACGCCTAGGACGGTTCGAAAGCGGGAGCAAGCTCCGCGCACTCCAAACGCTTCGCGCAGTCCGCTTGCGGCATTGCCGCGCTGCGCCTTTGCTCCTTTGCAGTGCAAAAGGACAGAATCGCGCATTTCGAGCAAGATTTCCTCTCCTGCTGTCTTCTCCGTGCTCATCGCGTCTCCGCGGTTTAAGGGGCGCTCGCATTTTGATTGCGGCTCCGCTGCTCCAAGTCTTTGCGTAATTCATGGCGTCGGCCGCGCTCTCTCGTCCGGTTCAGTTGCATAACGCGGGGGCTGGTGGAGCCGGGCACAGAGGTCGTTGACCTGTTGCTTCAATTGAATGATGCGCAGCTCGCGGCCCACGGTCACCCGGTTAAAGCGGGTCAGTTCCTCGTTGGCCGTCTTCAGCTCTTCCACCCGCCGCCGAATCTCCGTCTCCGCCTGTTTTTGCAAATTGAACAGGTTGCGATATCGCGCTTCGCTCTCGCGCACCGCCTCCTCGGCCCGCCTGCGCTCGGTGATGTCCCAGCACACACCTGTCATCTGAACAGCTCGGCCCGTGCTGTCGCACTGAACTTTCCCTCGGGCACTTATGTGGCGAACGCTGCCATCCGGCCAGACCGCGCGGTATTCTGTCTCGTAATCGCTAAATGATTCGACCGCGCGGGCAAGGGCCGATTGCACGGTGCTCCGGTCTTCAGGATGTATGATCTGAAAAAACTCTTCGGCTGTGCCAGTGAAGGTCTCTGGTTTGGTTCCCAACAGGGCATGAACACCCTGGCTCCAGGCACGCTTGTTTTGGACGATGTCCCAGTCGAATGTGGCCATTCTCGATGAGGTTAAAGCAAGGTCGAGCCGCTCTCGACTCTTGCGCAACGAAACCTCGGCCTCTTTGCGGGCGCTAATGTCGAAGTGAAGCCAGAGCCGGCCGCATGACTTGCCATGCACCTTCAAGGGGACAAAATCCCGCAGACACGTCCGCCCCCCCTCCATGGCAATTTCTTCGCCCTTGACGGGCTGGGCTTGCTCAATCATTTCCCGGATGCGGGTGACTGCCTCATCGGGATGCAGGTAGCCATGCCTGATCTTCTCGATCATGTCCCGGGCCTCCAGCCCCATCAGGCTGGCGGGGGAATCCGTCAGCCCGAATTGGTCGCAAATAGCCTGATTGGCGAATTCGACCTGTCCCTCATCCGTCAGAAGCAAGAGGCCGGAAGACATGCTGGAGAGAACATGGTAGAAGCGCTGCAGCGCGGTTTGCAGGGCGGTCTCGGCCCCCTTACGCGCCGTGATGTCGCGGATCGCAGTGTGGCGTCTCGCACTGCCTGCGAATACGAGCTGACCACGCGCTTCGACGACTATCCGCGTGCCGTCCTTGCGGAGCATGGCATGTTCACTCAAAGACTCCTGACCCTGCCGGATATTCGCCATGACCCGGTCGCGGTCTTCGGGTTCAATCAGGGAGGCAATCTCCACGCCCTTCAACTCGGTCACGGAGTAGCCCAACATTCGGGCCAACTGCTCGTTGCAGTCCACGATCCGGTCCCCCTCGCTTTCGACGATACCCTCAAAAGTGGCAGCCGCGAAGATCGCCAACCGCGCCTGGCTGTCGCGCAAGGCGGCCTCCCGATCATAGGCGGCGGCCTTGTGCCGATAGCGGCGATAGAGTTCGGCGACTACGCTCATGAACAGGCCCATGCCGATGAAAATCACCAGCCCCAGGCGGTCCACGGGTGTGGCGATTGCAAACTGTCCGACGGGTGGCAGAATCCAGTAGCCCACCGCCAGGCTCACCAACGCAGTGGCCAGCAGCCCCGGGCCGATACCGCCCAGCAGGGCCCCAACCATCACCGCCGGATAGAACGTAATATAAGTAGGCAATCCAGGGCCGACCCACCATGTCCCGGCCTGCCGCAAGCCCAGCGCCGCGGCCACCGCTCCGGCCGCCAGCCCATAGCGCAAAACCCAGCCCAAGGGCGTCTGCAGCCGGAAACCCGCCACGAGCAGGTTCTCTCGCCCGGATGCTCCGACTGGCGCCAACGAGAGTGTCCATGCGCCGGCTTCCCGTGCCGCCATGAAGGCCGCAACGAATAGGTAAGCGCTGCCGAGATATTGCGTCAGCCGGTTCGTCCAGCCGAGTATGCTGCCTTGAACCGAAAGGAGCAGCACCCCGGTCAGTCCGGTCGCAACCAGGGCCAGGCCCAGCCCATACCAATAATAAAACGCCCCGGCTTGCCTCCAGAATCGTTGAATCATATGCCACGCGACCCACGCGAACATGGCCACGGCCAGGAAAAGGACAACCTCCCGGACCGGAGTGCCGCCCTGGCCTTGGATAAAGAAGACCGGGAGGGCTCCCGCCCATGCGGCCCGGAAGATCACGACCGCCGTCATTAGCGCACCCGCATAACCCACCACCAGCCACCTGCCCGGTCGTCGCAGCCGGCCGCGCCAGAGCAATCCGACGAGGTGGCACGAGGCCGCTCCGAAGACGCCGAGATTGTGCACCGTAACGGTCAGGTTCACGTGGTCAACCACTGCAGCGGCAGCCAATGAGGTGACGCCCCACAGCAATGATCCGCAACCGAACATCAGCAGAGCCGGTTGACCCTTGGCCAGAAAACCGCGTGCCGTCAAAAGGCAGATGCAGAGGGAGGCCAGCCACGTGAAAACCAGATTCAGCAGCACCATCAACAGCCTCGATTCGTAAACCGTCCGCAGGTCCGCGATCCACAGACCAGCTATGGTCAACGCCGCCAGGGGGACCGGCATCCACGCCAGTTGTCTGAGGCGCGAGCTTCTCTGGGTCGGCTCGGGGTGGTCCTGATTGGACTGGTTATTGGCCATAAATCAGGTTTAACGCAGAGACGCCGAGGACGCGGAGGTACGCAGAGGAGTAGAGCCTTCTTTCTCCTTTCTCTGCGTTTCTCCGCGCCCTCTGCGTCTCTGCGTTTCTCGGCATGGCTCCGCGTCTCTGCGTTAAGACCGGTCTGGTTGGGGGCATTGCGAGGGGGGTGCCTCCTCGCCGCTGATTGGCCCATAGCGCGGGGGTTGGCCGAGCTGGGCGCAAAGGACATCAATCTCCCGCTTCAACTCGATCATGCGCAACTCGCGGCCCACCATGGCCTCGTTGAAGCGGTTCAGCTCATCGTTGGAGACCCGGAGTTCCTCCGCGCGGCGCCTTAACTCCTCCTCCGCATCCTTCAATCGGCTGATGTCGAGATTTATTCCCACCCAGCAGAGAATCTCACCCCTGTCGTTCCGGACTGGCACACCGCGCGCCAGCACGGGGTGGTACTTCCCGTCCACGCCGCGGAAACGATGCTCGATGTCCCACCTGCCCCCGGTGCGGACACATTCTTCCCACGCAGAGATGGTACGTGCAGTGTCGTCGGGATGCAGCACTTCGCCCCAGCCGAAGTTGGAGCATTGTTCCTGGGTCAGGCCGACCAACTTCAGGAAAGATGGACTGGCGTAGATATTACGCCCGTTCGGGGCGCAGACCCAGACACCGTAATCAATAGATTCGCCGATGGCCCGATAGCGCGACTCACTTTCCCTCAGTGTCTCCTCCATCTCCTTGCGCTCAGTGATGTCAAAATTCACCCCGAGAAACCGCACCGGCTCGCGTTTGCCCTCCGGGGCCGAATCGCCTGGCTTGCCCGCGTAAGCGAACCGCCCCAACCCCGCTAGCCAGCGCACCTGGCCATCGGCGCGGACGATGCGGAATTCCGCATTCAGGAAGCCGGTTTGGGTCGCCTCGGACCATTGGGCCTGTACCCTCGCCACGTCATCGGGATGAAGGTAACGGAAGAACGTGGCCGGCACGCTCGGAGCGTCGCCGGGTTTCAGCCCCAGCAACTCGAACTCCACCGTGTTCCAGCGGCCCTCGCCCGTACGAAGATCGACCTCGAAGGTCCCCATGGAAGTCGCTTCGAGCACCAGCCGAAGCCGTTCCTCGCCGGCTTCGCGCAGAGCCTGCTCCGCCCGCTTGAAATCATTGATATCGGTGCAGGTGCCGAACCATTTAAGCACAGTTCCCTTCTCATCCACGACCGGCACGCCACGAATCAACCACCAGCGATATGTCCCGTCCACGCGGCGAAGGCGGCATTCCAGTGAGTAGGTGGCCCGGTTGGTTACCGCATTCTGCCAGGTGTCCCAAGCGCGTTGCTGGTCATCAGGGTGGAATGGCTTGTTCCAACCAGGGCCGTAGCTTTCTTCCAGTGTGAGTCCGGTATAATCGACCCACTGCTGGTTGAAATAAGTATTCCAGCCGTCTGCCCGCGTGGCCCAAACAATCTGTGGCATGGCTTCGGCCAGCAGGCGAAACTCCTTCTCACTGAGAGCAAGGGCTTCGCTCTTGCGCAGCGCGGCCTCGACCTGGCGGCGCTCTAGTTCACCGGCGGCGCGCACGGCGACGATTTGCAAGACGGAGGTGACGAGGCGGGTGTCGGCCAGGGGCTTGCGCCAGATCAGCGCGATCAGGCCGATGGGCTGGCCCACCGCACTCCAGAGGGTGGTTCCCACATAACCCTCGGCCAGCAACTCCTGCAAGACGGCGTCCTTGGGAAACAACCCGCGCACGTCCCGGGGGAAGCAGCAGATCGTCTTGCCAACCACATCGCCACACGGCGTGTCTTTCAGGGCATAGGTCACGTTGTCCTGGAACTTACCGTCGGAGAGGACCGCCACCGTCTGCGCAGTCAGCGAGCCTTCCTGGATCCGGTCAATGCAAACGAAGTTCGCGCCCAGGCTCTGCGCCAGGTAACGGGCCAACCCCCGGAAAAAGTCCTCCCCCGACGGCCCCCAGCCACACTCGCCCACAAAGCGCAGCGCCTCTTGAGCCCGCTTCTGCTCCGTGATGTCGCGCACGACGGACACCGAGCCGATGATAGCGCCCTGGGCGTCTTTGACCGGGGCGGCACTGACCTGGCGATAGCGCAACTCGCCGCTGGCAGGAGTTCGGACCCTCTCCTCTTGATCTCGCACGGTTTCTCCTTGCAGGGCGCGCAGCGGCGGCGCTTCCTCGACCGGGCGCGGGCTGCCATCGGGCCGCAGCACTTCCAGGCTCGCGGCCAACTGCACCACGCCGATCCCTTTGGCCGGCTCCAAACTGAATGCCCGGACAGCGGAGGGATTGGCCAAAGTAAACTTCCCGGTGGTGTCCGCAAACCAGACCTCGTCGCTGATGCCGTTGAGCACCGACGAGAGTGTCCCCTTCTCCCGTTGGACCGCCGACAGCAGGCTCTGCACTTCTTGATCGGTCCGCTTGCGCTTCGTAATGTCCAGGCAAACGCCCAGCATGCTCCGCGGCCGGCCATCGGGCTCGGACAGGACCTCGCCGCGGGAGTGTAACACACGCACCGTGCCGTCAGGACGCACGATACGGAATTCCCCTTCGTAAAGGCCGGTTCCCTCCAGGGCGGACTGGACGGCGGCGTCGAACGCGGCCCGGTCTTCAGGGTGGATGCGCTGTTGTAAGCCGTCGCGGGTGGGGGTGAACCAGCCCGGTTCTTCGCCCATCTGGCGATAGGTCTGCTCGGACCACCACAAGGCGCCGGACTGCAGGTCCCATTCCCAACTGCCGACATTGGCGACCTGCTGGGCATGTTTGAGCCGCTGCTCGCTCTCGCGCAGCGCCTCCTGGGCTCGCTTGAGCTCGCTGATGTCGAGAAAAGCTCCAACGGCGCCGTAAAGATGGTTTCGCTCGTCTAGGAGCGGTGCGGCGTTGCAGTAAACGGTGAGCGTCCGGCCGTCCGCGCGCACCACGTCTATGATCTGGCCCATGACGGTCTCCCCGCGGACGGCACGCTGCATTGGCAGTTGGTCCACGGGCAATTCGCGACCGTCTTTCAGCGTGCGGTAGCGGGCCGGTTCGAGGGCGCGCCGAGGCAGCTCTTCGCCGCGTTCGAGGCCGTACATCTTCTCGTTGGCTGGGTTGCCCCGGATATGCAGGCCCTCGGGATCCTGGGCAATGGCCAAACCGATGGGCGCGGTATCGAGAATAGCTTGTAACTCCGCGGTGCGGCGATGAACACGGTCTTCGAGCTTCTGGTTAAGCTGGCGCAACTCCGATTCATGCCGCTTGCGTTCGCTAAGGTCGGCGGCGACGACGGCGATGGTTTCCGCGTCCTTGTAGAGAGGTCGCAGCGACATCTGGAAGGGCAACCCCGGGCCCTCCGGGGAGCTGAAAATGAACTCGGCTCTGGTGCCACCATGCAACGCACTAGCCACCAACGCACGCACCGCCGCCTGATGCTCCGGCACAACGCGTTCGCAGAGGCAAGACCCGATGATCTGCTCAGTCGTGGTAGCGGCCATCTGGGCAAAGCGCTGATTGCAATACAGGACGGTCCCGTCCCGGGTAACGGTCGCCGCGCCTTCGTTCATCGATTCGATCAGCAGGCGGTAGGGCCTTTCGGCACCTTTCAGGGTATAGACCTCCTCACCCATGACCAGCGCGTCCACCTCGCCCGCGCGGATGGCGCGCAGGGTTTCCTCGGCCTCCTCCAACCGGGCGCGCAGCTCGGCATTCTCAGCCGCGAGACCAGGTGCGTTTGGGGTATTCATATGTTCAGCGGGAGAAACGCAGAGACGCGGAGAACGCGGAGGTACGCAGAGGAGCAGAACAATCCTTCTGGACTGCGCCTCCCTGAGCTCCGGGGGTCCTTGCTTTAAAATGTAACTTCATTGCATTTAGATACGAAACGAGCCCGGAGGCGGCGGCTCGTACTCCGCGAGGTCATTAACTACCCGCGCTATGCCGTCCTTCAGCACCGGAGCGTGGTAGTTGATCAGGAGGCCCAGCCGCAGCTTCGAGAGCCGCAGGTACGTGAGCAGTTTCACCTTATCAATCGGGAGAATTGCATCCTTGGCTTTGTTATCCACGATGACCTTGTCATAAACGATTAAGTCAAGGCGTAGATCTGAGCCGAGCCTGACCCCTTTGTAGTATATTGGCACCGGTTGCTGCCGTTTGAAAGGGATGCCGCGCACCGCGAATTCGTGACACAGCGATTCCTCGTAAACTTGCTCAACCAGCCCCGCTCCGAAGTGCTTGTGCACCTCGATGGCCGCCCCGATGATCAGGCTGGACACTTCATTCTCGTGCATAGTAGCAGGGTCTTGTCCCGTTCCTCTGCGTTTCTCTGTACTCTCTGCGTCTCTGCGTCTCTGCGTTAAATCCCCGGCCCATTCGTCACCGCCCGTGGTTCTTTCTTTCGCAGGTCCAAGCCGACCAGGATCTTCTCGGTGCCGGACATGTCGCCGATGAAACGGCGCAGTGGCAGCGGCAGCTTCTTGATCAGCGTCGGGGCGGCGATGATCTGCTCGCCCTCGGCCAGCGTGGGTTGCTGGTAGATATCAATTACCTGCAAATCGTACCGGCCTTCGAGGTGCTCCTCGCAGATCTTGCGGATGTTCTGGATGGCCAGCGTGGAGCGCGGCGTCAGCCCGGCGATATAGAGGCGCAAGACGTAGCGTTCAGTGGGCTTCTCGGCGGCGGCCTTTTCCAGCGTGGCGTGCGCTTTCGTCCGTTTAGAGAGGTGTTCGGTTGGCATAAGAATCAAATTCTCGAGCGTCGATGTTGGTCGCCATAGATATTTGCCACGTGGCACCCGTCACTCTTGACCTCACGCTCGCCGCAGGTCAAGGCCAACCAGAACGTTATGGTGGGCCGGCCCTTGGGCAGGCCGCCTTCGGTAATTTCGTCCAGCCCGCGGATGCCGGTCCGCGTCTTAGGCAATGACGGGGGTTCAATTGGGGTTCGACTGAGATTCCTGTTCTTCATAGCTTACATGGTTCGCGTCGCAGCCATCCAATGCCAAGTCATCTACATGCAAAACACAGTCCCTTCCACCGAGTTACAAGGCTTCTCCTTACCCCCCGGAACCCGCAACCGATAATTACCGTGCGTCCGCCCGGGTGCAAGAACTTTTCCAGACATTGGAGCGCCTCCTTCGCGGTGGCCTTGGGGGGGGAACCGCGTACGGTCCTGCACCCACCCTCTACTGCTAAAACGAACTAAAAGCCGCCTATGCGATCAGGCAAGCTTTTCCAGGCGTTCTCGGGGGTCCTATCCGCAGCCCGGCATCGCTTAGCTCTGAGTCGGCTTTGCAGTGGTTTTTTCAGCTTCGCCCCGCCAATGAGGTCCGTGCTGCGGGCGGAAGGTTGGCGCGACGGGCCGATGCATAAAAAGACGGCACGCGGCTTGAGGAGCCGCGTGCCGGTGGTTGTTTAAGTGTTAAGTCTTAGCCTCGTTGCCCATGAATAGTCACGGGGCGAACCGGATGCCGAAATTAATCGTCACCACCATCGGAACCTGAGTGTCGCCGCCTCACAGTGATGTTTACCGGAGCAGAAATGGTAGTTGCTCCCGCGTTATCGGTGGCGATCGCAGTGACCACATACTGGCCGGGTGCTACGTGGCGCCACCGGAACGAATAAAAG
>Ga0073936_10005219_pt1 | contig 17668 bp, 11 predicted proteins | sample AliMusrvi5mmetaG_FD_87041 | JGI IMG/M metagenome (GOLD analysis project Ga0073936, IMG submission 87041) | Freshwater lake bacterial and archeal communities from Alinen Mustajarvi, Finland, to study Microbial Dark Matter (Phase II) - Alinen... | ecosystem: Environmental > Aquatic > Freshwater >... | reverse complement strand
GTATTATATTATGTAAGTTGTATTTGTGAAATTATTTTTACCTTGAATTATAATCCTGTATTATCCGAAGAAATTTAACATTAACAACAAATACAATGAAAACTAACCAAAAAAACCAATTGAGATCAATTTTCAGTTACAGTGTTGCGGTTTTTACATTGTTTGTGCTGCTGGCTGTTTTACCGACAGGACTTCAAGCACAGTGGAACCCAAATACTTATGTCAATCTTCAGGTATCTGGTTTATCGGATGATGACCAGCAGTCAATTCCCACAACCGACGGAAAAACATGGATAGCTTTCTACAGCCAAACTGCCGGTAACTACAACATGATGGCCCAGTTGCTTGATGCCAACGGCAATAAACTCCTGGGGCCGGACGGTGTGGTTATAAGCACCCAGACATCGGGAAGCGCTATCTATGTATTCAACGTTTGCCTTGATGCCTCGAATAACCTTGTCATAGCCTGCCAGGACCAGAGAATATCAACAATGCAGGCGGTCTGTTATAAAATTTCACAAACAGGTGCTCAGTTATGGAGTCCGACCGGGGTTATACTGGGAGCAGGGTTGTCACCATATCCTGCTACATTAAGTACAGGCGAAACAGTTGTTGCATGGAATGAAAGTACCAGCAGCACCTTGAAGATACAAAAGATCTCGGTCGGCGGGATAGCAGAATGGACAACTCCGGTATCTGTTATGGTAGGAGCCACTAAAACCACAAGGGGCCAGCTTATTGCAAACACCAATGGAAAATTCACAAATGTTTTCCAGAAAAAAGGCGTAGGTGTTTCAACTACCTTATATTCACAAGCATACGATAGTACCGGGCTTGCACTTTATACACCCGTGCAAATCTCAAACCAGACCTCAAGCGGGTCAAGGTATTATTCAATCCTGACTGATGCCGATACCACCTATTTCGGTTATTTTGTATCCCAGGGATCAAGGTTTAACTCTTTTTTACAAAGGATTAATATTACCGGGGTCATCCCATGGGGTATGAACGGCTCAAACTTTAATACATCTGTCGCTTCAACCGATGCTTACCAGATGGTTACAGATATTAATATGACACCGGGGACAAACTACATCTGGTCGGTCTGTAATTTCTGCAACACCCTTCAGAGCCAGTACGGAATATATGTCCAGAAGTTCCTGAAAACAACCGGGGGCAGGCAGTTCACCGACCAGGCTAAGGTGCTGTATCCAATCAGTGCAAATTTCGACCAGCATGTCAGCCGCATAACATTGCTCACCGACGGGCCAATGTTCCTGGAGTATGATGTCAATTATAAGATCTACGTCATCAGGCTGAACTCCACCGGTGATTTCGTATGGCCGGGCAACAGGGCCGAGATCAGCTCAACCACCGCGACTGCCGGCACCCCGAAAATGAGGTACAGCTTCACACCTATTGGCGCCAACAGGTGTGCTGGAGTGTGGACCGAGAACAGGGCCAGCGGAGGATACAAGGGATATGCACAGGGTATCACAATCGGAGGTCTGTGCGGAATCCGCGTTGCCACCCAGGGTAATGTCCCTGCAATCATAAACGTTCCCCTGGGGATCCTGCAGATGGTCGATACTATATCTCCCGCCACGGCTAACCAGAGCGTCAACTGGAGCATCCGCCCGGGAACCGGGAATGCCACGATAAGCCCCAGCGGCCTTGTATCTGCTGTAAGTAACGGAACCGTCTGGGCAAAAGCTGTTGCCGTCCAGGACAATACAGTATCTGATTCCCTGCTGATCACGATGACCAACCAGCCGACCCTGCCTGCTGTCATCACCATGGCAGCAAGCACGGTCACCGGGTACACAGCGGTTCTTAACGGGTCTGTCAACGCTAACTGGGCAAGTACTGCTGTCACCTTCAACTGGGGGCTGACCACGGCCTACGGCAACACCATTACCGCCACCCCCTCCACAGTAACAGGGAATACTGTCACAGCTGTGCTTGCCAACCTTACGGGCCTGATCCCAGGAACCACATATCATTTCAGGGCAAGCGGGACTAATTTGGTAGGTACGACCAACGGGGCCGACATGACCTTCACTACACAATGGGTCCCGCCTACTGTTGTTACCAATGCTGCCAGCAACGTAGTCAGCACCTCGGCACAGCTTAACGGGACAGTGACTGCCAACTATGGATCCACGACTGTTTCCTTCGACTGGGGACTTACCACAGCTTACGGGAACAATGCCGCCGCCTTACCGGGAACGGTTACGGGTAACACAGCCACAGCTGTTAATGCAACCATTCTAAATCTGCAGTGGGCTACAACCTACCATTTCCGCTGCGTGGGTGTTAATGCAGGAGGAACTACTTATGGCGCCGACCAGGTTTTCAACACCAACTGCCCCATACCTCCCGCACCCGGGGGTATAATCGGTCCCACTTCTGTTTGCCAGAACCAGATTTACGTTGTTTACCAGGTCGTTGCTGTTCCCAATGCAACCAACTATAACTGGACAGTTCCCGCCGGGGCTTCCATCATTGCCGGTGCAGGGACAAACTTCATTACGGTTAACTTCTCAACTACCGCCATTTCAGGTAATATCACCATTACACCCACCAATTTCTGCTCCAGCGGACCAACCGGCATCCTTCCAATAACCGTGAACCCAATGCCGGTACCAACAATTTCAGGTTCAACGGCTGCATGCGCACAATACACTAACAACGTTTACACTACACAAAGCGGGATGACAGGGTACTTCTGGACGGTCTCTCCTGGAGGCGTCATCACTGCCGGAGCAGGGACCCAGGCAGTTACGGTTACCTGGACCACCACGGGAAGCAAGACAGTGACAGTGAATTATAATAACGCCAATGGCTGCACAGCTGCAAACCCCGGAACTTTAACTGTTACCGTGAATGGACTGCCTTCACCTACAATCAACGGAGCAAGCACACTTTGCGCGAATTCGGGGTATTTCACTTATACCACCGAAACCGGTATGAGTAATTACAACTGGACCATATCCTCGGCAGGAACGATAACGGGAGGACAGGGGACTTCTACTATTAATGTACAATGGAATTCAGCAGGAGCCCAAACCCTTAGCGTCAATTACAGCAATGCCGGCGGATGCCAGGCCCTTAATCCAACTGTGCTCAACATAACCGTAAATGACATCCCTGCTGCTGCAGGTGCAATCAACGGGACCACCACCGTGTGTGCAGGAGCCCAGGGTGTGCCTTACTCCGTAGCCTCAATCAGCGGTGCCCAGACCTATGTATGGACCCTGCCCGCCGGCGCTACCATCGCTTCAGGTGCAGGCACCAACATCATTTCGGTTAACTATGCCGCAAATGCATCCTCAGGTGCCATCACCGTACAGGGGAACAACCTCTGCGGAAGCGGTGCCGCTTCGCCTGCTCTTAACATCACGGTAACACCCATCCCCTCTGCTGCAGGAAGCATTTCAGGTCCAACCTATATTTGCCAGGGTGAAAACGGAGCCATTTACACCGTTCCCGCGATTACCAATGCTACCGGTTACACATGGACCGTACCCTCAGGTGCAACCATCACATCAGGTGCAAACACAAACACCATCCATGTTAACTTTAGTTCTTCTGCTTCCTCCGGCATTGTGACCGTTTTGGGTTCCAATGCCTGCGGTGACGGTGCAAGCTCAAACCTCGTAGTGACCGTTAGCCCGGTTCCCGCAACACCAACCATCACAGCCAGCGGCTATGTGCTCACTTCAAGCGCAGCCAATGGCAACCAGTGGTATCACGACGGAACTGCAGTAGCAGGCGCCACCAGCCAGACCTATACAGTTCCTTCCTCGGCCCCCGGCTGGTACTGGACTGTGGTTACACTTGGCCCCTGTTCATCCGACTCCTCAAACCATAAATACATACAGGGTGTGGGAATCGGTGAACAGAACAGAGGCGAGATCTCCATCTATCCCGTTCCAAATGACGGACGTTTCAACATCTCCATCAGCAGTGAACAGGAGATATCCTACAAACTTGATATCTATAACAGCCTTGGTGTAAAAATTTACGGGGAACAATCCATCACTGCGAAAGGAACCCAGGTAACACCCATCGATCTGGGTTCAGTGGCCAGCGGGCTTTACACTATCATACTCCGAAATGCCGACAACCAGGTGATACGTAAGATCCTGGTCAGCAGGTAACCCTTTTGCGCAACACCGGCAACCAGGTGATCCGCAAGGTTCTTGTAAATAAATAAGGTTGATTTGGTTAGTTGAAAAAAGCCGTCCTTTCGAACGGCTTTTTTTATTGTTGGACCAGCCTACCGGAATTCTGTAAAAGAATCTGAAGCAATTATTTTACAAACTGCTTTGCATAATATTTGGCTGTGAGTTTTTCGCCTGTGGCCTTTTCTATCATATCATTCCAGTAATACCTGTTGGCCGGCATAAAGATCTTAGCCTTAAGGTATTCACCGACTGCTTTATTATTTGCAAAACTCTGGAATTTCAGGTCCTCCGATTTGATCACATTCGTCACAATATAATAATACAGTTGTGATGCCAGGAGTTCGCCCATGAGGTAATTATGATAATAGCATGGTACCGTGGCAATATGAATCTTTGTAGCCCAGTCAGGTTCGTTGCGTCCTTCGGGACGTTTCAGCAGCTGGTATTTCTCAACACAATCCCACCAAAGCTTGTTCAGGTCCTGGTCGGGGGTCTCATACATGCTCTTTTCAAAATGATACATCACCTGGGCCCAACGGCTGAACACCAGCTGGTCAAGACGGAGGGTCTTGAAACAATTATCGGCAATCTTCATTTTTTCCTCCTCGCTGATTCCCGCCATATCTTTCATCCACTGCGGATTAGAAGAGAACCGCCCGAACATCATGGCAATGGACTCGGTGGTAAAAGTATGTGCCGGATCACGGATAATGAATGGAAGGTTGAAATCCTTGTACCTGTCATACACAGAATGTCCGAACTCATGAAGCAGGGTGCCCATCCAGATGCTGTTGGGTTTTACATTGCATAACACCCGCACATCGCCAAGCTTATCAATATCAGTGCAGAACGCATGCTGGTTCTTGCCCGGTTTTTCAAACAGGTCGCTGTTCTTCATGATCTCATCAACAGGCAGGCCGATCCCACTGTAATACGCCTTAACCATCGCCGGAAGGTCCTTGTCCTGATAATATTTATCAATGTCCACTGCATAGATCTTAGGAGCCTGCTGGAAGAAACGGTTCTGATAGTTCCACGGCCTGAGATCGTCCTTGCTTTTCAGGTTATAATATTTTACAAAATATGCGTCAATATCGCCCTTGGCCTGTGCAAACGCACCTTTAGTAAGGCTGTCGAGCTCCTCGAAAATCTTCCTCACATCCCCGGGATCCTGGTCTCCGAGGGTCAGGCTCATATCATGAAAATTTTTGAATCCTAGGTCATGGGCAACATCATTTCTTACCTTGACCAGCTTTTTCAGATCATCAGCTACCAGGGGACCTATTTTCTTCTGGGCTTCCCAAACTTCCTGCTGGTATTTAATGTCTTTGGATGACCGAAGTACATCTTCAACATCATTATCGGATAGCTTTTTACCCCTTACTTCCGTACGGAAGTTGCTGTATTTCTGTTCGATCGCACTTTGCATCCGGATCATGGTATTAAGCTTGGCTGTATCGGCCTTTGCCATAATGAATGAACGGTACAGAACATCTAGCTCTCTTGACAGAAGGCTGTCGGAAATAAGCCCAGAGACCTTGATCACTTCAAGTTTCTTCAGGCTTTCCTTGTCGGCATAAAATGCCATCATCTTCATATTCAGGTCTTCCGATTTCTTATAATCTTCGGGCTTCCCCGAAATCGAAGCATCCCAGGCAGCTATGGTAGCCTGTTTGTAAAGCGGAATGATCACCGAATCATGGTGGGCAATAAAGGCTTTCAGATCCTTGTTCATTTTCTCTTTTTTTGAAGTGCAGCTGCTTATTAGCAGTAAACTCATTGCCAGCAGCGCCAGGGTTTTTAGTGTTTTCATCTTCTATGTGTTAAGTTAATTGTCGTTATGAACCCAAGAAACCCGCATTTGTAGATTGTACGTGGTACATGGTACATCATTATTTCCCCAGCTCCCAGGTACTTCCATCCTTACCGTCCTTGACAGTGATCTCAAGTTTCTGCAGCGCATCCCTGATCTGGTCGGAAGTTCCCCAATCCTTTTTCTCCCTCGAGCTTTGCCTTATGTTTAACACCAGCTCCATCAGGCCTTTAAGATAGTCTGAATTGTCGCCCGAAAGCTCGCTTTTCAAACCCAGTATATCAAACACAAAGGTGTTGAATGTTTTTTTCAGAAGTTCAAGATCTTCAGCCGAAATGCTTTCTTTCTTATCATTCACCGAATTGATGATCCTGACCCCTTCGAACAGGTTGGCGATAACGATGGGGCTGTTAAAGTCATCGTTCATGGCCTCATAGCAGGCATCCCGAAGTGCTGTGATCCGTGAATCGTGATCCGTGATCCGTGAATCGTGAACAGTGAGATGGTCAAGGATCCCGATAGCGGCAAACAGCCGTTTCAGCCCCTTTTCTGCTGCCTGTAATGCCTCGTTTGAAAAATCAAGGGTGCTGCGGTAATGAGCCTGGAGAATGAAAAACCTTATCGTCATCGGGCTGTAAGCCTGTATCAGGGAGGCATGAGACCCGCTGAAGAACTCATCCAAAGTAATAAAATTACCCAGTGATTTCCCCATTTTCTGGCCGTTGATAGTGACCATATTGTTATGCATCCAGTACTTCACCGATTCATGCCCCAGGGCACTCTGGTTCTGGGCTATCTCCGATTCATGATGAGGAAATAAAAGATCCATCCCTCCCCCGTGAATATCGAAAAACTCACCCAGGTACCTTGTCCCCATGGCAGAACATTCAAGATGCCAGCCGGGAAAACCGTCACTCCATGGCGAAGGCCACCTCATGATATGTTCGGGCTGGGCTTTCTTCCATAATGCAAAATCGGCAGGGTTTCGTTTTTCATCCTGCCCTTCCAACTCGCGGGTATTTGCAAGTAGATCGTCAAGCACCCTGCCTGAAAGCTTTCCGTATTGAAAGGTTTTACTGTACTTCTCTATGTCAAAATAAACCGACCCGTTCACTTCATACCCATATCCCGCATCCAGTATCTTTTTTACAAATTCGATCTGCTCTATCATATGCCCCGAAGCCCGCGGTTCAATACTTGGCCGTTTCACATTCAGAGCATCCATGAAGATAAAATACCTGTCGGCATAATACTGGGCAACTTCCATTGGCTCAAGCTGTTCAAGCCTTGCTTTCTTTGCGATCTTGTCCTCACCCTCGTCAAGGTCATGCTCAAGGTGGCCTACATCGGTGATGTTCCTTACATACCTCACTTTATAACCGAGGTGCTTCAAATAACGGAATACCAGGTCGAAGCAAATCGCGGGACGGGCATGCCCGAGGTGGGGATCTCCGTATACCGTTGGCCCGCAAACGTACATACCGACAAAGGGTGGATTGATGGGTTCGAATAACTCCCTGGTCCTTGATAAGGTATTGAAAAGAAATAAGCTGGATTCCATGCTTTAAAGATAAACAAGACAAAGGTAAATATTTTTGGAACTTTTGGCGGTACACCGGCAATATCAGGATTTCACCGGGACAAAAAATGGTATTAATCCCGGGGCAGAGCCCTGGACCCGGGTTCCGCGTCACTGGGGCTGGGGATTGGCAGGGAGAGAATCAATGGTATGAACCCCGGGGCAAGCCCCGGCCCCTGATTCCGCAGCAAGGAGGGAATTTATAGGGAGAGATTAAATATTTATCTTATTTTTATTTAGATTGATTATATTTTAATTTATTGTTTTACCTTGCTGGCCATTACCAATTAATATCAGTATGAATTTAACCAAAAAGCACATGAAAAATTATATATTAACGGCACTTGCCTGTTTCCTGATGGTCACCGGCAGCATGGCCCAGACAGCTCCGGAAACTCCCGCCACAGTGGTGGAAACAATGTATATACTTCCTAAGAGGGGTATGGAGAATAAACTGGAAGCGGCCATCAAGGCACATAATGCAAAATTCCATCCAGCCGGCCCGTTTGTTGCCGGGCTTCGCAAGGTTGAATACGGGGAGAAAGCAGGTTGGTATGTTTTTGTTTACGGACCGACAACCTATGACAACATCGACAACCGTCCCGAAAAGGCCAACGGTCATGATGTTGACTGGAGTACCACTACAGATCCGCTGATCGAGACTTATGGAACCACCACACTCTGGAACCTGAACAAAGATCTTTCATTTGGATTCGACATTCTTCAGAAGTCTAAGTACTACGAATTATGGTCAGTAAAGCTGAAGGATGGCGAATATTATCGTTTCAAAGCCCTCAGCGAAAAGCTGAAGAAAGCCTACGAGTCATTGGGGAACACAGCATTTGTTGTGTATGAAAGTCCCCTTCACAACGCCAATGGCCAGGATATCAGCCTGATCTGGAGTTTCAATACGTACAAGGAGTGGGCTGATGATCCGGGACCCAAGGCTGCGTATGAGAAGATTTATGGCGCCGGAAGCTGGCAGAATATGATGAAGGAATGGAGGGATATCTGCGTTGATTTCAGCGATGAGCTCCGTTCGTTCGTAAGGTAATTTCCATTAACGTTTCAGAACATTTCAGATGCGACCCGGGCCCCGGCAGTACTGCCGGGGCCCGGGTCGCATCTTGTAATTCCAAATTTTTCCGCATTTCGTTCAATTTATATATTTTTACAGGAGCTTTATCAATCAGGATGAACAGTTTAACCGGGTATAAAACATCTCTCTCCCCCTGGGTCATCTTCCTCGCATTTTTCAATATTATTCTCCATTGGACATTTTATAATACTCTCGGCTTCCACCGGGACGAACTTCTTTATTTTTCACTCGGACAGCACCTTTCGGCAGGTTACGCTTCAGTACCCCCTTTCATAGGCTTCATGGCCTGGATCATGATCAATACACTTGGCTATTCCTTGCTTTCGGCAAGATTACTTCCTATGCTGCTGAGCGGGGTGATGGTTTTTATAGTCGCCCTTATCTCCAGGGAGCTCAAAGGAAAGACCTATGCCCAGGTCCTTTCGTCTATTGCCTTTATTGTAAGCCCTTTCAACCTCAGGACATATTTCCTGTTCATGCCGGTTTTCCTGGACTGCTTCTTCTGGAGCCTCATCATACTGTTAATCCTGAAATGGATCAACACAAAGGATGATCGTTACCTTCTCATGCTCGGGCTCGCAGCAGGACTTGGAATGCTTAACAAGTACCTCATTGCCGTTGAATTCTTTGCCATCCTGGCAGTATTCCTCTTTTCGGCACAGCGTGAGATCTTTACGACAAAATATTTTTGGTTCGCCATCCTCATCGCACTTCTTTTTTTCAGCCCAAACCTCATCTGGCAGCTTAAAAACAACCTGCCTGTCCTTACTCATATGCAGGCACTTCATGACAGCCAGCTGGTCCATGTGAGCAGGATCTCATTCTTCACCGACCAGATGTTCATAGTCTGCATGGCTGTGTTCCTTGTAATACCAGGACTGATTTATACCCTCACCTCCAAATCAATGAAACCTTACCGCCCCCTGCTGATCGCCAGCCTGCTGGTATTACTGATCCTGGTTTTACTGAGAGGGAAAAGTTATTACACTCTCGGCCTGTATCCCTTCTGGATAGCAGCAGGCGGGGTCTTCTGGGAAAGCAGGATAAAGCGCCTGGCAATAAAAATTGCATTGCCCCTCTTTATTGTTTTGCTCACACTACCTGTCCTGCCTTATGGCTTGCCTGTTTTTAAACCAGCCAGACTTGTTGAGTATTTTGCAGGAGCCAGGAAGTCCACTGGTTTTGATGCGGCTCTCCGCTGGGAAACCGGACGTATACATACACTGCCCCAGGATTATGCCGATATGCTTGGATGGGATGAGATAGCGGGAATTACAGCAAAGGCATACGAGCAGGTAAGTGACAAAACGGCTTGCATGATATATGCCGAAAACTATGGTGAAGCGGGGGCCGTGATGGTGCTTGGTAAAAAATATGGCCTTCCTGAACCCGTCTGCTTCTCGGAAAGCTTCTGGTACTGGTTCCCGAGAAATCCCTCACACGAGATCACCGAAATGATCTATATCAATGATGAACTTGGGGATGATATAAACAGTTTATTTGCTGATTGCAAAAAGGTCGGGCAGGTTCAGGATACCCTCGCGAGGGAATACGGCACTGAAGTATGGCTTTGTAAAAACCCAAGGTCAAGTTTCAATGAGTTCTGGAAGCAGAGAACTCCCCTTGTCACCAATCCTTTCCACCATTAGGGTATGCAGCCTCAGGGTTTCAGATTCTCTTAATTCACTGTTGCTTTGTGCTCAGGGCTCACGCTTTCTCAGCATTACGGCAAGGTATGTGCTGAATACCAGTGTCATCACGAGCTGGATTAGCAAGGGTGTGGCAACCAGGCTGGTATCCATTACCGCCAGCCGTATCAGTGTGAATTTCATCAGGTAATAAACGGCCTTGCTCAGCACTATACTCAGGAAAATTGCCGGAAAAACATTTTTCATCCTGCCTGCCAGCAGGTAGAACAGGAAGACATTCAGCGATAGCTCCATCCCGATCAGGAACATTTTGGCAAATACCGGGTGCCCAGAAATGATAAAGGAAAAGAGAGGCATTGAGAGAGCCAGTATGTAACTGTTCCTTTTACTGGTATGAACCAGGGCCAGGACCAGCATAAGCCGCATGGGTTCGATAAGGTATACAGGCAGGCTGAGCAAATGCGACAAGCTCGGAACCAGGTAAATAAAGGCCAGGGCTGACATGTCGATCAGTATCCCTGTCAAAGGGATGCGTTGAAAAATGGATTCAGCTTGTGTCTTCATATTCTATTTTTTAGCGACTTTGAATTCTGCGGATGAGTTTGGCCCGTAAACCTTCATGAGGTATAAGCCATTTTCAAGATGATCGAGGCGGATTGTGTTCATCTCCTGCCCTGCGTAGCCCTGTAACCTTATTCTACCCGATAAGTCGGTAAGCTGGTACTTAAGTCTTTTACCTTCCGGATTGGCAATGTGAATGCAGCTGACAGCCGGATTTGGGTATACCGATACATTGAGGTCCGGGGGATTGCTGTTTATGCCTGTATGTGTCTCATGGGCCTTGTATAGTTCAATCCCATACCCGGTCCCAAGGTTACGTGTATACTGTTTATGTAAAGAGTCGTTCCAGTGTTCATGTACCCCGAGCGAAGCGATCAGCACCCCGTCATTGTCAGGATCATAAGTGATGCCTGCAGGCCAGAGCGAAGAATCAGCGGCCTGGTGAAGGTAGTCGTCAACCCCGTACCAGTTCGGCCGGCTGGTTGCGAAAGTAGGACCGTTATATTCGGTACGAAGGAAATCATGGCAAACCGATTCAATGGCAACAGGGTCGAGCGACATGAACAGGGATGAGCACCATCCGTTGTTGAAAGGTGGCGATTGCCATTTTCCTGGCACACCCCCTGCATCATCCGAAGGATAGAGACCGTCGATGATGAAGACCAGGGTTTTCAGGCCGAGCTGTTTGTGCTCCATGATGTCAACCTGTACACGGTACAGCCCGTAACCCACCCGTACAGGAGCATCCGCACTGTCAAACAATCCCTTGTGCAGATGCAGAGCCCACTCTCGCGTAAATGAACCGAAATGGTTTTTTGCGCAAAGGGTTATCCCTCCCGTGCTATGGGCTTTCATGGCAGGGATGTTGATCAGGTAAGCTATAGAATCATAAAGAGTGAAAAGCTTGTCGGTCACCGCATCGGGCATTACGCTGCCGTGGTCCGACCAGAATACCCTGTCGGTAGCAGTCACTGCAACCGGCGTACGTCCCAGTCCTGTTATGTCTATTTCCGTGTGGATGAGATTGTCCCCAAGCACATGCACTCCCGGGAATTCAGTATGCCAGAGATCGTAAAACTCCTTGTATATATTCCTCGCAGGGTCGCCCACATAGATCACACCCTGGGGGACTCCGGCTTCGTTAACCAACTGCCTGAGAACCGAAAGCACAATGTATGGATTGGTTTCAGATGCAAAACTGTTGATTGCCAGGTGGTCGGTTCGGCTAAGGTCAGCATTGAACCTGCCTGATGAAAGCCCTCCCCAGGCCGTAGTTGCGTTGACTTTTATAAGGATCTTCTGCCCGGATGAATATCCTGACCAGCCATGGCCATGGTTGTAATTGAAATACCTGAACATGGTGTCCCATGCCTTTGCAACATCCTTGGTCCCGGTAAGGGCCAGCACTGATTTCACCATCATGCTGTCGATGACCTGGCTGTTGCTGTTCTTTGCCATGAACCATGCGTCGTCACCCGCGTCGATCACTCCATTTTCGTTGGAAGTATTGGAACATGCAGGGTTTGTGGCAGCGGTATCCCACATCCAGACAACCCGCCCCGGGAAGATCCCTTTGGCAACACCTATAGGCGCATTCGGCGTAAAGTAGTTAACTCCCGGTATTCTTCGGGAAGCCCTTGACACAGCCGGCCATTGAACCACTGTAAAAAGAAAAAGAACCGCTGCCCCCACAAGGCAGAAAGATGCAATGAAATAACTTGATTTACGGATTGAAAGCCTGAAACCCCTGAAAGCCGCTATCGATCCACCGAGGCTCAGCAGGTAGATGACAAATGCCGACATAAAGGGCGCCGTTGCTTTCATGCAGGGATACGTCGCCCGGCTTGGCTTTGGAATCACCCTAACCAGAAACCAAAGGGTTGCCAGGAACCCTATTGCAAGTAAAACAACCTTTGGGGAAACTTTAAGCGACCTAAGCCTTTTTATGGCTTTTTGAAACTTACGAGGTAAGTAAGGTAAAGGATTATACATAACAAGACGTTTAAACAACAATTCCTGAATGCGGCGAGTCATAAAGGTACAAAAAAATATTATCTGCGGATTTGTTCATCCCGGTATTAAAAAATTCGTTTGTTATTTCAAGTGAATCCGCTTGGTTACCATTGGAAAATCTTTCTACTTTTGCATCTTGCATCTTGCATCTTGCATCCCGCATCTTGAACAGCAAATCTTAAACTATGGAAAAAATACTCGTCATCGGATGTTCAGGCCAGAGAGGTTCTGAACTCACACTTGAACTGCGCAAAATTTACGGGAACTCTAACGTCATCGCCACTGACATTCGTCCTGCCCCTGCAGAGATCAGCGAAAGCGGGCCCTTTGAGATCCTCGATGTACTGGATGCATCGAAACTTCAACTCATTTGCGAACATGAAAAGGTCACACAGGTCTACCATCTTGCCGCCATACTATCGGGGAATGCCGAAAAACGCCCCATGCCTTCCTGGGATATCAACATGCGCAGCCTGTTCAACGTGCTTGAGATCGCCAAGGAGATCAAATTAAAAAGGATCTTCTGGCCGAGTTCCATCGCGGTTTTCGGACCCACGACCCCTCGTTACAATACTCCTCAGTACACTGTCATGGAACCGAATACTGTGTATGGCATCTCCAAGCTTGCCGGCGAACGCTGGATAGAATATTATTTCAATAAATACGGGGTTGACACACGCAGTCTTCGTTACCCGGGATTGATCAGCTACAAGACTGAAGCTGGCGGAGGCACAACAGACTACGCTGTCGAGATCTTCTACGAGGCCATCCGCCATCATAAATATGAATGTTTCCTCGGCCCCGATTCAGCCCTGCCCATGATGTTCATGAGTGATGCGATCAAAGCCACCATAGATGTGATGGAAGCCGATGCTTCGAAGTTATCCCTGCGCTCAAGTTACAATGTGGCAGGCATCTGCTTCGACCCCAAGACCATTGCAGCCGAGATAAAGAAACATATCCCCGATTTTGAGATCACTTACAAACCCGATTTCCGCCAGGCGATCGCCGATTCGTGGCCTGCATGCATTGACGACAGCGTAGCCCGTAAGGACTGGGGACTCGACTATGTTTACGACCTTGAAAAGATGACGAATCTCATGCTCGAAGAGATAGGGAAAAAGCTGAAAAAATAACAGGGCTCAAGTCCCTGAATTACAAATAATACCTGACCATAGGCCGGTTTGGCGAGGTTCTGTCAACAATTTTAAACCCCGCCCTTTCAAAGGATTTATACAACCCTATCCATGCAAACGAATCGGGCAGTCTCTCGGTGGTCGGGATTGTTGGATAAGCCTCGATGATCTTTATGCCTTGCTTCCTGGCGCACTCAACCACACCCTTAAGCAAAGCAACGGATACTCCGTAATTCCTGAAATCCTTATGGATGAACATGCAGGGAATCGACCATACCGCTTTGTCATCTATCGGCTTATGAACCCTCGACTTTCCGAGCTTTATAAAGTCCTCCCTCGGCGCAAACGCAGCCCAGGCAATGGCCATACCTTCGCAAACTGCAAGAATGCCCGCAGGCCTTCCGGCCTCAACGATCTCCTTCATAGCCAGCCTGTTGCCATCTTCTGATTTACCTTCCCTGAATTCAGCAGGCGAAAGCCTGTAATACATGCACCAGCAATTCCCGCAAGCCCCTTTCGGGCCGAAGAGTTGTTCGAACTTTCCCCAGTTCTTGGTGCTTAGGGATTCAAAGGTTAACTCAAGGTCAGTTGACATAGGCCGGATTCCATTTTATGATCTTCATCTTACTATTCCTGTGATTTTTAAGTTCAAGCCGCATCCCTGCAACAAAATATAAAACATGCAAATATTCAAACCTGCAGGTCCTGAAATTCAAAATTGACGGGCATAAGTCATCCCAAATGTAAGAAAAGGATAAAGACTGATCTGAATACAATATGAAACAATCAAAATCTGAAATTGATAAAAATCTTAAAAAGATTCGTGATTGGTATAGTAGAATGAAGGATAGCGCATTAATATTGAGGCTTTTTTATATACAGCCGACCGAAACCAATCAATTGTTCCGCAGATAAACATCCAAGCTGTTTCCGATTTTCGGAATTATTTCCACCCTTTTGTCCGATTTTCGGAACAATAATTTCCGAAAATTGTCCATCATTGCCAGGATATTATTAAAATAATATTCATATTTTTTCAAAGATGTAATTTTAATAGATGTGAATTGTACACTATAATAGATATACAAAATAAATCTTATGAGAAAGTATCTACTATTGATTTTTTCTATTGGCATAAACTGTATTTATGCTCAATGTCCAGATTGGCAGGCTCGAAATTCTGACCCACAATCCATCCCAACACAATCAACCTTTAGCGGAAATTCTACCGGATGGATTATCAACCCTGAAACTTCTGATGAGTTTCACGAAAACTCTATTGATCTATTAAAATGGTCAGTTAAGGACCAGGTTTGCCACGGATCAAGTGAGTTGTCATTTTATAGAACTTATAATGTGTCAAAGGATACCGGCAGATTATTGATAGGTTTTCAACGAGAACAGGTGGCTATTGAATGCGGAGGTTATGTTCAACAATATTCTGCGGGATGGGTTGAGTTGAATAACCCGGTTCATTATGGGTACATTGAAGTCAAGCATAAATTACCCACAGATCTTAACCTGGTTCCATGCTTTTGGTTGTGGGGAGCGATTCCTGAATTAGGTAAATGCGACGAAATTGATGTTGGTGAATATATCTTTGGACACATTACTGACCATACCTTAAATTATAATCTTTACCGGGAATATCAGGCATATGATTCAAAACAGCTTGCATTTAAAGAATTCACATCTTCATTGACAGGGCAGGATATAGTATATGCGGTTGAATGGTTTCCAAACGAGATCAATTTTTATATTAATGGTCAGGTAGTTCAGTGCAATAAATATACAACTGATATGAGGCTTGTCAGTCCGGCCGGATATAAACCGATAAGTGAATACACCTGTACAAATTTCACCAATATGATTGCCCAAAAGTTACAACTATCCTTTACAGTTATGGGTAATACTAATAATTTTTCGCAACATTACGAGGTAGATTATGTCAGGTCATATAAACTCTAGCAAGGAATTAATGGATTATATTGGCCTTCGACCATTGGAGTTTCAGATCCAAATATTTCAAAAGCTCATAGAGATATTCAATTAGGTGGTGACAATAATCATCTCGGATATTTCCCTTCAGGAACAAAAATAAATTTCTGGGCAACCAATTCAATTACCTTGGATAAAGGCGTTGAGATTCCATCCGGTGACGGTATCACGTTCAGGATTGTTCAGACAGATCCTGATTGTTATATTTCAAAAAACACTTTTAATAACGAATAATATAAGGAGGTCAAGATGAAAACAAGAAAAATTTTAACATTTGGGTTACTATTTTTATTAACAACAACACAGTGTCAGATCAAGATCTTTAACGATAACTGGATTTCGATTGGTTCGTTACAAAAAGGAGGCTTTGGCATACAACTAGGTAATGGTCAAGTAACTTATTTTAATCCAAGTGTATATGGTCAATATACCTGGATGAATATGTCAAATAGTACCGATGCAGAAGCTAAGAATTGGATTGTGAATTGGAATAATTCACATACATTTTTCGTTTACGGTAATGGTTGGGTTTATTCAAGAGGGCAATGTATTGGATCGGATTCAGCCTTTAAAACCAATATTAGTGAAATTGAAAGTCCTCTGGAAAAGGTGCTTAAGTTGCGGGGCATATTATACAATGCCGTCAAACCTGTTAAAATCTCGGATAGCCTGAAAATATTGGACAATAAAGGAGTTTGGCGTACGATCGCGACAGGCCAGGTCCCTTATCTTGACAGTACGCAATTTAAAACAGAGGTACTCCATAGGTTATTGAAAGAACAGACAATGAAACATCTCGGTGTAATTGCTCAGGAAATGGAGAAGGTGGTTCCCGAGGCTGTCCGGATGATGCCTGATGGCACCTTGTCTGTTGAATATTACGGTTTAATTGGTTTACTCATTGAAGCAATAAAAGAGCAACAACATCTTATCGAAAGTTGCCTTGCAAATTCTGAAAAATCGTTGAAGAGCGGAACGGATTTGGAGGAAAATGTTTCCTTCCTGTTTCAGAATATCCCTAATCCGTTCAGTAAGAATACATCATAAAATACCGTATTTCTTCTGAGGCTAAAGCGGCTTCAATTTTAATATTTGATATGCAGGGCTTGCTTCTAAAAACATATAATAGTTTAACCCAAAATGGAGAAATCCAAATAAATGGTTATGATCTCAAACCAGGAATGTACCTTTATAGTTTAATTGTAGATGGTTCTGAGTTTGGTACCAAACGTATGATTTTAACCCGCTAATCGTGAAAGCAATATTTTCATCGTTGTTTTTACTGGGCTTTATTTCAGGATATTCCCAGTTTGTCTGCGGAACAAGTACCGTGACCGATATTGACGGAAATGTATATCACACCGTCCAGATAGGTACGCAATGCTGGATGAAGGAGAACATGAATACTCTTCATTATGCTAATGGAACTGTAGTGTCAGTGCCGGAAGATCAGGTGACTGGTGTAAAAAATGTCATTAACCGGCCAGGTGAATTTCGTATCAATGTATTAATACCAGGCAATGGATATAACGTGAATATTTCTTTAATTGACATGATGGGAAGAGTGAAATACCGGAAAAGAATATTTTGCGAGAATGGCAGTAACTCCCTGGAATGCATGATCGGCCCC
>Ga0073936_10005215_pt1 | contig 17671 bp, 24 predicted proteins | sample AliMusrvi5mmetaG_FD_87041 | JGI IMG/M metagenome (GOLD analysis project Ga0073936, IMG submission 87041) | Freshwater lake bacterial and archeal communities from Alinen Mustajarvi, Finland, to study Microbial Dark Matter (Phase II) - Alinen... | ecosystem: Environmental > Aquatic > Freshwater >... | reverse complement strand
GCTATCGGGGGAGCCTTTGCACTTTTTTTTGCTCATAATCACAAATCACAAATCACAAATCACAAATCACAAATCACAAATCACAAATCACAAATCACAAATCACAAATCACAAATAAATCTTTCTTAACTTTGTGTCTGTTCTTAACAATTGAAGAGATATGGAGCTGACGAGAGAACAACTTGCCATCATTAAATCAACCGGAAACATTAAGATCAATGCCGTTGCCGGCTCCGGGAAAACCACCACCATCATTGAATACGCGGCAACCCGTCCAAAGGGTTCCAGGATTCTTTACCTGGCTTTCAACAAATCCGTAAAGCTTGAGGCTGTCAGGATGTTTGCTGAAAAGGGCCTTGATAACGTAAAGGTAGAAACTGCGCATTCGCTGGCTTTTAAACACATCGTTTATAACTGCAACTACACCGTCAGGCCGCAAGGGTACAGGACGCATGAAATTGCGGAGCTCCTCGGACTACACAGTAATGGCGAGAAGCATACCGAGTTTGTCATTGCAAACCATATTCTGAGGTTTTTCACCTTCTTCTGCAACAGCGACAAGCAAAGGGTCCAGGAGCTGAATTACCTTGATGTGGTTCCCGACAGCAAAGCCAAGGCTTTCGTAAAATCGAATTACAAACAGATCGAAAGCCAGACAAGGATACTGCTTGGAAGGATGGATACGGGAGAGATTGACGTCACCCATGATTTTTACCTGAAGAAATTCCAGCTTTCAGCTCCCATGCTGACATTTGATTATATCCTTTTCGATGAAGGGCAGGATGCCTCCGCTGCAATGCTCGACATCTTTCTGAAGCAAAAAGCAACCAAGGTGATTGTTGGCGACACCCATCAGCAGATCTACAGCTGGCGGTATGCAGTTAATTCACTCGAAAATACCGACTTCAAAACCTACCAGCTTTCAACCAGTTTCCGTTTCAGCCAGGAGATCGCCGGTGTTGCCCTTGATGTCCTGAAATGGAAGGATCATCTGTATGCCGGCAATACATTCTCAATTAATGGCAAAGGCAGCAGCAAGGCACATAAGGTAAAGGCCATACTGGCCCGGACCAACCTGGGACTTCTCCTGAAAGCCATCGAATACCTCCGGGAGCAAAGAAAGGTCAGCCAGATCTACTTTGAGGGAAACATCAACTCATATACCTACGCGGATGAAGGGGCTTCCCTTTATGATGTGCTCAACCTGTACAACGGCAAGCGCGGATTGGTAAAGGACAAACTGATTGGTGAGATGAAGGACATGGGCGAACTGCGGGAGTATATCGAGAAGACGGATGACGCCCAGCTGGGCATGATGGTGGAGATTGTTAATGAATACGGCAATGAAATCCCGGGGATTATCCGGTCGATAAAGGCAAAGCATGTTGAAAAGGATGACAAGCAAAAGGCCGAAATGATCTTCTCAACCGTTCACCGGTCGAAAGGGATGGAATATGATTCCGTTCAGCTGGTGAATGATTTCATAACCGAAGAGAAGATCGAGAAGCTGATCACCGAAGCAAAACAAGATGAATTCCTTCTTTCAAAGATCAATGAGGAGATCAACCTCCTCTATGTAGCCATAACCCGTACCAGGAACAGTCTCCACATTCCGGAAGCCATTATGCCCAAAGGCTCCGCCCGCGGCTCGCAGATCCATATCCTTCGGGAGGAAAAAGCGAAAGCATACACGGATAATGATTACACCAAAACAGCCAGGCCATCCCGCACCACCCAAAAGGGAAGACCATTACCCGGAGAATACGCAAACTCAGTGCTGAAATCAAGAGAGAAACATCAGCAGGCCTACAAACCCTGGGACCAGAAGATGGATGATGAACTCACCGTGATGTACTGCGAAGGAGTCAATGCTAGGGATATGTCAAAACACTTCGGACGCACAAGAGGCTCCATCAGGGCCAGGATCATTAAGCTGGGGCTGGAGGAGATGTACGGTTAGGGGGGACGCAATAGCGCGCGTCTCCGACGCGTGCTGACCCGCAATAGCGCGCGTCTCTCTCATTATTCAGACTGGATACAAATTTGTAAGGACAATGCTCTTTCGTAATTATTTGATTTACCTTTGTTTCGTTATTCTACGAAATACTAAATAGATGGTGACGGAAAAGAAATATTATACAGAGTCACAGGAGAAGATGGCACGGTATGCCAAAGCCATTGCCCATCCTGCAAGGGTATTCATCCTTGACTTCCTTGCTGATAACATTGATAAAAGCTGCTACAGCGGCGATATGGCAGAAGATATTCCCATCGCGAGATCCACACTTTCTGAGCATCTGAAGGAATTGAAAAAAGCAGGACTAATCCAGGGTGAGATCAAACCGCCTTATATTAAGTACTGTATCAATAAGGGAAACTGGGAAGAAGCCAAGGCGATGTTTGAGGGATTTTTCAGAAAATGAAGATAAATAGAAGATTTGAAGATTTGAAAATGTGTTGTTACACTTTAGATCACCCCATCACCCATCACCCAGCACCCATCACCTCATTATCTTGTTACCTTGCTACCTTGTCACCTTGTCACCTTGTTACTTTGTTACCTTGTCACCTTGTTACCTTGTCACTCTTTTACTAATGCCTTTAATCCTTAAAAACAAAAAAATGGAAATTAAAATACTGGGCCCGGGATGTGCCAAATGCAAAACACTGGATCGAATTACCCGCGAGGTGGTTGAGAAAAACGGGATTGATGCTACTGTGACGAAGGTGGAAGACATCATGGAGATAATGAAATATGGTGTAATGTCAACTCCCGCCCTCGTTGTGGATGACAAGGTTCTGGTAAAAGGACGTGTGCCTTCACCTGATGAAATCAAGCAAATATTAGCCAAATAAACCGATGAATATGAAAAAGACAATGCTGTTTATCATTTCCTTATTTATGGTTGCAGGCAGTTATGCCGGTAATCCGGCCTCAAAGAAAATCGAGGTGTACTATTTTCATTTTACCCGGCGTTGCATGACCTGCAATAATGTGGAAAAGGTATCAAAAGAGGCGGTAGAGCAGCAATATCCTGAAAAAGTTAAGGCTGGAGAGATCGCTTTTAAAAGTATAAATCTCGACGAAAAAGAGGGTGAAGCAATTGGCGCAAAATTTAAAGTCGAAGGTCAGGCCCTGCTTATTATCTCAGGGGCAAAACGCGTTGACCTTACCGATAAAGGATTTTTGTTTGCCAATGACAAACCGGAAAAGCTCAAGGCGGAGATCAAAAAGGCTGTTGACGGAATGTTGAAGTAATTTGAAAATTTGAAAATTTGAAGATTTGGTCATCAGTATACCATTGTTAATCTTCATCAACACATTTTCAAATCTTCAAATTAACTATCGAACCATGGAATACCTTCAGACAATTCTTGAAAATTCCCACTATTCAGCCTTAACAGCGTTCATCCTGGGGTTAATGACTGCCATAAGCCCATGTCCGCTGGCTACGAACATTTCCGCGATCGGGTTCATCAGCCGGGATATTGAAAACCGCAGAAGGGTTTTTGTCAAAGGCCTGGTTTATACCCTTGGCCGGGCAGTTTCCTATACAGGGTTGGGCGTAATTTTATACTTCGGAGCCAGTAAAATGCATGTAAGTCTGCTCTTCCAGGGATGGGGAGAAAAATTGCTCGGGCCGTTGCTGATCATTATCGGGCTACTAATGCTCGATTTCATCAAAATCAAATTCCCGGGTTTTTCAGATCTGACCGAAAGAATGGGGGAACACAGCAAACGCAGTTATTGGGGAACACTGCTGTTGGGTATGGTATTCGCAATGGCCTTTTGTCCATATAGTGGGGTCCTTTATTTCGCCATGCTTATTCCGATGTCCATAGGCAGCGCCAGCGGATTGTACCTCCCGGTTGTTTTTGCCATCGCCACCGGTTTGCCTGTTATCCTGTTTGCATGGCTACTGGCATATGCAGTTGGGAACGTGGGGAAACTCTACAATCAGATCAAGACCTTTGAATTGTGGTTCCGCCGGGTTGTAGCTGTTTTATTTATTCTCGTTGGCATTTATTACATCAAGGTGTTTTTTATTTAGCAATTGATCGTATGACAGAAAAAGAAAAACCTGGTTTCATTATGTGTGTATGTACCGGGAAATGTCCCGGATTTTCACAAATGGATATCTGGGACTTTATAAACCGCGTTCGGATTGAACTGCCGGTTGAATATGGATTTATACACCCCCAACTTTGTGAGGAAGACGGAGACCGCTTTTTAAGTGATTTTCTCAAAGCGCACCGGAGCGTTGTGATCGGAGCCTGTGCCCCCAACATGCAGCGCAAGATGTTCAGAGATGCATTTGCCGATGCCGGTCTCGATATAACCAAAGACCTTACAGCAATTGATATACGCGACATGACTACCGATCAGGCGATTGAAAAAGTGAATGCAGCCCTTGAAAAAATGGAGGAAACGAAATGAGCGAAACTACCTTCATGGGTGTTGAACGCGATAAAATCGACTGGAAACCCACCATCGACTATGCGAAATGTGATTTCTGCATGGAATGCGTGCAATTCTGTCCGCACAAAGTTTTTGAGGTCAGGGAAACCGAAGAAATCAGACTGATCATCCGGAATCCCCATAACTGCGTCGTTTTCTGCAGGGCATGTTCAAAGATATGCGGTCCTGATGCATTATCATTTCCCGATAAAAATGCAACGACGCAACGAATTAAGGAAATAAGAAAGGAGGAAACCCATGCTTAAAAATTATGCCATCCTCCCATGCAACGGACTGGATAAATGCGCCGGTGTAATTTCAAGGGAATTAGCGATAAAGTTATGTGAGAACGCAAAAAATGAGATCATATGCCCGGTATATTCCAGGGTTGCTGAAGCGAAATACAATAAGATCGCCTCTAACCATCCCGTATTCATTATCGATGGCTGCCTGACACGCTGCGCGAGCAAGCTGGCTGCAGAGAAAAACCTGAAAATTTCAAGGAAAATAACAGTAACCGAGGAAGCCAAACACCTTGCCATTAAATTAGGGAATAACCTCAGACTTTTTGAAAATGAAAATGCCCTGATTGAACTTATTTTACTGGGTCTTAATAATACAGAAGAAAAGGATCCTCTTCCCGGGATTGACCCCGGTTCCACTATCAATTTCGAATACGAAACGTATCAAAAGGGCAAATTCATGTTCAGGGTGCCAAAAAATCCGGAGGTCTGGTTTAATGAAAATGACTGCTGGGTTCATGTTGCAGGAAACAGGGCCAGAATAGGGGTTACCGATTTCGTTCAGCAGAAACTTTCGGACATTCTCTATTTTACCCCACCCGAGATGGGTGCGGAAATTGATCAATTCGGAGAAGCGGGTGAGATCGAATCGTCAAAGAGCATCATTGATGTCATTTCACCGGTTAGCGGAACTGTTATTACCATCAATGAAGCATTGGTACGAAAGCCGGAGCTGATCAACGAAAACCCCTATGAATCGGGTTGGATCGCAGAGCTTGAATTGGACGATTTTGAAAGTGACAAGGAACTTTTAATCGGTTTCAATGAGTATTTTGAAATCATGAAAAAGAAAGTGGAGGACTTAAATGGATAACAAAGTGAAAGTTGTTCCATGCAGTGGCATTGGCAAGGTTTACGGCCTCATGGCAAGAGAAGCTGTTTTGAAAACTGTGCTGGAGCTCTGCCCGGAAAAATCTGAAACAATCTGCCTCGCCTATATAGTAACGGGAGATAAAGAGGTCAGGGATCGGATTGAAGGGAAAAACTGTATCACTGTTGATGGTTGCCCTAAAATGTGTGCAGCAAAAAGTGTCACAATTGCGGGAGGCCTGGTTGTTGAGGAAATTAAAGTACTGGATACAGTGAAACAACATAAGGGAAAAAAGTTTGGTTCACCCACACAGCTGGATGCTGATGGCGAACTTGTAATCAGTGAGATTGCGGAGAAGATCGCGAACAGAATAACTGAAATAAACTAAGGAGGAATACTTATGTCGGTTTTAAAAGTAGGCGTACTGTCATGCAGCGGAGAGGAATGTCTTGGAGGGACGATCTCAAGGCTCGCTACGAGAAAAGTTCTGGAAGAGATGACTTTTGTAGATACTGTAACGCTCTGTTTGCCACTTTACCTGGCGGGCGGCGCCGAAGAAAGAAACTTTGCAAAGGTGTTTCCTACCATTTCAGTAGATGGATGTGGTAAACTCTGTGCCAAAAGAAGCACGGAGAAGTACAGCGGTAAGATCAACGGGTCTCTCGATGTCTCGAAAATCATTGGGACTGAAAACGCCCTGAATACAAAAATCGTCAGGAATAAAGACCTTACAGCAGAACATCAACAGATGATCGAGAATGTTGCCAGCGAGATCGTAAAAATGATTGGAAGCATAAATCCGGATTCTGTTTCAGGGAAATCTTTTCATGGTTGTGGTTGTAACAATGATTGAACGTTTATGAAATGGACAATACTCATGGTAATTATTGTTGGTCTTACATCCTGGGACTGTACCAGAAAAGAGGAAAACAAACAACCAAGCGACAGTATTAAGATTGTAAGCCTGACTTCCAGCTTCAATACCTTAATGGCATATGATACAACTGTGATCACTGTTCATGCCATCGGTGACAACCTGCACTATGGATGGGAGGCCAATCATGGGAATATAAACGGGAGCGGATCGGCTGTGAAATATTCTGCCTGTATTAGCTGTATTGGCCATAATACCATCACCTGCAGGGTATTTAATGATACAGGAGAAGTCTCCGATACGATCATGATCCGTGTCACGCCCTTTCACACAGGAAAGAAATAACCGCAAGCAATGCATCGTTTAACGGGTTTATTACTTCTCCTTGTTTTCCTGGTCGATGGCTCAGCCGCCCGGGCTCAGTGTTGCACCTCCGGGAGTCCGTTTATCAGTGATGCCGAACAACCCGCCTTAGAATCCAGGGCAGAATCGATTCGCGAGGAAAATGAGATTATCGATGCCTCCGGCTACGAAGTGGTTTTCCTGACCCCGCAAATTACCTATGCATTCAGGCACAATTGGTATCTCTCCGCTTATTCCGATATTCCTCTTTACAAATATTACAATGGTGTTCAGATGTCATTCGGTTATGCTGTATCTGCCAGGATTACCAAAAAAATTGATTTCATTGCTCTCAAAGCCAGAAGTCAGGCAAGAAAAGCGGTTCATTAAAAAAAATATGACGTATTATTACGTTACATTAAAACATAACGTATATTTGCGTCATAATTAATCAATTCATCCTCAAATCAAAACCATGAAAATCCTCATCCTATGCACCGGAAACTCCTGCAGGAGCCAGATGGCAGAGGGGTTTCTCAAATCCTTCGATTCGCGCCTTGAAGTATTTTCAGCCGGCACAAACCCAGCACCGGCTTCTAATCCATTCGCGATAGCTGTTATGGAGGAGGCGGGCATCGATATCTCCCAAAACAAACCCAAAAGCGTTGACCTGTTCCTTGCAGAACCGTTCGATTATGTGATCACCGTATGCGGTGGGGCACAGGAATCCTGTCCTGCTTTTACCGGCACAGTAAAGAACCGTTTACATATTGGCTTTGATGATCCGGCCGATGCGGTTGGAACACCGGAGGAGGTGTTACCCGTTTACCGGCGCGTTAGGGATGAAATCCGCTTGCAGTTTACGCACTTTTATGAGGGGTTGAAAATCCACTGACCATCACCCCATCACCTCATCACCCCATCACCAATCAAACCAACCAAATGAAAACAAGACTCAAATTCCTGGACCGTTACTTAACCCTTTGGATATTTTTAGCAATGGCCACCGGCGTCCTCTGGGGCTGGCTTTACCCCGGCATTGCCGGATTCTGGAATGCCATGTCGTCGGGTACCACAAACATCCCCATTGCCATCGGACTGATCGTGATGATGTACCCGCCGCTTGCAAAAGTGAAGTATGAAGAGCTGGGCGATGTATTTAAGAACACGAAGATACTGGGGTTGTCGCTGGTACAGAACTGGCTGATCGGCCCGGTGCTGATGTTTCTCCTGGCCATCGTATTCCTGCAGTTCAACATCGATTATATGTACGGACTGATCCTGATCGGGCTTGCGCGGTGTATTGCCATGGTGATCGTGTGGAACGAGCTGGCGAAAGGGGATACGGAGTATTGTGCCGGACTGGTGGCTTTCAATTCCATTTTCCAGGTGCTGCTGTTTTCCGTTTATGCTTACCTCTTCATTGCTGTTTTTCCGGCCTGGTTTGGCCTGCCGGTCAACAGTGCAGTGGCTGCTATCACCATAAAGCAGATTGCCGAAAGTGTATTCATTTACCTAGGCATTCCATTCCTGGCAGGCTTTCTTACCCGGTTTATCATGATCCGGGTGAAAAGCAAGGAGTGGTACCACACAAAGTTCATACCTAAAATCAGCCCTCTTACTTTGATTGCATTGCTCTTCACCATCCTCGTGATGTTTTCGCTCAAAGGAGAATACATTGTAAGGATCCCCCTGGATGTGATCCGGATCGCCATTCCGCTTACCATTTATTTCATCATCATGTTTCTGCTCTCCTTCTACATGAGTAAAAGGGTAGGGGCAACCTATGAGCAGGCAGCAACACTTTCATTCACTGCAGCCAGCAACAATTTCGAGCTGGCGATTGCAGTTGCGATCGCTGTTTTCGGGATCAATTCAGGGGAGGCCTTTGCAGCGGTGATCGGCCCCCTGGTAGAGGTGCCGGTGCTGATTGCGCTTGTGAGTGTGGCCTTGAAATTTAAGGAGAAATATTTCTAACCTATTCCCTCTGCCATTTCAGGGACAGTAGCTTATTCAGGAAGGTTTTGCTTTCTTTAGGTAATATTCTTTCGATGTTGCTTTTTAATGATTGTCGGGATTGTGCTCCCCTGACAACAGTGGGGCTACCCGTTTGGGCTATAAACAGCATGGTCGGAATACTTGATACGCCAAAGGCTTTTGCAACTTCCGGATCCTTCTCTGTATTTATTTTATAAATTTTTATTTTCCCGGTATATTCAACCGACAACTCATCCAGAATTGGGGATACCATTTTACAGGGGGCACACCAGTCAGCATAAAAATCAACAACTGCCGGGAGATCTCCCTTATATTTCCACTCCTTGCTGAAAGTATAATCATAGACTTTTTCTTTGAATTCTCTTTTACCAAGATGCACTACCTGAGAGTTGTTTGTTTTCATATCAGTAAGGAATTTTAACGTTTTTCGCATTTTTGTTGTAATACATATGTGCATTTATAAGCCCGGCAATCGTGGGAACCCGCCTGTTTTTGAAAGTCTGGAGTAAACGCCCCAGCCGTTTTTCATCCAGTGCCCAACAACAGGCAATGGTATCATAAAGGCTTTTTTTCCGTTCCTGAAAACGAAAGCAGCTCCATTTCCTGTATCCATCACACAAAGAATGTTCAAATGTTCCTGGTAACCTTTGCGTTTACTGCTCCCCTTTTCTGTTTCAATTATATTATAAGCTGCATTGCGGCCCATGAGTTCGGCAATATGTCCTTGCTTGGCGATCCAGTCAGGTCCTTCAAGAGCTGCAACATCACCGATGGCAAAAACATTTGGTTTTCCCGTCACCTGTCCGTAATCATCAATTTTTATAAATCCTGCATCAGAGAGGGGCAGATCGGAATTTTTAAGTAAGGCGGGCCCTGTTCCGGCCGAAATAAACATCGTGAAATCGGAATCCAGTTTTGAACCGTCTTCAAAGATTACGCCATCGCTGATAAACTCTGCGATCTTTTTACCAAATCGTTTCCCGATTTTATACCGTGTAAACATTTTATCCATCATGGCCAAGGCCCCTTTCCCCATCCTGGCCCCGGGCTCATCCATGGGGGCAAAAAAAGTAAGTTCAAACTTGTCCCTGAGTTTTTTTGACTTCAGATAGTTATGAATGTTAAACATTAACTCGAACGCCGGACCGCCACGGACAGCTGATTTGTCTTTTGGGTTTCCACCAAAACCGATGGCTATTTTGCCCCTGCCTTTTTGTACCAGTTCATCAATTTTATTGCGTATTTCAAGCGCCATTTCTGGTTTGCCACAGATTGACATCGTGTGATTGATTCCCTTGTGCTGTAATTTTTCAGCACCGAAAGCCACCACTAGGTAATCGTAGGTAAGTGTACTATTTTCACAAACAACTGTATTCACCTCCGCGTGAATTTCGACGACTTTATCCAGTAAAAGCTTAAAGGGATATTTTTTTTGAATATCAGCCAATGGCACTTTAACATCCCGCAACTCCTTCATGTGAATGGGAATCCAAATTGAGATGGGAAAGAGGTACAGATAGTCCCGATCAGAAACCAGGGTAATATCAAAACCGCCTTTTTTCTTTAATTCAATAGCAGTTTGCACTCCTGCAAATCCACCACCAAGAATGAGAATTCTTTTCATCTGAGTTTGTATCTGTTAATTTAATTCATTTGCCAGTGAGAGGGCGAGAATCGGTTTATGATCGTGGACCCTGTCTTTTACAATCAATGTGGTCGTGTATGATTCGATATGCTTATTGAACAAGATATCGTGTCCAAGGCAAAGCCCGACTGTTATCGTAAAATCGACTGATTCAGCGTTTAGCTGTGCAGCCTGGGCCAATGGATTGCAGGATACCTTTACAACATGACTATCAGGATTGATCTCTGACTGTTTAAATCCACCTGTTGTGCAGGAAACCGGAATAACTGTAAAGCCTGATTCCCTGAAAATCGTTGAGATCAGTGCCGAATCCTTTTCCATACCATAGCAGTAAGCAATTCCGATTCGCTGAAAGTTCATGGTTTTTGAGAATTCAATAACTTCCTGCAACCTGGTTAAGGTTCCGGCTCTGCCATTATCAACAAGGTTCGCAGCCGCCTGAACTATTTTCATGTTTTCCGGGAGGTGGTAAGTTTTTATCAGTTCTTTTGTGTCAAACTTTTGAGCGTGACATTGTTCTGTTGTACGGCAACTTTTTAAATTACACTTTATACAATCCATCTTATTGATTTTTGTGGCTGTGCAAAAGTAGAAACTATTTCAATCGAATCGCATAACTATCACTACTTCTTTTTCAGATTACTCAATTTTAGTATCTTTATCTGGTTATGCCAGACTTCCGTCTCAAAGTATTTCATTCTGTTGCCACCCATCTTAGCTTTACAAAAGCTGCTGCCGAACTTTTTATTACCCAGCCGGCTGTTACAAAGAATATCCAGGAACTTGAGAAAGAACTGGACATTCGCTTGTTTGAAAGAAAAGCCAATAAGATCATCCTGACTCCCGCCGGACAAATCCTCAGGAACTATGCCCATCAGATTATTGGTATCTACAAACAAATAGATTTTGATTTCAGCATCCTGAAGAAGAAGTTTTCCGGTAGTCTCCAAATGGGAGCCAGTACAACAATCGGTCAATACATTCTCCCCCCTGTATTGGCGAAGTTTTATGAAAGGTTTCCACAGATCAAATTATCATTGCTCAATGATAATACAGAGAAGATTGAGGCAGCTCTTCTTGATCAGCGCATTGAGCTTGGAATGGTAGAAGGACACACCAAAAATAAGGAGTTGAAATACATTCCATTCATTAAGGATGAATTGGTTCCGGTTGTTCATACAAGCCAAAAACTGGCAAATAGAAATGAAATAGAGTTATCAGAGTTGAAAAAGATTCCCCTGGTTTTCCGGGAGCGGGGATCCGGGAGTCTGGAGGTTATAGAGCATGAACTGGCAGTGCACAAGATTCAGTTATCTGATCTGAATGTGGCCATGTACCTGGGCAGCACGGAAAGCATCAAGTCGTTCCTGACCAATTCCAATTGTCTGGGATTTATCTCCATTGCAGCTGTTTCAAGAGAAATTGCAAACGGAGAGTTTAAAATCATCGACATCCCTCAGTTGGATATCCGGCGAACTTTTTCCTTTGTCCACCTGCACGGAAAATCAGATGGCCTGGCAGATACGTTCATTGATTTTGCCCTTCAGCACCATAATCAAAAGTAATAGCAAATAACTTTTTATATTGCTTTTAAATCCTTTTATGGATGGAACTTTGCTGTCCTGATTTATCTTAAAGGACAAGCTAATGAATCTGACCCCATTTATCCGAAAGACAATATTCCTGATTGTTGCAGTTGCATGTCTGACCCCGGTTATTGAGCCACCCTTAGCCTTGCTTCTGGGGCTTGTTTTAGCTCAACTGATCGGGCATCCTTTTGAAAAATACAACCATAAGGCAACCGGTTTGTTGTTAAAGATTTCAGTGGTTGGGCTTGGTTTTGGGATGAATGCTGTTGAAGCCGCCCAGGCTGGCAAACAGGGGATTCTTTTTACTGTAGCGTCGATCACACTCACCTTTGTCATCGGCCTGGCTGCAGGGAAATTAATGGCAGTCAACAAGAAAACGGCTATTCTCATTTCTACAGGAACTGCCATTTGCGGGGGCAGTGCTATTGCGGCAGTCGCCCCTGTTATCGGGGCGAAAGAAAATGAGATGTCGGTTTCTCTCGCAACCGTATTCATTCTGAATTCAATTGCATTGTTGATTTTCCCACCCATCGGTAACTGGTTCCATTTAAGTCAGCCGCAGTTCGGAATGTGGGCTGCGATCGCGATTCATGATACCAGCTCTGTGGTTGGGGCAGCACATAAGTTTGGCGCACAGGCCTTACAGATCGCTACAACCGTAAAATTAGAACGGGCGTTATGGATCATCCCGGTTTCATTTATTATGGCGCTGGCGTTTAAGAGCAACAAGAACAAGATCAAAATACCGTGGTTCATTCTGTTTTTTGTAATTGCCATGTTTCTAAATACGTTTCTTCCACAACTTCACCAAATGGACCAGGCAATTGTCTTTGCAGCAAAAAGAGGCCTTACCCTGACCCTGTTTCTGATAGGAGCAGGACTTACCCGGAACGCATTGAAAACAGTAAGTTTTAAGCCGATGGTTCTGGGACTATTGCTTTGGGCATTAATTTCTGTTATCTCGCTGATTGTGATTATGCAGATTATCCGGTAATTTTATAGGTTGCCGGCAATTCTACAAAATATCAACGGAATTATTTACTGATATTTGAAATGATTATTAAACGAAAAACTTAAACAAGGTAAAGCTATGGAAACATCAACAGCATTCATTCTTATCCTGATTGGAATGGTGGCCGGCATTTTCGGAGGAATCTTTGGCGTTGGCGGAGCAATCGTTATGATTCCTGCAATGGTCTATTTTCTGGGTGTTGATCAGCATACTGCACAGGGGACCAGTCTGGCGGTGATGTTGCCGCCAATCGGACTTTTTGCTGCCTACAATTATTACAAAGCGGGACAGGTTAATATTTGGTATGCAGTAATTATTTCCGTTTCTTTCATGATTGGCGGTTACTTCGGGTCAAAGATTGCTTTGAATTTGCCTGAACAACTGATGAAGAAAGTATTTGCGGTATTTCTGATTCTGGTGGCATTGAAACTTATTTTCACAAAACAAGCCGGGGGGATCGAGTAAGAGTATATACATCCCCGCCATTCTCTTTTACCGTCTGCATGGCGGATTGGTTCTGCATGATTTCTCCGCCCCAGTGATTAAAGTCGAATATATGCGGGTTTTCAAACCATTTTTTAAATGTTCATTGAAAGGTTGAAGGTCAATGTGTCCTGGTCCTTCATGGTGAAAACTTGTGCACAATCAAAATAATATTTTAAAACCTCACTGCACAGGTTGCCTGGATCGAATACATCGTATCTTCAGTATTTCCGAAATGAAACAATTTAACCTCGCCTCCACAAAGTAAATGCCTATTCAATTGATAGATATATGCGCCGGAAAGTTCAAAATTGGAAAGAGAGCGCGTTTCCGTAATGACTTTTTGTCCTCCCCCTGCAATTTTATTGGTTATTAAGGCTATACCGGTCCCAATACCAACATGTATGTTTTCAATGATCCGCATCCTTATTAAAAAGAGCAAAGGAATGACAGAGCGGTCGACCTGACCTGGGGTATTATCCGTCAACTGCCCCTTTGCCCTGAAAAGCTTATAATACCCGGATTCCAGTCCCAGGCTCAGACGATGTTCCGGTTCCCAGAAAAGTTTCAGGGAAACTCCGGCAAAATCTTTTTGGAGATTCTGACCACCCATCTCCAGGTTATTGATGTAATGGGTCCAACCTGTACCTATGGTCAATGTATAGTGATTAAGGTGTATCTTGACACTGTCATTTTTCTGCGAAAAAACCATCGCGGAAAGGAAAACCAGGCCCATGGTTATGGCTGCTCTAAATTGTCCCATATTTCTACTCCTGTATATAATGATGATAAGCGACTACATACGGGAAATTGGTTACGAGCCCGTCAAAAAGTCCCTGGTCAATGTAGTTACGGATCCAGTTCGGACTGTCGATAGTCCAGCATACCGCTAACCTTCCTTCGTTGTGCATCTGTTGAACAAGATCGTTTTGAACCCCAAGCGTCCATCTGGGAGCCCATACTTTGGAATTCGCATTCCTTACATCATCTACTGAAAGTTCACACAAAGAAGGAACATTCTGGTAGTCCGGATAGGCCATCAATGCATTGAGGACATCAGTATCGGGAATTCCCATCATGATGATAATATCCCTGCCTTTATCCTTTGCATGCTGGATTGCGCGTTGTTGTATAGGGATGACCACCGGCACGGCATCGGCGCTTTTCATATCCATATAGACAAAGCGTAATTCAGTACTGTCAATTGCAAAGGTCAATACCTCCTCCAGAGAAGGAATCCTCTCTCCATGGATCAACCTTACAAAAGACGACAACTGGATCCAGGTATAGGCGCTTACATCTCCGGCCAGAAGTCCTTTTTGAGTGAGGCGTGTGTTAATATCGGGATCATGATATATGAAAGCAACCCTATCGCTGCTAATCCTTGGATCTACCTCAATTCCGGTAGTACCTAGTCTTTCAGTATATTTTACCATTGCAATGCTGTTCTCCGACACCGGGAGCCGATCGGAATTGCGTCCTCCCGCTCTATGCCCGAGAATATAAAAGTTGCTTTCTTTGACCTTATTTGAAAACGGTCGCACATACTGCAGCGTGATCGATTGGTTAGGGGCTTCATTATCTGTCCCATAGGCCCCCCTGAGGATAATGTGCGGTGCGGGTTTACCCTCCAGCACATCATTCCCACCTTCTGATCCGGAGATATACATGTTGCATAAACCTGTCGCATCACTGTATCCATCCCTCCAATAGCCCTGGATGAATATCACCGAATCAAGGTAACCGGCATCCATAATAAAATGTTTACCGTTTTTACAAGTAAACAGGATACCCGAATGGTTCCATTTTACAACCATTGTATCCCCAAAAATTGTGGTGTTTGTAGTTACAAGGTAAATCCCTTCCATCAGGGGTTTTGAAGATGCTGGTATCGGATGAGTTTCTTTAAGGAAGGAATTGATTCCGGAAGTTGGGACGGGTATCAGGGACTCTTTGTTGCAGCCAATGATGAGCAGCAGCAAACTGATTATAAAAAAAATTCTGACTTTCATAATATCCAGCTGATATAAAGTTCGGGGATGTGATAAAACCTGTTAAATGTGGAGAACAACATCCAGGTCGGCCAATAAAATTTCACATAATTGTCTTTCAGGCCAATAATGAAAACCTTGTTATGATGAATTCTCTGTTCAACGTAAAACGAAAGGGTTCCTCCATTCAGGAAAGTTTTGGAACGGCTTACTTCAATTTCACCTGATTTTGTTGAAACTTTGCCTACAATTGCCAATTCTCCTTTCAGGGTAAACGCCATTTTTTTAAGTTTATACCCAATCGAAATATTCGGATAATGCATCCATGCCTGGGTGCTGTTGTTAAAACCGGATTGTTTTAACTGGCCGTACACATAGGCGATGTCCCATCCTCCCTTTATTCCCATGTTCCTGACTAAAAAGCTTATCCTTGGCCCCGCCCTCAGTTGATTGGAAACAATGATCGTAGTCAGGTCCGATTCCAGTGAGAGTTTCCACGGTAGTCCGAATGTCACGTGAACATTCGCCAATGGCGCCTGAATTGCACTTTCCAGCAGATCTTCCGGAGGTTTGACCATCGAGAGACCGGCAGACACCTGAAAACTCCACTTTTTATAATGATGCGGGAATTGCATGGTGTGAGAGGTGATATCAAATGTGTCTTTTGTTGCCGGTTTCTGGGCAGAAACCAATGTACTTATGATAAGCAGGTAAAAAAGTGTAAGTCTGAATTTCATAAAAAATTTCCCCGGGAATATCAACTGTATAGCTACATAAGGTGGTGGTCATTCCTACCGCCTTTGTTTTAAGGTAAAATCCGTAACAATCTGGCGTTTATTTCTTACCCCTTGTGCTAATTCCAAAAGGCAGTTATAAAGGGCAGAAGCTCAATAAACTTGTAACAATAAATACCCCGGCAAAGATTAGTAAAATGATCGCAAGCGGGAGATAGAAAATCATTGTTGCAACTCTTTAAACTTGAAATATTCTCATACGATCAGGCGCATTTAAACAAATTAGTTTGTTCGCAAATACGCTATGGCACTCAAGGCGGCAATCGTGCCGTCGGCAACGGCAGTGGTCACCTGGCGGTATCGCTTTGCAATACTGTCTCCAGCAGCAAAAACTCCAGGGACATTCGTTTGCATCTCTTCATCAACAATAATTTCTCCTTTGAAATTTAGTTCGATGCATTTTTCAAAGCTCTGGGTTTTCGCAATATATCCGATGAAAATAAGATCCCGTCAACAGTCAGCATCGTTTTATCTCCGGTATGCCATGTTCTATATGTGTCAAACATCGTGCCAAAATAAAGCGCATAAGTATCACCTAACCAAATTATAAATTGAAAGACAAATGAGTATGGAAATATGGGACCAGCGCTACGCTGATTCAGATTATGTTTATGCCATGTTTCTTAACACGTTTCTTCCCCAACTTCCCCAACTTGATCAGGTGATTGTTTATGCAGCAATAAGGGACCTGATCCTGTTCCTGATTGGAACAGGTCTTACCCGGAATGCATTGAAAACAGTAAGTCTCCGGCCAATGGTTTTTGGGGTTCTGCTTTGGACGCTAATTTCCGTAAGTTCACTGTTTGTTATTTTGCACATTATCATGTAATTGCCAAATTTGACAACATTTCTTCAATATATCAACGGAATTAGTTACTAATCTTTGATGTGATTTTGAATATGATGTCAGTCTCACGCATATGGAGTTTTTCGGTTTAATGGTCATCATGAGATTCTCTCACTGGGGAAGTTTGGGCTGATACAAGACTGGTGACAACATCATAATGAATAGGGGTAGGGTATCAGTGGTCTTTGCCAGGATTCAATTTAGCAAAAATCCATTTCAAGGGAAAAAGCATCGAAACTCTATATTGGTAAGCCCTGTATTCATCTCCGAATTCCTGAACAAGTTTTTGTTCTTCGAGAAGGGTGCCAATGATTGCATAGATGCTCAGGATGCAGTTAACAATTAAAAAAGTAAAGTCTAAGTTGGTTGCCCATATTAACGGGAAAATGGCTGCATAAAATTATAATACTCCCCAAATTTAAGACAGTAGGTTAAGGTGTACAAACAAACCTTTAAATTTACTGTCATTATGAGAAAAAAGAGACAAAATTACAGTGCAGAGTTCAAGGCCAAGGTGGCCATAG
>Ga0073936_10005213_pt1 | contig 17673 bp, 7 predicted proteins | sample AliMusrvi5mmetaG_FD_87041 | JGI IMG/M metagenome (GOLD analysis project Ga0073936, IMG submission 87041) | Freshwater lake bacterial and archeal communities from Alinen Mustajarvi, Finland, to study Microbial Dark Matter (Phase II) - Alinen... | ecosystem: Environmental > Aquatic > Freshwater >... | reverse complement strand
TCGGAGGCCCGGGGTATTCGTCGCTGACGCGCCTCAACCCCGGGCTAATGGCTGCAATCCCTCCGGGATGAAGACGCGGGCGAGTTGCCGTTTTGCCGTAAATTCAGCGAATCCAACTTGCTCCCAAATTTGGCTCTATTGAGGTCGAACACTGAGTTCTGAGGTTTCGGAGGCCAGGGGTATTCGTCACTGGCGTGCCTCAACCCCGGGCTAATAGCTGAAATTCCTCCGGGATGAAGACGCAGGCGAATAGCCGTTTTACTGCAAGTTCAGGGAATTGTACTTGCTCCTAAATTTGGCGCTATTGAGGTCGAACACTGAGTTCTGAGACTCGACGCTTGCTTGCCGACGCTCGAATAAAAAAGGCCGGGAGCTATGACACTCCCGGCCTCTGGGTGGTTTACGTTAGGATGGTGGATTCGAAAATGCCGTTAGACAAGCATTAGGGAGTGACCACCAGACGGGCGAAGACTTTGCCTCCACTCACGCCTGTAGGCAAGTCATAGGTGACAGATCCGCTGGTACCGGCGGCGGTGGTGTGAAGATTTGGATCGTTCGAGGGGACGTCAGTCCAACCTGAGGGCGAGAGATCTAACGACGTCTGCACCTTGTAGGAGGCAACGCTATTGCGATACGGCCAGGTGATAGATCTGTTGACCACACCCGGATTGGTGGCGAGTCCATTCATGCCCATAAAGAAGGCGATGCCGTTTTGCACACCGTCATGGTTGTAATCTCCATCAACCGGGGCGTTCACTCCGCCTGCGTGGGCCAGCGCCCAGTTGCCGTAAGCGGTGGTTCCGTTAGAAGTGACATTCAGCAGCAGGCTCTGGGTGTCACCGGAGATAGAGACCGTCGCGGCCCAACCGGCTGGCAGGTTGACGGTTGGCACACTACCGGTAATGCCGCCGGTGGCCGTGATCAATGTGTAAACGCCGGCTGCTGGCAAAGTGCCGCTGGCCGTGATATTGAGCGTGGAGGCACCCGAGAAGACCAGGGCGCCGGTGATATCGAGGCGATCATGATTGGCCGCTGTGGTGCTCAGGGTGAAGGCAAGCTTGCCGCCGCCAGCGATGGTGGTGGTACCGCCGAGGGTGCCAGTGCCGCCCAGCGTTGCTCCCGAGGATACACTGACTGCGCCGCTGCCGGAATTCGTGCCATTGACGAGCAGGGTGCCGGCATTGACAGTCGTTGTGCCCGCATAGGTGTTTGTACCAGTTAGGGTGAGTACGCCGCCCGTGGCGGCCATTCGCACAGAGCCCGGGCCGGAAATAACGCCTGATAGGGTTTGGGCCGCAGTGCTGGCATACTCGAGGATCGATCCGGTGGCGAGGTTGAGTGCACCCGCATAATTTCCGTTCCCCAATGTTCCCGTTCCGACCGTGAGCGTGCCAGATTGTGGTGCCCTCACCCCGCCGATGACCAGGTAGCCGGTCGGAGGACCGCTGCCCTGCACCAGGGTGATAGGTCCGGTGAACGTATTGGTACCACTGAGACTTACGTAGCTAGTGGAACCGGTCTGCGTCCTGAAATTCACTTCCAGCGACGTTGGGCTGGCGTCGGAGGAATCGGCGATGGCACCGGTGAAGATGATCGCCTCACGGTCGCCATTGCCATTGCAACCTGTGAACAAAGCGAGCTTCTTAGCGCCCGTGCCGGTGGCGGTCACCGCGCCAAATGACAAGCTGGTGTCGTTGTCATTGAATCTGATGTTCACTGTACCGGAGCCGGTGTCAGCGAGGTTCAATGGCCGGTCGGTGGATTGGTTGAGACGTGGGTTGCTGCCATTATTCTGTAAGATAACTCCGTTGTAGAGGTCGATGGTGGCGTTCGCGCCGGTGGGGGCTCCATACACACCGGGACTGCCAGCGTTTGACATGTAGTCTGCACCCAAGGCGGTTGCCAGCGTGCCTGCTTTGAGGATCGTTTTGCCGGTGTAGGTGTTCGTGCCAGCGAGCGTGAGCGTTCCGTCGCCAGATTTGGTGAGCGAGCCCGAGCCGGCAAGCGGGCCACCCGAGAAGATATAGTTACCGTTTGCGGCAGCGACGGTGGTGGAAGCGGGTGCCATATCGGACGTGATGGCAATTGCTCCGCCGGCGTCCTTGTTGAAAATCACGTTGTTGCCTTGGATGAAGGCCGTGGGCAGACCGGAGATTTGACCGAGCCAGTTGAGAGTGCTGGTGTCCCAGGTTCCGCCGCCGCCAACGTTCCATGTGACTGTGCTTTCAACGGGAACCAGATTGACCTTCACGGTGTAGGTGCTGCTGTTGCTGTTGTCCGAAGCGGTGACCACGTATGCCACGGGGTTGGTGAAGTTGAAAGCGGCCCCGGACGTCACCGGGTTGCCAGCGACCTTGCAGGTTGCGCCGTCTGACAACGTGAAATCTGCTGCCAGCGACGTCAGGTTCGTGCCTTCCGGCATGTATTTGATGATCGTTTTGGAGGCCTGATTAATGGTGGCTGCACCAGACGTCGGGAAGGTGAACGAGAGGATATTCGATTCCGCCGTATAAGCAATAGATCCATTCACTGCGAGCTTCGACATGTCCCACCGACCGGCTGGAAGACTGATGTTGTCGTATGTTCCCGTAAGCGTGGTGCCTCCCGTGAGGTCGAAAAGCGTGAAGGTATTACCCGGCACAAGCGTGCCAGCCAGCAGGACGACCGAAAGGTTTGTGTGGTTGATATCAATGACGGAACCGGGGACATCCGCTACGTAGCGATCCGCCGTCAAGGTGTCGGCGTTGATTTCAAACTCGGATTTCGGACCAATGTACGTCCAAGGACCAGCCAGACCGGCATCACTATCGGCGGTGAACCCGCCTGGGCCATTGAGAAAATCCACATTGAGCATTGCGGTATTGGCGGCATCGCGCACTTCGACAGCGCTGATTTCCCAGTTGGGGGCTGCCTCGTTGTAGCCCTCGTCCCAGCCGCCTTTGAATTGGATGGAGATGGTGTCGCCAGCGTTTAATGTGCCGAGATTGGCGATGCTCTGATCCCGGGTGGACGAGGGCCATCCGCTTGACTGGCCGGTAAACACTTGTTCCCCCCCTTTGAAAACACTGCTACCATTAGCGCTAAGATCACTCACGTAACCGTTGGCCGAAAATGCAGCCGCTGGCAGATAGGTGGGCCCAGCTCCATTCACCGTCACATAGACAGCGCCTCCATCCCAACCATCCTCGAAATAGTAGCGGTGATTGAATTTGAGGGTCACTGGGCCAGTGGTGGGAACGATAAGGGTAGGACTGTTTAGGCGGGAATATAGAACCCCCTCGCCGCCGGCCGCTGACCAATAGGAGCCGCCTCTGGGCACGGTTGCAACACCGGCAACGGTCGTCAGGACTTCGTCGCCGATGACACCGGCACCGGCGACATGATGAGTTTGGGCTTGCACGCTGCCGGCCGCCAGCGCTGCGGCGAGCGCGATGTGTTGGAGGGCATGCCTCGTATTGTGGATAGGATTAGGTATTTTCATGGAATTTCGATTTGCTGGTTTAGCATGTTTGAATGCTTGCGGGTTGGTGTGGAGATATTCTTATTTTTAGGGGAGTTCTTAGGATCCACCGAAGCCACCAAGGATAGACGCCGACCGATAAAAGGCTGGCGGTATCGCCGGATTGAATTGGTTTTTTCCGAACAACCTTATGATTAGAAAAGCGTCCGAGGGGGTGGGGCAAGAAAAAAATTCAGTTTCAGCAAAAAAATATCTTAGAATCCGCAGGCTCTGCACGGCGCAATGGGATTGATGCCGGTGAACGCCCCGTCACGGCACACTGGCTTTCAGGCGTAGGAAGTAGCGGGGTTGACCGTTGGCGCTGTCGGGCATGGCGATTTCGACGGGCATGCGTCCAGCGGAGGTTGAGCCTTGGCTGATGTGGGAGGTGCCGCCACCGAGCCATGTCCATGCGGAGGTGCCGGATTTTTGGGCGAGGGATGTCCACGTTCCATTGAGGGATGTGTAGCCTTGGACGAGATAGGTGACATCGGATGGGGCGGGTTCCGGCATGTCGATGTGAAGCCACGGGCGGCCGGAATTATAGACGATGCGGCCGGCACCGGCGGGTCCGTCGCTGGCTGAGCCGAGATTGGGATTGCGCGACAGGGCATATTCGATGAGGTTGGGAATCCCGTCCGAGTCGGCGTCGCTGCCAGGGAGAGCGGAAATCCCCGCCATGGGAAACCGGGAGTTTTGCCAGGCGACGAATCCGGTGGCCGGGGTCGTGTTGCCGCTTTGCCAGAGGGTTCCGGTGTCGCCGACAGTGATGAAGGTATGTTTGAAAAATAGGGCGCCGTTGCGGTTGGTGGTGGTGGGTGCTGGGAATGAATACCATGTCACGCCATCCACGGACAACACGTCCACATCGGCGTCGCTGGCGCTGTGATCGATGCCGGCGGTGAACCAGATACCGTCGCCATAAGCCAAGGCGGGAGTTTCTTCGATGGCACTGCGGGTGGTGGAAAATGATTGCCCGTTGTCAGTGGAGGTGCGCAGCGACGAATACCAACCGCTCGCCACAAATCGGTCGTTCAGCCAGGCGATTTTGCGCAGGTCTTGCCAACTTGCGAGGCCCGTGCCGGCGGACCCATCGATCCAGTTGCTGCGATTGGTGGAGGTGAAGACTTTCGCGCTGCCGTTGCCACCTGCATATCCCACCAAGGCATAGACGCTGCCGTTCCATGCCACGCCGCTCAGGGTGGAGGTGGACACGCCCGTGACCGTGACACCGGACCACGATGTGCTATTGGCCGATGCGAGCACGGTTCCGTTATTGCCCACGGCAACCGCTCCAACGCCATCAGACGCCACGCCTTTGAGTTGGGTATTGATGGCGGCGGCGGCATAATCCTGCGTCCATGTGATGCCATCCGCCGATGAACAGATTTGGCCTACCCAATCGGACAGGGCGAAGTTGTAATCCATCCCGGCGGCGATGAATTTCACGCCATTCCATGTCACCGCGTAGAAGTATTTGTTAGTGGGGGTCGGAGCGCTGCGTGGCGTCCAAGTCACGCCATCGGTGGAGGTGAGGATGGTTCCGCCGGATCCGCCCACTGCCACCGCGATCGAGCTGCTGGCGGCGATAGCATAGAGGTTGTTCGTGGTGCCGCTGCTGCATTGGGTGAAGGTGCGTGCCGGATCGGTGACCGTGAGGGTATAACTGAGCGTGGCGAGGCCGCCATGGCTGTCGCTTACTCGCAGCGTGACCGTATAACTTCCGCCGAAGTCAAAGCGCGGGGCAATCATCGGGCCGTCGAGGATGGGGAATTGGGAACCATAGTCCCAAGCATAGACCAGAGGGTCGCCGTTGGCATCGGTGGCGCTCGCGCTGAGGACCACTATCTGGCGGGCCGGAGTGGTGGACGGGTTGGTCGTGAATGAGGGCACCGGGTTAGAGTTGGCGGGATAAAACGTGTTGCATGTTCTCGCGATGCCAGAGTTTTCGACGGTGAGAAAGCGCCCGTTGCCGAAGACCAGGCCGTTGGCAGCGCCGACTGCGGTGTTGCCGCTGTTGCCAGTGGAGCGGGACCAGTGGATGCCGTCCGATGACACGAGGAGAGCATTGGGAGTTCCCGATTCATCCATGGCACGGGCGGTCGCTAGAAACGTTCCTTCATCCGAGATGGCCATGCGGAAAGTGCTCCAGCGAGTGGTGCCCGGAGTGCTGGCGGTATTCCATGTCTGACCGTGATCCGTGGAATAGGTCACCCCGCCATACCAACCGAGCGCATACAGGACTCCGCCAATACCATAGATCCGGTAGGCGTCGAATCCAAGGGCGTAGCGCTGCGACCACATCACGCCGTCAAGCGATGTCCAAATAACTTCCGCCGCCGCTTGGGCTGCATTCATCGCCACTGCGGCCCACACGCTACCATCCCAGGTGACATGTCTGAAATTCGGCGTGCCAGCTACAGATGTCAGCGACCAGGTGATGCCATTGGAGGAGGAGAGCACCGTGCCGCTGTCTGCCATGGCCAGGAATTTTCCATTGCCGAATGAGACTTCCTGGATCTGCGGAATGCCGGCGGGAAAGCTGGCGGATTGCCAGAAACGACCGTCGGCAGAATAGCATATCTGCGCGGCGGATACATTGGCTTTCTTGCCAGCCATGACGAACACGTTGTTGCCAAACGCGAGGCGCGGTTGGCTGTCAAACGCCGGCGGCACGCCGACGTTGGCCCACGACACACCATCCCAACTCGTGTAAACTTTGCCCCAATACGCGGCGGCGACAAATCGGCCCTTGCCCCACACCACATCCTGCAAGCTGTCTGTGGTGCCGATGCTTTGCTGAGTCCAGGAATCGATCGGATCGGTGACGGTGACGGATTTTGTGACGGTGACGGTGCCGCCTTTCATGTCGGAAACGGTCACGCTCATGATATAGGTTCCGCCTACTTCCCATGAGTGGGTAAGGCTCGATGAGTTGTCATTAACTGTGCCGTCGAGAGTGTTCCATGAATAGGCGAGTGTGTTCGCATCAGCGTCCGTGGCCGTGATTGAGAAACTGGCTGGAGTGCGCGCGGCTACGGTCGAGGGGCCGGTGATCGAGCCGGCGGTTGGCGCATGGTTGGTCGGATAGGGACCGAGGTTCACCCTAACATCGAGATATTGGTTTGACCCGGTGCCTCCGACGGCGAGCGGTGTGATGAAAACATTCGCGGTGGTATCCGCGTAGGTCCGCCCGAGGTCTATGGGCGCATCCGCCTTGCCATCGGCACTGCCGGGTGTGGTGTCAATCAGCCAGCATCTGGACTGCCCGGCCTGCTGCCAGTTTAGATAGGCGCCGCGCATGAGGTGAGCGTTGGTGGTGAAGGCTGGCTTGTAGCCGATCCAATAATACTCTTCGCTGCCAATTGTGGCGGATTTGGTCACCCGGACGCCCCGTGGATTGCCAGTGGTCGCGGGGTCGTCCTCGCGGTAGATCCGGTAGGTGCTTGAGCCGGATGCGGTGGCGTCGCTCCATTGGGACGAGGTGAGCCAGTTGAGTTTCACCTTGCTCTGCGGATGATAGTGGCCCTGCGGAGTGGGGCCTGAGCCCATTACATCGAAGATATCACCATACTCTGAGGAAGTTCCAGAGCCGACGACCGAGCCGTTAGTGGTGTCCCACGAGCTGGCGTGGCCCAGGCCGTAGTTATGTCCCCATTCATGGGTGTAGAGGCTCGTGTAGTTGGCATTTTGCACCCAGAGGTCGTTGCCGCCCGCGAGGCCGGCATAGGTGACACCTCCGCTGGACATGCTGATACTGGTGAAGAATACGGCGACGATGTCATAGTTGCCGAGTCCTCCTCCGCCGCCGTTGCTGGTAGCGCTGACAGGGCCGATGTTGATGGCGGCGTCTGCGCCGCTACGGTTGTTTCGGAAGGTATTGCGGGCGTCGCGGAGGAGTTCGCTGTTGAGGCCGGTGCCAGCATTATAGTAATAGGTGGATGTTTGCGGCAAGGTGTAGAGATTTGCACTGACGGTGCCTTCGACCCATGTCTTGCCGTAGGACATGGCGTAAATATAGGAACTGGAGGGTCCGTTGATTTCGGTGGTGGCTGCGGCTTGGGTCACGGGTTCCGCCAGTTTATCTGTGAAGTTTACCCGGATTAGAAAGAGCGTCTTTTTGGTTTCGGTCCATGCGGATGCCTGCTCGTTGGCGAATGATTCCAGGCCGTCCGAGTTGATGGCACCGCTGGGAGTTATGCCATCCGGCATGGCGAGGAACGATGAGGCGGCGACCGGTCCGGGCATGGAATTGAGACGGGTCAGTTGCGTATCGAATTGGCGCAACTCCGCCTGGTCGGCAAAGACATGGATTTCTCCGCCGGTGACAGCATAGACGGCTTTTTTAGCAAGCGGTTGGCCAGTAAGATAACTTCGGGTTTCGTCGTTTTGGCCGCCTGGTAAGATCGTGCGGGCGGAGGCAATGTCCTGTCCGGTGAGTTGCTGGCACGCGCCATCGCGGATGGCTGCGATGCCACCCAATGCGATGCCTTGCATGGGTAGGCCGCGTTTGCTCATGAGGTCACGGTTTTTTCCATAGACATAGGCATCAAGGCTACTGCCATCGCCGATCTCGATGGTGGAGACATGATCGGGAGTGCCCGGTGGAGGCGTGATTCCATCCGGCGCACAGACGGGATAGTAATGATAATCTGATGTGATGCTAAACGGCTTTTCGACCAACGCACGGACGTCCGGCGGCAAGGCTGCCCACTCGCCAAAACCGAGGGATTCTGCGATCGCCTGTTCGGGGTTTTCGCGGATCAGGCGCTCCATGCGGGCGCGGCGTGATGTGCCGAGGACTATGCCTTGCTCGTGGAGTTGCTGGCGCGCGACAGCGGATGGCGCGGCAGAAAAATCCGCGACCCATTGGTGAAATCCCGCATGCGAGGAGGCGTCTTCGGCTGCTTGCTTGGCTGAAATCTGTGAAGCGGTGGGGCTCTGCTGAGTGATGGCAGGCGCCGGGCTTTGGGGCACATCCGGGGAGCCGCCCGGATTGGCTTGGCGCGAGATACGAATGATTGCCACTCCCCCGATAATCAACAGGGAGAGAAGCAGGAAAAAGCGGCTGATGGTATGTCTTTGTGTGGGCATCGGAACCATGGGTGCGGTAAAGTAGGGTGGATTTTCTCAGAAATATGCAAAAATTCCTGATGCGCGAGAATAGCGATCCGGTCATACTCGCCAAGGATTTTCTTGGAAATCTTCGGACAATGGAACCAGTTCGCATGGTAACATTTGTTCGAGGTCGATGGCTTAACTTTGACTTTTCGTGAGCCCTTCGCAGCGCGTTGGATCACAGGGTTCGGCAGGATGCCAAACCCAGCCGGCAGGATGCCGGCGCTCCCCCCAATACTGGCAGTCTAGCGTACTCTGATCGGATCACTGGCATCCTGCCTGTGATGGAAGATAGCGCGTCCAGTCTGTCTGCGCATGAAACGACAGGCTGGAAGCCTATCCTCCTTCTAAACTGCCAGTATTGGGCGCTCCTCCGGGGCGATGTGGCGGCGATTTTCAGCAATCTGCTTGAGTTTGTGGTGGGCCTGGCCCAGTTTCGGTGCGACCCATGACCGCCCTCCCAATAGAAAGCCGCTATCGATGGATGATTCTCGCGCTGGTATTTTTCGCCACCACGATCAACTACATTGACCGGCAGATCCTCTCATTGCTCAAGCCGATGCTGGATGTGAGCATTGGCTGGACCAACACTCAGTACGGCTGGGTGAACTCCGCGTTCCAAGGCGCCTATGCCATCGGTCTGTTGTGGTTCGGCAGTTTCGTGGACCGCGCAGGGGTGAAACGCGGCTATCAAATATCCATCATCGGGTGGAGTGTGGCGGCTATTCTGCACGCTCCGATCATCCTGTTGGTGGGCATGTCCCTGAGCGTTCCATCGTGGTTAGGTTGGCTGGCCAATCCGAAAACACCGTTGGTGGTGCCGGCCGCATTCGCCGCGTTCCTGCTGGCTCGGGTGTTGCTGGGGCTGTTTGAAGGCGGCAATTTTCCGGCTGCGATCAAGGCGGTGACCCAATGGTTTCCGCGCCGCGAGCGGGCGTTGGCGACCAGTCTGTTCAATGCCGGAACCAACGCCGGAGCGATCTTCGCGCCTGCTTTGGTGCCGCCTCTGGCATATTTGCTAGGCTGGCCGTGGGCGTTTGTGTTTGCCGGAATAGCAGGGTTTCTGTGGCTGCTGCAGTGGGGGCCCCGCTATGACAGCCCGGAGCGACGACCCGAGGTGAATGCCGCTGAGTTGGCACATATCCAGAGCGACCCGGCGGAAGTGCCGGGCCGGCCGATGCCATGGCAACGGGTGCTGTGCCACCGCCAAGCCTGGTCGTTTATCACCAGCAAGTTTCTCACCGATCCGGTATGGTGGTTTTTCCTTAGCTGGCTACCGGATTTTTTCAAGAAGACCCGCGGCCTGGACATCAAGAACAGTTGGGTTCATCTCGTCACCATTTATGTGATCATCACGGTGCTCAGTATTGGCGGCGGTTGGCTCACCGGTTTCCTCATCAACCGCGGTTGGAGTGTGTCGCGTGCCCGCAAATCCGGCATGCTGTGCTTTGCATTGTTAGTGGTGCCGATTCTTTTGGTTTCCAAAGTCGGCGATTGGCAGGCGGTGCTGCTCATCGGTCTGGCCGGGTCGGCGCATCAGGCGTGGTCGGCGACCATTTACACCACGGTTTCGGACATGTTTCCGAAGCGTGCGGTGGCCACGCTCATCGGCATCGGCGGCATGGCCGGGGCGATTGGTGGGATGATCTTCCAGGTGTTTGTGGGCTCATTGTTGGATCGCTTCGCCAAGCTCGGCAATGAGACCGCCGGTTATGCCACCTTGTTCGGCATCTGTGCCGGCGCCTATTTGGTCGCCTTTGTCATCAATCATCTGCTGGCTCCCAAGTTCGAGCCGCTGGTCATCCGCGAGGGCTGAGGGACCCGCATCCCCGCCGCGAAAAAACAAGTTTTTTCGCCAGATGTTTGAAAGACGCCCGGATTGCCCGTCGTTAATGACGGTTGATCATGCACTCAATAACCGCAAACAAAGCAACGCGCCGTGATTTCCTTAAAACGACTGGTTTGACGACCGTCGCCCTCGGATTTCCCACCATCATTCCGTCCAGCGCCCTAGGCAATGACGAGAAGCCAGCCCCCAGCAACCGCATCGTTATGGGCGGCATCGGCCTCGGTAACATGGGCCACGGCGACATGGGCAATTTCCTGAACAACCCGCTGGTGCAGTACGTGGCTGTGTGCGATGTGCGCGGCAACGTCCGCGACGAGCGCAAAAAGCAGGTTGACGCGAAACATGGCAACCAGGATTGCAAAGCTTATGTGGATTTCCGCGAGTTGCTGGCTCGCGAGGACATCGACGCCGTACACATTGCCACGCCGGACCATTGGCATGCTATCCAAATGATCGAGGCTTGCCGCGCCGGCAAGGATGTCTTTTGTCAGAAACCGGAAACCCGCACCTTGCGCGAAGGCGCTCTCGTCGTCGAAGCCGCCCGCCGCTACGGCCGAGTCGTTTCCGGTGGCAGCCAGCGCGTCCTGGAAGACTACCGCAAGATCGTCAATCCATGTTGGAGTGGCGAACTCGGTCCGATCAAGGCAATCAACGTCCAGATGGGGACGATCTCCAAACCGTGCAACTTGCCAGCCGAGAATTGCCCCGATAACATGGACTGGGAAATGTGGCTTGGGCCAGCCCCCTGGGCACCCTACAATCACGCTCGCTGCGACGGCAACTTCTCTTGCGAGGGTGGCAGTTGGCGCTCCTATTCCGATTATTCCGGCGGCAACATGACCGACTGGGGCGCTCACCACATCGGTGGTGCCACCTTCGCCGTTGACGTTCGCGAACTCCAACCCACGGACGTGATCCTTACCGAGGAAGGTGACAAGAGATGGCTTTCCTTTAAGTATCCTAACGGCATCGAACTCACTCTCAACAAGCCGGGCAAGGGGCAACACCAAGTGGACGGCACTCCAGGCGAAAAACGTGAGGCCAAAAAAATTCCTGAATATGCGGCCAAGGGCGGCATCAGCGCCGATTTCCTTGAGTGCATTAAAACGCGTGGCAAGCCATTCCGCGACATCGAACTCGCCGTGAACACGGTCACCGTCTGCCACCTCGGCATCATCTCCTACACGTTGGGTCGCTCCCTGAAATGGGACGCCGCCAAACAACTCTTTGTGGGCGACGAAGAGGCCAACCGCTTCATCGATCGCGCCCGCCGCGAACCATGGCAGTTGTGATCCGCCTATCCTCCATTTTTATATAACTAACCAAATATCCAGTAAGAAAGACAACCTATTATGCCAGACCAGTTAGATAAAGCCTTTGATGCCCTGAAAACATACGACTGGGGCATGGATCCCAACATCGTCAAGCCCATCGACGACGCCATCGTCGCCACTCATACCGATGCCGCCGCCCGCAAGGATCTGGAAACACGCCTCATCGCCGTGCTCAAGACAGAAGTGCCACGCGTCGCCAAAGACGTGATTTGCCGCGCCCTCAAGACGATCGGCACTGCTGCCGCCGTGCCGGCGTTGGCTGATTTGCTAGGTGATGAGAAACTCTCGCACATGGCGCGTTATGCCCTGGAGCGCATCCCCGGTCCCGAGGCTTCCAAGGCCCTGAGCGCCGCCCTGCCCAAGGTAGCCCCCAAGCTCAAAGTCGGGATTATTTCCTCGCTGGGAGTGCGCGGAGAGGCGACCTCGCTGGTCCCACTGGCAGCCTTGCTAGCTGATAGTGACGCCGCAGTTGCCTCGGCGGCCGCGACGGCCCTGGGAGACCTCGGATCGCTGGATGCCGCCAAAGCCCTCGTTACCTCCAAGCCGGCGGCCGGGAGCAAGGCAGCAGTGGGTGCCGCCTCGCTACAATGCGCGCAACGCCTGGTGAAAGCCGGTAACAAGCCAGCCGCCAAGATCACTTACGAGAAACTTCTCGCAAGCACGCCCTCCAAGCCCGTCAAGGAAGCGGCCGCGCTCGGCCTCAAAACACTGTAACAAGCCCCAATCCAGCCAGCTCTATCAAAAATCGAAAACTCGAACAATCATTATGAAAGCTTCACTTGCGGCCTTGGTAGGGCTGGCTGTTTTTTCCATGGCCACGGTGAGTCCGGCGGCCGAATCCTTGCCGAAAATCAAGGTGCTTATCGTCACTGGCGACGACGTTGGTGTGCATCCATGGCATGAGGTTTCGCAGACTATCCGCGAGACCTTGTTGGCGGCGGGTAAATTCGACGTCAGGGTCAGCGAGGATCCGGGCATCTTTGAGTCTGCCACTGCGCTCAAAGCTTACGATGTGGTGTTTTTGCACTTTTACAATGCCACGTTGCCGACGCTTTCTGCGGCGGGTAAACAGAACCTGTTGGAGTATGTGAAGGGCGGCAAAGGACTGTGCATTTCCCATCTAACCAGTGCCTCGTTCAAGGAGTGGGGTGAGTTCCATCAACTCTGCGGACGCTACTGGGTGATGGGCCAGTCCGGCCACGGCCCGCGCAGTGTGTTCAAAGCCAGCGTCGCCGACAAAGACCACCCGATCACCAAGGGCCTGAGCGATTTTGAAACCGACGACGAACTCTATGCCAAGTTGCAGGGCGATGCACCGATCCATGTGTTGGTCACGGCCGCTTCGGATTGGAGTAAAGCAACCGAGCCTCTCGCCTTCACGGTTGACTATGGCAAGGGCCGGGTGTTCTCGGAAACCTTCGGCCACGACGGCAAGGCTGCCACCACGCCTAACGTCATGAAGCTGATTCAGCGCGGCACCGAGTGGGCCGCCACCGGCAAGGTCGAGTAGCGGCTGCGGTATGATCAGAACTCAGTGTCCGACCTCAAAAGAGCCACGGCTACGAGTTCAATTCTCTGAAATTGCCGTCAAGTGGAGGAGCCGCGCAGGCGTATTTGTCGCCTTGCGGTTCGCCTAGGAGTGCGGTGGCTCGCCACCGCCTGGGTGGAGCGGGCTTGCCCGCTGTGGTGCGGAGCCGAGGGTGTATCCGCCCGGTTTCTCCAAATAGATCCCGCCTGGGTGGAGCGGGCTTGCCCGCTGCGGTGCGGAGCCGAGGGTGTATGGGGATATGACAGTCTCCAGGAGACCGTTAGCGGGTGGGTGCCCCTTCATAGCGACGGCCGGGCAGCAGGTGTTCGCGTTTCATGATGACGCTGTGGGCCGCGACGTGGGTGCGTTCTCCCACCTCGGCACCGTAGAGCGGCACAGTGCTTGCCCCCAGCGTCGCCCAGCGTCGCACGTGAACATGGTCGATCTTGAGCACCCGATCCTCGAACGTGTGCGCCTGATACATTGCATTGACCGTGGCGCCGTCCTCGATGTGGATCATATCCGGGTCCACCACCTGCTCGAACCCAGCTCCCAGCACGACGCGCTTGCCGAGTTTCATGCCCATCGACCGGAGATACCAGCCGAGCAGCAAGGTGCCTTCGAGGGCTGATAGGGCGGGTGCTGCATATTGGCCCCAGACGACATAGAGGAAATCCCAGCGGCTGCACCAGCAGGACCACAGCGCATGTTGCCCTGGGCGCACCTGCCCTAGCAGCACCCACTTCAACGCTATCACGAACAGGCAGAGAAAACCCACTGCTCCCAAACTTACTAACGGAATCATCATGGTCGAGGCCAACCACGGCAAAGCTGCCATTTCCGCATACGCCAGACCGCGGAACCATCCGACGGTGACTACTGTTGGAGTAATCGGCAGTGCAAAGCGCAGCAGTTCCCAGAACAGGCGATTGGCATAGCGAATCCACGATGGATCGTGGGTGAGCCGACGTTCGAGTTCCACCACTTCGCGCCGGGGCAACTCGAAGGGTGGTTGGCCGAACCACGAAGACCCGGTCCGGACGGTCGTGTCATCGGCAACCGTGCAAATGCCTAACAAAATATCAGAGGGTAGGATTTGTCCGGCGGGAATCACGACATGGTTGCCAAGAAAGGTATTCCGACCAAGGCAGGTTTTGGTGAGCGTGACAATACCGTGTTGGATACGCGGCCCGCCCAGATAGATGCCGTCGGCAAAAAACGTTTCTGGACCGATTTCGAGGTGTTCGGGCACCACGTCGGTGATGGTGCTGATTTCGCAACCTGCGCCCACTTGCATGCCTGCTGCGCGGAGCCAAACGGGCCACATCAGGGTGCCGCTCAACCACCTTCCGGCTGATTCGACCAACCCGGTTTTCAGCCACACACGCACGTACGCCAGGCTCCAGCGACTTATGGGGACCTCGGGCACCCGGCCCAGCAGGCGCATGATGGCGGCTTCAAACGCCAGCGTGAGCGGCACGGCCAGCACCACGATACCCAGCCCCACCCACCACGGCGTCCAGTCCGCCATCGGATGAAACAGCCATCCCCATAATTCCTCTGACGACACGTGTTTGCTCAAACAAACGATCACGGTCAGCAATTCCAGTGGCAGGGCCAGCAGCAGGAGCATTGCCGCCCGTGCCAGCAGCATGGCCACTCCGTGTTGCCATGGTGTTAGAGCGGGCGAATTCGCGGGCAGTTCCGGTGGGACTGGGGCCTGTCCCGCCGGGCGTGCCGGGATGCCATCCCAGCGTTCGCCGGCAGGAATGCGGCCCCCTGGAGGCAACGACGATAGAGCGGTGAGATAGGCCCCTGGTTCGAGTACCGTGTGTCCGCCGGCGGCTGCCCGGATGTCCAGGGTCGCCCCCTCGCCCAAGGTTACCGGTGCCACCACGATGTCACCGTCATCGAGTTCGATCAGGCGCAGCTCGGCGTCCTGGCTGAGCGTGACATCGTCGCCGATGTCTAGCAAATCCCAACCGCCATCGAGCAATTTGACGCCGCGATGAATGTGCACGCGCCGTCCAATCTTTGCGCCCAAGGCACGAAGGGCGGCATGTTGGAAAACCGTGCCTTCGAGCCACGCCCATGGCACCAGGTGAACCGCTCGTTGCACGAACCAGTTGCGCAGGAAAAAGCTTCCCCACACCGGTGCCCGCAGCGGTTGGTAGCGCCTGATGAGCAGGCGTTTTACCATCACCGCGAAGACCACCGCCAGTAATGTATAGACAAGCAAAGCCGCGAGTCCCAGCGCGGGAACCAGCAAGAGCGAGGGCACCACGCCGAGGGTATCCGTCAACCGGGGCAGTCCGAGATAGGCAATGAGATAGAGCAACCACGAGGCGACCGAGAACTGCGCGACTAGCCAGCCGGTTTGTACTGCCGTTACAAGCAACGGTTTCCCTAGTAGTCGATTTTTCTCTGGCGGGGGCGGCACTTGGATCGCTGAGTCCGGTGCTGGAGCGAGCGTGGCCAACTTCGCCACGCTCGGTGATTCGTAGATATTGCGCACGGTGACCCAGGCGGTTGCCGGGTCATTTCGGAGAATACTCACGAGAATGGCCGCAGTCAACGAGTCGCCGCCGAGGTCATTGAAAAAATCGTCGTGAATGGAGATAGGTTGCGCCAAGGACAGGCAGATGCGAAAGGCTGCATCGAGAAGATCCTCCATCGCGTTGCGCGGCGGCACCAACTGCCCGCCCGCCTCGCGCTCAACGCCATCGAGATGAGGGAGCACGGCGCGGTTGAGCTTACCCCCAACAGTGGTGGGGAGATTCACCAGAAACCCGAACCGCGCGGGCACCATGTAGCCGGGAAGATTCGCCTCCAGCACCGCCTTGAGGCCAGCGACCGCAGGCGGCGAGGCGGGATCCTCGGGCACGATGAACGCCACCAACAACGGATGGCCGCCGTCGTCCTGTACGTTGCAGGCGGCGGCACGCACACCGGCGCACGCTGATAAGTGCGCCTCAATACCGGCCAACTCAATGCGATAGCCGCGAATCTTCACCTGTGCATCCATCCGCCCGTGGTAATGATATCGTCCATCGTTGTCACAATGCACCAAATCTCCCGTGCGATAGAGCCGTCCCAACACCGGATGATCCATGAATTTTTCGGCGGTTAGTTCCGGGCTTTTCCAGTATCCCCGGGCGAGCCCGAGGCCACCGAGGCAAAGCTCGCCTTGATGACCGTTAGAGACTTCCTGCAATGCTTCATCCAAGACCCATGCGACCAAGCCGGGCACGGGTTGGCCAATGGTGATCGGCCCGCCTTCTTCAACGTCACCGCGCAGCGAGGTGACGGTGCATTCCGTCGGTCCATAGCCGTTGACTAATCGGCGGCCTCGCGCCCAGCGGTCGGCCACGTCCTGCGGCAACGCTTCGCCGCCCACATAGAGCAATTTCAGCTCCGGCAGAGCGCTTGCCGGATCCTCGCAACCGGTGGCCCGTAGCAGCGTGGGCGGCGGACAAAAGACGGTGATGCGTTCACGCCGCAGCCAATCTATCAGATCCGGGCCAAGGCGGGCGGTGTCATCATCCATCACCACCACCGTGGCCCCGGCGGCAAACGCCAGCCAGGTTTCCTCCACCGAGGAATCGTAGGCCGCCGAAGAACTCTGGCCCACGCGAGCACCCGGAGCGAGTTGAAATTCAATGAGATCACCATGCACCAGATTGGCGATGCTCCCGTGCTCTATCAGAACGCCCTTCGGTCGGCCAGTGGTCCCCGACGTATAGATAACATAGGCCAAGCCGGAAGAGGAAAGCCACGGCGGACGGGGTGCCGGGCCATGGGGTGGAGTTGATTCGGTTAGAGCTTCACCAACATCAATAACCCTGGCCAGGCTGGGTGCGGCGGCATGGATCCGGGCGGCTCCGGTGAAGTCTGTTAGAACGGCAACTGCCTCGGAGTCCTCCAGAACGTCGCGAATCCGCTCATCCGGAAACATTGTGTCGAGGCAGGTATAGGCAGCGCCCGTTTGCAGGACCGCGAGTTGCGCAGCGTAGAGCAACCCGGAATTGCGGGGCAACAGAATCCCGACCACGCACTCGCCGGTGACACACGGTTGCAAGAGACGGGCGAGGACAGCCGCTTGGCGGGCGAGTTCGGCATAGGTGACGAGAATGCGTTCGCTCCGACCTGTCGCGGGCGGCGCGTCCACAGCCACGCGCTCAGGCCAGCGGCTGGCGGCTCGCTCGAAGAACTCATGCAAGAGAAGGCGTTGCCCATCTGTTGTCGTCACCCGCGCCGCGTTATCTGGCGCTTGGTCGGTTATCATGGCTGAGTCTGGGCACAGGGGTTAAGCAGACGGCTGAGATGGGGAGGCAGCAATGGCAAT
>Ga0073936_10005209_pt1 | contig 17680 bp, 19 predicted proteins | sample AliMusrvi5mmetaG_FD_87041 | JGI IMG/M metagenome (GOLD analysis project Ga0073936, IMG submission 87041) | Freshwater lake bacterial and archeal communities from Alinen Mustajarvi, Finland, to study Microbial Dark Matter (Phase II) - Alinen... | ecosystem: Environmental > Aquatic > Freshwater >... | reverse complement strand
GTGGCAGGCTTCGCCATCTCTGGAAGATTGGCCGCTCCCGTATAGCGTAACGAGGCCGAATCGAGTTCACTTTCATTACGGCTCGCAGGTTCGCCGCACCGGGCTTCGCCTTGGGGATTACTCCTTTCAGCGCCGGTTTGGCTACATGTTGGACACTTATTTGACAAGTTGTTCACGTTTCAGAACAATAGAGAAGTCAGGCTTGGCCTGACGCACCAAAGACGCAAAGGAGGTTTCCCTCAATTCATGCTTATCTTCCTTTGCGCCTTGGCGGCTTTGCGCGAGATATTCTTTCTGAAAAAAGACATGGACCGCCTGCGCTCCGAGTTCGGCGACTCTAATGTGATAGGGCACTTCCCTTCCAGCACTGAAATAGCCACCGGTGCCAACCGCGGGAAAGTCCACTGACTCGCGGGCTACCACAGTGTCAACAATTGGTTGCGGATGACGAATCAGCCTAGGACGATGGCAACAGGGAGAGACCCAGCTCTTTCAGGAATTTGTTGTGTTTCTTTGTTGTCGTCAGGATCGTGTTTTCGATTTCCACCAACTCGGCATGAATAGCTGTTAGGTCGATCTCGGACTCGGAAATTGCGGTGCTGATATAGCGCGAGATGTTCAGGTTGTAGTCGTTCTTCTTGATCTCGTCCATCTCCACCCGGCGGGAGTAACGGGCCTCTTCCTTTCGGAATTGGTAGGTGTTGATGATCTTGGAGATGTGCTCGTCCGTCAGTTGATTCTGGCGTTTGCCTTTCACGAAGTGTTCGGCGGCGTTGATGAAGAGCACGTCGTCGGGCTTCTTGCACTTTTTGAGCACGAGGATGCAGACGGGGATGCCGGTGGAGTAGAAGAGGTTCGCGGGCAGGCCGATGACGGTGTCGATGTGGCCATCTTTGAGCAGTTTGGTGCGGATGCGTTCCTCGGCACCGCCACGGAAGAGCACGCCGTGCGGTAGGATGATGGCCATCACGCCTTCGTCTTTCAGGAAGTGGAAGCCGTGGAGGAGGAAGGCGAAGTCGGCGGCGGAGGCACGCAGAGCGGGATCTTTGGCTTCTTGGATGTTTTTCATGGTCGTTGGTTTTCTCCCCATTCCAGTAGGATCGGGCTTTCACCCACACTATCATATTTGGCCCAGGCATCCACGGCGGACTTGTAGGTGCGTTCCAGATTGCGCAGGCCAGCGGCGAAACGGCGGCGGATCACGTCTGCGGGGATGTGGTGTCCACCCTGTCTCACCCGCTCTGCCACGCGGGCGAGCGCCGCATCGGCATCTGGCAAGGACAGGAAAAACAGGCTGACGTGGTAGCCCTGAGCCCGCCACCGCTGGATGTGGGCCAGATAGGCGAGGAGGGAACGGTCGCAGGGCCTCTCGCCGAAGTTGAGCGGAAGAGTGAGGGAAGACATGAAGAGGAGAGAAGACACAAGCTCGGAACCCGGGGCGGGTATGGAGTGGGCAATAAGTCGGAATGGAGGCAGATCTGTGCCAGATCTACCAATTGCGCCTCGGTGCTCCCGGCACCCTCGTTGTCACCGGATGGGCCGCGATTCAAGGCGTGATAGCGGGCCGGATTGACGAATCGAGCGGGGCTGATTCTGAGACCTGGGCGCATGAGTTTGGACAACATTTTGGAGGAGCCGAATCCGGCGCAAGCTCTGTACACGAGGCAACCGCGACGGGAGTGGTGAATCGCTAGATTTGAGTGGCGGGTAAGTGATGCCATGGATCCCACGTTTTCTCTGTAACCTCGACGGAAAATGCCGATGGGCCTCTGCGGGTGACAGCAACGCGGGTCACGGTGTCGGCGCAGCCCGTCAGGAAAACAGGAATCAGCCCGAGAATCAGAATGGATCTGGTCATGGAAGGTACGGGGCACAGCGAATTTTTAACAGGCTGACGAGAGCGGGGTCCATGTAGTCGTAGTTGTCGGGAATATTGAGAACCGCGATCCGCTTGCCTGCCAGTGCGTGCTTGAACTTCCGGTTCAGCCTGGCCCGCTGCGCCGTTTCCATCACCAGAATCAGATCTGCCCACTCGATCTGTTCCTCGGAAAGGGGCACCTCGGCATCGTTGTTGAGGCCCGCGGAATCAACCTCCACGCCGGGATGCTCCGAGAAAACAGCCTCGGCGGTGGGGCTCCTGAGTTTGTTCTGGGAGCATAGAAACAGGATGTGCTTGGTCATTGTCGCGTCTGTGGGCCGGTGGCCGAATCTAGCCACCCGCCGTCGGGAGCGCCAGCTTCAATCCAGGATCGCCAAGTGCCCGCGCCTCAATGGACATGTGCCCGTCGATGTCAGACTGCGCACTTGAACCTGATGCAGGCTCCCAATCCGACACCTATGGCAACGATAACGATCCAATAGGCGCGACCGCCAAATGATGTCACTGCGCTGTATTCATCCTGCTTCCACGCGAGCCAGCCGGTGAGCGCCAGGCCAGTGGCCAGGAACGTGAAGAGCATGGCCTCGCTGTTCGAGCTGTCGAACACACGGCAGCCAAAGAACCAGCCGGTCACCTGATAGCTCAGCATGCCAGCAACAAGCGGTAGTGGATTGCCTCCCATAATTGTGCGCGATTCTATAGCTGGCACTCCGGCATCAATCAAGCTCAGCCTGACGGTCATCCATGAGGCATTCATGAGGCGCTTGACAGGGTGAACAACTCTGACTACTCACTTGTGCCTGCATCAGGAAATCCACGAGCTTCTAGACCGAATCGGCGCCACCACGGCGTGTGGGTTGTTTATGCCTGCGAGTCCGGCAGTCGGGCTTGGGGCTTTGCCTCGCCGGACAGCGACTACGACATCCGCTTCATTTTTGTCAGACCACCGGCGTCCTATCACTCTGTAGCCGAGGGGCTTGAATCGATTGATCTGCCACTTGACGGCCTGTTGGATGCAGGCGGTTGGGACGTGCGCAAAGCGTTGCGCTTGCTGGGAAAATCCAACGGGGCCTTGGTCGAGTGGTTGCACTCGCCGGTGGTTTATGTGGAGGATCCGGGTTTGCGATCTATCACGACACCTGCGGTGGTTATCGCGGACTGGTTTCTCCCAAGGATGCCGATGTACTGATTTTCAGCAGTGTTCCGCATGACGCCATGCCGATTGGCTGGATGCACTGCAATCTGGACGCATTCCAAGCCCATTGCAAAGCCCATCGTGAGTATTGGGAGTGGGTGACACAGCGCAATGATGAGCGCTACCAAACCAACGCCCAGCACGGACGCGGCTATGATTCAAAAAACCTGATGCACACGCTTTGTCTGGCTGCATCAGGAACAGCCGAATATTTGGAGTGGATTCCGGCTACCCGCCGACAGCGAGTCCGCGCGGAGCATTGAGGAGATCGCCTGTGAAGAAATCCAGGCCGCTCTGGTCCAAGAGGGAGGACCCAATCCGGTGATTCAAATCGCCCGGGCTTTCGGCAACAAACGTCTGTCCACCGCCAGCCGCGAGCGCATTGAGCGGGCGATCGAACTGAGCAAATAGCTCCCCGAAACTCTGGCTCTGCCCAAGGTTGGCGCGATTATTGCAAGGTTCACCACCCGCGCTCCAACGCTTCCTTGGCGGCAACCCGGTTGAGAACCTCCGAGCAGGATTCCCAGTTGATGCTGGCGATCTGGTTGTATTTGGCCTCGAAAGGGTGCTTTTCTGGCACGGCATCGATGGTTTCGCGGGCCTTGCGCTCGTCGCCTTGAGCGGCGGCGATCCATGCGGCTTCGAGGGTGTCCGGGATCTGGCCGAAGAGATTGTGGATGTGCTTGAGACGCGTGGAGAGCATCTGATGGACTCGGTCCTCGATGGAGTCGCGGTAGCGCATGTTGAACACGTAAACGGTGTCGCGCTTCTGGCCGATACGCTGGATGCGGCCCTTGCGCTGTTCGAGGCGGGTCGGGTTCCACGGGAGGTCGAGGTTGATGAGCGAGCCGAGGCGCTGGAGATTGAGGCCCTCACTGGCGGCGTCGGTGCCAACGAGGATCTTGATTTCCCCTTCACGGACGAGCCGCTTGAGGTCTTCACGCTCGGCGGGCTGGCGGTCACCGGCGCGGTAATAGGCGGAACGTCCGCTGCCGGCATAGAGTCCTATCAATTCGTCAGGCAGTGCCTCCTTGCTGAGCTTGGCTGCCAACCACTCGGCGGAATCGTAGTATTGTGAGAAAATCATGCAGCCGAATTTCTTCCATGGCTGGCCTTCCGCCTCGGGATTGCCCTCGGTCAGGAGGCGGTGCACCACGCGGTATTTCGGGTCCTCGGATTGGTTGCTTTCCAAGGCTCGCACGTAGTTTTCCAACAGCGCCCTCTCGGCGGGTGAGAGCGTCTTGAAGTCATCGCGCTTCGGCGGCTCGTCTTCGTCTTCATCGTCGTCCTCGATCAACTCCCAGTTTTCCAGCATCTTGCGGGCGGTGGAAATTCCGGCGACCACGCTGCTACCGGCACGACGGAGCAGCAGGGTCTTGAGGAAGCCAGCACCCTTGCGATTGCGGGCAATGGCGGCGCAAAAATCCTCCGCCAGCATGTAGGCCTCTTTCAGATAGGGCGACAGTTCCACCGCGCCATCGTCACCCTCGCCGAGGAGTTTCACGTAAACCGGGTCCAGGTAGGGCTGGTTGGTTTCAGGGTCCTTTTCGGTTTCCAGGAAGTCGCGGGTGCGGCGGATGATGTGGCGGAGGAACGGGTTGTACTCGCGACCAAAGTTCGGTTTCAGGCGTTCGAGTCGCGAGCGGTCGGGGGGCCTGAGTTTGTCGATATCGCTGCCGTTGGCGATGGCTTGTTCATCGGTCATGCCGAGCACACGCCGCAGGGTTTCAAAATCGCGGTGCTCCAGTGAGGGTGGCACTGGATTGCGGAACCAGCTCCAAAAGTCCATCGTCGGAATCCCGGAAAGTGAGACATCGCCGGAAACCACGGGCAGACACTCGCCGGGCTTGGTCCACTCGCTAAAGTTATTGCCGAGGACATGCTCACGGTTCGTGTTGAGCAGGTTGAGCAGGTCCCAGGCCTCGATGGGATTGATTTGCACGGGCGTCGCCGTTCCTAGCAAGAGACTCTTGGTTCTTCGGGCCAGATCGTGCAGGTGACGGAGTAGATTATTCGGCTCGCCAGCCTCGTTCTCACACCCCGGTGCCAGGTTGCGGCGGCGGGCCCTGTGAGCTTCGTCGACGATCACGCACTCGTAGTCGAGGCGCTTCAAGCGCTCCGCCGCATCGGTGTTGGCGCTGAAAAGCCCCTGCGAAACCAGAGCCACCCGGCGCGGGCATTTCAGGATTCCATCCGCACCTTTCACGCCGTGGCAAATCCCATGCTCATCGACCCATTGCTTGCCGTCCCACACCGCCGACGGCATGCCCAGCAGCTTGTCCATCTCGTCTTGCCACTGCCAGAGCAAGGGTTTCGGCGCGATGATCAGCACCGGCTTGTCGCCCCACAGTGCCATCAACATGGCGGCCATCGCGAGCTGGATGGTTTTGCCCAGGCCCACCATGTCTGCAAGCACATAGCGGGCACCGAAGGGTGTGCGGTGCGCGTCGAAGGCAAGTTTGGTGAAATACTTCTGGTGCGCCCAGAGGCCGTATTCCCGGCGATAGACCGGGGTCTCGACGATAGCACCGGCGGCGTCTCCTTGTTCCTTCCACGCGTCCACCGATCCGAAAACCTTGCGGTGCGACAGCCGCTCCACGTCCTCGATCACCGCTTGGGCCAGCGGAAAAGCCACCGCGTTGCCCCACAATGCCTCAAATTCCTCCCGTACCCAGGCGATGGAAGCCAGGTCCTCGTCCTCCCAGACGAGTTCAAAGTTCCTGCGCCAGGCGGTTTTCGATTCGTTGGCGCTGCCGAGAAACGATGTGCAACGCCCGTCCGCCATCTCGATCACCCCGGCCTTGCCGTGGATCAGACCAAAGGCGGAATCCGGCAGCACCTTCACCTCCAGCTTGCCGCTGTTGAGAAACCGGTAGAGCCGCTCAAAACGATCCGCGCCCTTCCCGGCCATGCGCTCGGGATCGTTACGGCACCATTCGCGGCGCATCGCCATCGCTGCGGCCCGCGCGGATTTCACATCATCCGGGTCCAGTTCCGAGTTGCAGATGATCCGCACCTTGCCGGACATCGACTCCAACTCCTCACCAGCCACTTCGAGAATGGACGAGGAAAAATAGCCAGCAATGCGGTCGTAGCTTCGGGCTCCGCGCAGCCGTTCCGCGAGAAAGGATTTCCCCAGGGACGAGACGCGGCGGGATGAGTGGCGATGCATCGGATTGGCGGGAGACGATTGTGGATCGTGGATTGCAGTTTTTTCCACCCTCATCACCGGACCGATTCACGAGGGAGAACTTTCAACCCTTCTGCCTTCGCCGCCTTGCGTTGGCGCTCATCAAAACTGAAAAAGGTATCTGTCTCCAGAAGCAAGGCGGCGGCGACGTGCATCAGGTCGAGGCTGCGGGTACCGAGGCGCATGCTGTGGCGGTCGGCCAGTTCGCTAGCTTTCGCGAAAAACGCGGAGGCTGGTACCGGCATGAGGGCGAAAATCCCGTTGGCGAGGTCTTCCTGAAACAAGCGCTTCTTGAGTGTCGCCAGGCGTGGTGTGAGTTCACCCCGGAACACCGCCAGATGGAGGGCATTGCGGAATTCGAGTTCCCCGAGGAGTGACAGCCGCAGCGGGGATGTCAGACGTGCCATCAACGCGGAGGCACGGGCACTGGTGCTTTCTTCTTTGTAAAGGGTGACGATGAACCCCGTGTCGGCATAGGCATTCATCGGTCGCCACGGTCGTAGTCCACCACAGCGGCAAGTCCTTGGCCGGGTTTCTCATTGGGGAAATGTTGCCGGATGCGGGCCAGGAAGTCCGGCATCTTAACCTGCCTTGCCGCTGGCGGGGGGATTGGCGCAAGGTAGGCGAAGGGTTTGCCAAAGCGGGTGATTTCCACGCACTCGCCCTCTTCGATCCAGCAGGCCACCCGCGGGAAAGCGTTGCGCAAGTCACGGATTGTAGCTGATTTCATTGTGAGAGGATATTGTCTCACGGATAGCACCGTGTCAAGATCTCCCACGCGCTCCATCAATGGTCATTCTCCAGCGCGCCGGCGAGGAGAGCGGCGGATTTGGAGTCGGTTTGCCAGGTGGGGAGGCTGTGCTGGAAGCGTGACAAATATTGGAGGATGGCGATGAGGGTCTTGCGGTGGGACCAGTAGTCTTTAACCTCTGCCTTGAGCCATGAGCGGCCGGGCTCGGCTCCTTGGTCGGACTTGGCGACTTCGCGGATGGCGAAGAGGGCGTGGCGCAGCAGACTCTCGGAAAACGCGTCCTCGCCGGCGCGGTGGAGTTTTTTCCCGAACTCGGAGGCGGTCAGGAGGCGGACTTCATTGGCCTTGTCGTTGCCGAGCAGGGCGGTGTAATCGCGCAGGCCGAAACCGCGGGCAAGCTCTTGATAGGCGCTGGAGCGGAATTCACCGCGGCTTTCGAGGTCGAGGCCTTTCAGATAGAACCGTTCGGCGGGGCCGAGGGCTTTCCAGAGCGGGCGCTCGATGCCGGCGGGCACGAGGTGATCGTTGGCAATGATGACGGCTTCGGCGATGGCGGCTTCCAGTGGCGAGCGTTCGGCGCGCTTGCCCTTGGGGCGGGCGAGTTCGCGGGCGACGTCGATGTCCTCGATGGAGCGGTAACGGGTGAGCACGCGCAGCGCGGCGGCGTAGGCGGCGAGTTGGTAATCGGTGTCGGTGAAGTCCGGGGCGTCGGCATGGGGGTCGTCCAGCTCGTGCATGGAATCGAGCTGCCGCTTCACCTCGATCTCCACCTCCGGATAGACTTCATCGAGGAAGGCGGTGTCCTCGCCGGTCTGCTTGCGCAGGATGAGCAGCACGGTGCCTTGGACATAGTTGCCCTCTTTCAATGCGCTTGTCGTCTCAGTAGAAATACACCAAGCGGAGGTAACGCGTAATCCGGAAGCCCAGAGGATCAAAGCGAGGTCGGCCCAGACCGCCGCATCCTGATGGGTGAACATAACGCACTGCATGCCATCATCTGGCATGTGCTCGGCGAGATTTCGGTAACAGTCCACCATGCTGCGGCGGAAAGATTCTTCCTGCCCGGTAACAGCAAGTGCTTTTCTGGAAATCACCTGCCACTCTGGAAAGAGCCTCGCCAAAGGCCCTTCTACCCAGCCAAGAAAAAAGTCACTGAGTTCATGGTAGTTGACGGCATCTGCATAGGGAGGGTCCGTAACCCAAAAATCGCACACGGACGACACAAGACGTCCATCTTCTGTGATCACGGATGAATCGCCGGTCACCGGTGCAATTTTAGGCTGGAGACTGAAGCAAGTTTCAAGATGTATGATGGCTCGGACACCATGATTGCTGAGAGTATTTAGCGCCTGGTTTGCAAATACATGATCCACCAATTCCTTTCCAGCGAGCGGACTCCAACCTGATAGTTTGGAATTGTGATCCGCGCTTTTCATTACGCCTAGCAGTGCCAAGACTGCGGCTCGATTATCCACATTTTTGGAAAGGCCTTCATTCACAAATTCACCAAGTGCAAGCAACTGCCTCGGATTGAAGAGGTGATGCCAGTGGGTCCAGCCGCGTTCGCGTTGGAGTCGCTCGGTTTCCACTCCCGGCTCGATTTTCATTGAAGGGATGAAACCTTTTTCCTGCCAGTCGGCGAAGCGTTGGCGGAGAAGGTCGAGGGTGCGTTGCTCTCGGGCGAGATCGTGGTCGGTGACGGAGCGGTAGTGTTTGGTGGTGCGGGGATTGCCGGTTTTCTTGTCGATGCGGGTTTCGATCCAGCGGACGCAATAGAGGCGTTCTTGGAAAACATCGTCGGGGCGCGGGACAATGTCGTCGTTTTCCCAGAGGCGGAGGCCGTTGGCGTGGTGGAGAGCGGCATTCTGCCCACGCCCCGCATTCCGAACTGAATCGATGGAGGCGGGATCAAGCCCAAGTTCCTCCAACACGGGATGAACGATTTGACTATCGCGAATGGTGCCGAGCTTGGCGGCTTTCATTTCGTCGGGGCTGGCTCCGGACTTGATGTCGATGCGGTAGCGCTTTTCTTCGGGAATTGGGACGAGGGTGGCGATGGTTTGCGAATTTTGCCCGATAATCCAGGACGGGGCGAGCGGGACGAGCCAGCCGGTTTCCGGGCAGCGGACTTCCACGCAGTAGAGGTAGGCGTCGGCGCGCCAGACGCGGGTGGCAATATCGGCGGGCTTGAGGGTGCTGGCGGCGAGGGCCGCGGTGAGTTTTTCCCACTCTCCGGCCGGGAGGTCCTCGGTTTTATGTTCGATGCCCCATGCGGTGACTTGGGCGTCCACGGCTGCGTAGATTTCCGCTTGGGCGGCGCAGACTTTTTCAGCGACTTCGGGTCCGCCGCCGACGATGTTGAGGGCGGCCCAGGTGAGCAGGGCAGCCACGGGGTTGAGATCGGAGGCATGGGCCTCGCAGCCGATGCGGGCGGCCTCAAACGGGATGGAGCCGCCACCACAGAAGGCATCCCCCACCCGTGGCACGCGACCAAAACGCCGCTGGCCAAGTTCGCGGACGAGTTCTGGGATGGAGCCGACGGCAGTGCTGAGGTGGGCGTTGATCATTTCCCAGGCTTCGGGTGACGGGCCGTCGATGTTTTCCGGGCGGTGGCAGAACGCGATTTGCTGGTCGTAGGGCAGGCGCAGGAAGATCCGGCGTTCCAGATTTGCGCGGAAGTCCTGGAATTCGGCTTTGAGGCGGACCTTCTCCATGGGAGAGGTTTCCGGCGAGACGATGGCCGCACACTTGGTGTCGTATTCGGCGGATTCGTCCGGGGTGGCGAGTTCCAGCAGGTCTTTGGCCGGGAAGCCCTTGAAGCGGCGGAGTAGGCCGTCGTCATCGAGGGTTAGCAGGGCGAGGAAGCAGGCGCGGTCGGCCTCCGGATTGTCGGTGGCGGGCAGCAGCAGGCCGAGGATGGTGGCGCGGCAGAGGATGAGCGGCTTGCGCCCCCACCATTTCCCGAGACCGGTGAGGGTCTGGGAAGTGTTCGACTTCCGTTCCTTCTGGGATTCCTTGGACAGGCGGGAGACCGGGAACTGGGTTTCGATGAAGGAGAGGGACATGGGGAAACGCTGAAAAGCTGAAATGGGGATGCAACGCGGTGTCGGGCGCGAGTTTGGCCGGTAGGGATGAGGATGCAAGCATGGAGGGTAGGATCACCGGAGCGGAGTGCGAGTTTCAGGTCTTCTACCAATTGGGGCGTCTGAGGCCTCCGGTCTAGTCACACAATGGTAAAACGATCATGATTCGGGCGTGCCAATGAACTCACTTCGTGATGATTTGCATTCAAGAGATTGGCTACATCGTCAATCGTATAGCCAAGGTCATTTTTGTAGAATCTAAGAATCCGTGTCAGTGAGGTTGGTTTCTCAAGTTCAACCATATCTTCGTATGGCTCAGTTTTGCTGAACCCGTTTTTGCTAAGCTCCGTGCGAATGTAACGATAGTAGCGTTCGTTTACCGCGCCAATGCGCTTGCCATGCTGAAGAATCGCCGCCATGGATACCTTCCAACGAAGCTTCAACCTCGCCAGCTTCTCGAGATTGAGCGGGTAGAGAGTGCTTTTGATCTCTTTCGCTGGCATCATGAATTCGCCAGCAAACTCAAAAGCCTCATCGTCCATGTTTGGCCGCAGCCGCCCCCTGTGCATAATGACATGCCCGAATTCGTGTGCCAACGTCAATCGCCTGCGGTCGGGGGAGAAAGCCTTGTTGATGAAAATTATAGGAATGTTAGTCCCTGAAAGAACTGCGAATCCATCAATCAGTAATGTTCCGAAATCCAAGAATCTAACAATACACCCAGCGGTTTCGACCACCTCGACCAAGTTTGCAATTGGACCATGGGGGATATTCAGGAATTGCCGCACCGCAGCCGCAATTTCCTTGGGCCCCCCGGGATACTCATCAGGATCGCATTTGGGCACCTCTTGAAATTCGATGGAGCAGTTTTCGACCAGGCGATTGATCTGCAAGCGGGAGATGTTCATCCGAGCATCAGCCATCTTTAACTGTTTCTTCGGCAATGCGCTCTTTTTCCGAAAGTGCCCCTCAAGAGTCAATGACAGGCCCGGATTTTGGGTAAAGAAACCCAATGGCCTCTCAAAAACACGAGATAGGTCCGAGATGAAGGCATCCGACGCTGGAGTAATGCCTTCTTCAATTTTGGATACAGTCCCTTGGCTGACGTTCAGCCTTTCGGCTAAGTCAGTTTGAGTCATACCAGCAAAATCCCTGGCGAGAATGCACATCTGCGGATTCAACCGGTCACGCAATCTTGAGATCTCGTTGGCGTGGTTCGATGTCGTCATGTAAATCGATGCTCCAATCTATTTGGTTTCCTTGTCGGCAGACTACATAGATCCCTGCGATCGATGCTCCGACCGAGTCTGGTACGTATCCGACCTCAATCCTCGGGAGATTAGCTGGGATGCCTTCCAATTCTTCCTGTGCGTTAAAATTTGTCGCCGAACGGGTCGGATAGTTTTGACTGCGGAGGTTCTCGTCGAGCTTCTTGAAAACTATGATTACCGAATTTTTCAGGATGAAGAGATTTCGCTGTGCCAAGTACCTGAACACAAGGTCCGGCCCGCACGCGATTGATTTTGCCGCCTCGACAATATGGCAGTGGATAATACTCGCCACAGTCCGATTGTCATGAATGTCGGCAACGTGACTATAGCGGGCAGCATAGTCAGAAAACCCCCTTTGAACAGCATCGCGGCAGTTGAGGAGAATCTCGACAGGACAAGACGATAGGAATTGGGCCTCAGTCATGCGGAGATGTTGGCGACCAAATGGCCGACTCGTCAATTGTAAATGGCAATTATTCTTAAAATTATTCCCATCTGCCATAACTGGGTCGGAAAAATCACTACAATAAGCCCATTAGAACCTCCCATCCTTCCACCTTAGGCTTAGATTTTCCAAAAATCCTCCCCGCGCCAAAGCGAAAATGCACAGCGATGCTGGCTTAAACCCGTTCCGCGTGTTTGCTCATGCCGAGTTCGATGGCGGCCTCGACGAGTACGCGGACCGTTGGCAGGCAGCCGCTGAAAACGAGTTTAGCCAAGGCATCGGAGCCGTGTTGCTCAAATAGGCCGCTGACCAGCGCGTTCACAAATGAACTGTTGGCGATGCGGACACCGGTGAAATCCAAGACAACCTGATCACAATTCGGCAGGCTCAGGTAGGGGTCGATTTTCGAGACCCGAAAGCCATAGGCGAGGGACCCGTCGCTGAGGCGGGGGCCGAATTCTTCGCGCAGCTGGACTTCGTGTGTCATGGAAAGGATCAGCGGCCGAGGAGATCGATCAGGCGATGATTGATGAAGAGCATCTCGGCACCGACCTTCATGGGGGTGACGAAACCTTTTTCGGCGAGTTCGTGGAGGTAGCGCGAGGCAGTGACGCGTTTGGCGATGCCGGCTTCTTCGACGAAGCGGATTTTGACGTAGGGGCGTTGGAAGAGGAGTTCGATAAGTTCCTTGGACGCGGCGCGGCCGGAGAATTTTTCCTTGCCTTCCGCAATCATGGTGTCGAGAAGGGCTTGAATGTCCTGGATGCGTTGGGAGGTTTGCTCGGCGGTCTGGCGCACGGCTTCGAGCAGATAGAGCAGCCAGGGCTGCCAAGACTGATTCTCGGTGACCTCACGCAAGAGGCGGTAGTATTCGCCTTTGCGACTGATGATGTAGCGGCTCAGGAAAAGCACGGGCTGATCGAGCAAGCCGGCGAAACGGAGGAAAAGGATGAGGAGAATGCGCCCGGCGCGGCCATTCCCGTCGTAAAACGGGTGGATGGCCTCGAACTGATAGTGGAGCACAGCCATTTTGACGAGGGGGTCTAGGCCGTCGTCAGCGTCGTTGCAGAAGGCTTCGAGGTTGGCGAGTTTTTCGCGGATGACATCCTCGCCTTCGGGTGGGGTGTAAACAATTTCCCGGGTATCCGGGTTCTGGATACGCGTACCGACCTGAGCGCGGATGCCGGCGTTGTTGCGCTTGATGGCGCGGACGATTTCAACGAAGAGATTGGTGGAAAATACCGGGCGCTCGTCGAGTGACCTGGCCCCAAGCCAGAGCGCCTCGTTGTAATGCAGAACCTCCTTGGTGGGGGGGGAAACGTCGGCGTCGTCGGAAGAAAGACCGCGGTAGAGCTCGTCATTGGTGGTGAAGAGATTCTCGATTTCCGAGCTGGCACGGGCTTCCTGAAGAGCGATGGTGTTGAGTAGGATCGCCGGATTCGGGAGGGTGTAGGTACGCCCTTTCAGTTCGGCCAAAGCGCGACTCGCACGAGTCACCGCCTTGAGCACGGCCACGGTTTCCAGATCGGCAGCAGGTGGCAGAAGTGGGAGGTCGTTGTAGGGTTTTTCGCGGTTGATCCTGTGCACGGCGTGAACAGGAAAGTGCACGCATGTTCAAAAGTCAACCGAATTTGAACAGGCTAGAGAGGGAATGTTCACGGGGTGAACATGGGTGATTCCCTAAATCTTCCTCGGTTCCTGCTCCTGCACCAGGGTGAAGAAGTCCTCGCGTTGGACCGGCTTGGCGTCGGCTGCGGGGTTTTCGGTGAGGGCGAAGCGAACGGCTTTGCGCCAGCCGCGGCCCTTGCCGTGGAGGGCGTGGCCGGTGGCGGCATTGGTCATGGTAAAGAGCCACCAGCGCTCTTCTGGGGCGAGGCCGCGCCAGTTGGCGATGGCGATGGGAATGAGGGCGGGGTCAGCATCCTCGATGGCCCAGGCGAGCAGGAGCATTTCCTTGCCGAGGAGGCGGGAGACGGGTGTTTGGCGCTTGCCCCAGCGCCCGGCGGCGAGGCCAAGCGATTTGAGCCGCTCATTGAACTCTGACTTGATCGCCTCCGCGACGGCTTCCCACTTGGCGAGGGGCAGGACGCAGCGGAGCTTGTCGTCCTCCTTGCCAAGGGCCAGGTTAAGTTCGCGGCGGGCTTCGGCGTCGTCGTAGTGGAAATGCTCGGAAAGAAAGACGTTCTCATCCTTGCCCACTGGCAGGGTGACCATGAAGTGGTGCTGCGAGCGCTCGGGCTGGAAGCCAAAGCCATCGGGCTTCGGCTGTGCCGGGGCGGCCTTGGCCTTTTTCTTCGCTGCGGTTTTGTGATAATCAGTCATCGAGACCTTTCCTTGTGACGACTTGGGAAACCTCGTGCTCCTTCAGCTCGGTTCGGTGGTCGGCCACCCAATCAAGCAGATCCTGACCGGAAGCAAAGAAAAGACCGTCGCCGGAAAGTTGGACCTCGCCTGCCCCGACGAGTTCGCGGAGCGGATGGAGGATTTTTTCCAGCGCGGCACGATCCACGGCCATGGAGGGATCGGTGTTGAATTCCGCCCACGGGGACGCGCCAACCATAACACGCGGGCCAAGGATTTTCGCAGCGGATTTTTCAAGCTTGGCGAGAAACTCGTAGCTTTCCTTGGTGGTGTCGAACGAATGCGAACGCTTCCAGTTGTAGGGCTTGGTGGGATCGATAGCGACCGGTTGGTTGTCCCTGGGCACGTCGGCCCGGAGCATTTCCGAGCGAATGCCATCCTTTTCGCCAACGGCGAGCACGCAGATGGTTCCATCCGGCACAGGGAAGGGATCGGCATAAACGCCTCTGGCGCTGCCAGGCGTGGAGCCGTCGGTGGTGTACAGAATCGGCACGGCTGGCGCGGCGAGCAATTCGCACATGCGCTGGCTTCCTTGTTGGAAAAAGCGACTCTTGAGACTGATGCGGTTCTGCCATGTTGTAGGCTGACCGGTTTGGTGCTGGCTGGTGGAGTCCACGGCAAGGAAACTGAGACGCAGGTCCGTGGTGGTGAATTTCTGGAGATCCTGAACCAAGGCGCTGCCAGTGGTGGCGGGGCCGCCGATTTCGTAATGCACCTTGTCGGCATGCACCGGCACCAGGCGGAGCATGGTCTCGCCGGTGGTGTCATCGCGCTTGAGTTCTTGCGGCCGAACAGAAGTGATTGGAGGCTCAAACGGCCCCTTGTCCACGAGTCCGCTGTTTTCGCGCCACGCGTCTTCGAGGAGCATTTTCGATTTCAGGGAATCCAAAGCGGACGGGATGTGCCACTGCCACTGGGGGTTGGTGGCGGAGCGGCGTTTCACTTCGGCAAAGTCCATCACCTGCTGGGTGAACAGGCGCTGCTCGCATTTTTTCCTGAAGGTGTCCGAATCGATATCCTCGGTGAATTTCTGTTTGCCCTTGAGGGCATCGCGGACCTGACCTTCGCCGTTGTAATTGTTACCCTGATAGTTCATCAGGAAATCGGCTTTCGCGAGCCCGTCCTTCGAGGGGTAAAAGAGGCAGTCAAAACCTTCCTTGGCCGCGCTGAGGAGCTGGAGGAGGATCTTGTCGCGCAGTTCTCGGGCTCCGACAAGCTGCGGATCGTTGTCTGGGGTCTTGTCACGTTCATACTCCTCGATGATGCCCCGGATGGCTTTGAGTTCAGCAGAGCGTTCCAGCAGACGGTCGATCACCTCGCGCTCGCCGGTGAGAAACAGGACACGATTTTTATAGGTGGCATCGTCCCAGAAAGCCTTGAGCGAATCGCCTAGCCCGCCGCCGGGGGCGGGTTCGGCGACCACGAGGAGAATGCGGTCCTTGTCCAACTTGAGTTCGTCCGCTGGCATCAGGGCGACGACGGATTGATAGCAATCCCGGTGCTGGGTGGGCGTGAAGATGGTTTCAAGGAAGCTTTGGAGTTCCTTGAGCTGGATCTCACGGGTGTATCCCTCGGCGGTGGATTTCAGCTTGGCGACGACGTTTTGAACGTCCTTGAAGAACATCCGGCCCTCGCGGTCGGTGTGGAGATACCATGCGCGAGTGGAAAAGACGCCGAGCACATCCTTGCGCAGGCGGGAAATATCCCGCCCTGGCTTGCAGAGGAAGGCGACGGAGTCATTCATGCCCAGGCCGACGGTCGCGCCGGAGACGTTGGCGAGGGATGAGACCAACAGGATGGAGGCGGCATCCTGGCAATCGCGGCCGCCGAGTTCGCGGTCGAGGTGCTCCGCCACGCTTGCGCCACTGCTGGCAATGTCGTGGGCCACGGCGTTAGCCAAGCGGGAATTGATGCCTTCGAGTTCGGCGCGGGTCTCGGAGTGATTCAGATCGACGTCGTAGGGGTGGATCAGCGATTGCTCCTTGGCCCGGCCCGTTTCCCACAGGCGGGAGGTGATCACGCGCATCAAGCGGATGAGTGCCCGGGTCTGCTGGAAGCCGGGGTTCTCGCGGAAGCGGGCATAAAGGTCGCGCAGGGAAAAATGAAACGGATAGGAAACGGCGAGTTCGCGGCGGTAGTCGTCGGGGTTGGCGGAGGTGAGGTCCATCGAACGCGCGTCCTTAACGCTCTGGGCGTATGTGGTTGCGATGGCATCGATTTGTTTCTGTTCCGGCAGCTTATCGAAGAGCCGCTTGCGCAGGATGTGGAAGATGTCGTCGCTGTTGAGAGCGACAGGGGTGAGTTGCATGGCACCCCGGTGCGTCTCGTTCTCAAGGTCGCGCAGGGCACTGTTGATCGATGCGCTGCCGCCCTGGTAGGTGGCCTTGAGATCGGAGATGACGATACAGACGTTGGCAAGCTCAGGCTTGTTGAGGGCCACGAGGAGGTTCGAGACGGCAGTAGTGGTGACACGGGCAAGGTCGGAATGCCCGATTGCCTTGGACTTGGCGTTTTCGAAGTAGGGCGGCAGCTCGTCCAGCAGGATGAGGGTGGGCGGACCTTGCAGTAGATTGATCCAGGCACTCTGGCCGGGGGCCTGGAGCGGGCTGTAGTAATCCTTGAAGAGGTCCTTTTTGCCAAGCTGCTCGGCCAGTGCTCCCCAAACACCGTGCGGCGCGTCACTTTCTCGTCCAGAGAAGCCGATGACCCTCACGTCCCGTGGGTCGGTGGCCGTCTCGTGGATGTCTCCCATGACTGGTTTCCGGTGATCCGGGTGCATGGCGAGCAGACCCAGGGTGAGCATGCCGTGGGTTTTCCCGCCACCCATGCTCTGGCTAAGCACGAACACGCCCTGATCGCTCTGGCCCGCGAGGCGTCGGAGGCCGTGGCGCAGAAGCTGCTTCAGGCCGTCGGTCAGGTAGTTTTCCGTAAAGAACTCGTTGGGGTCAATTTTCCCGTCGAGCAGGTCGGAGACGTCCAACACCGTGTCTCGCCGTGAGGCATCGAATACGCTTTTCCTGGGAGTGCAGAGATTGGACAGGGAGTCGGGCATGCTGGTGGCGGTTGTTCCAAGCGGATTAGAACTGATAGCCCGGTCTGTGGAAATGATAATTTCCGGTAGGGGTTGGAAAGGGCCAACCGGTTAAGGGGCGCTTTCACCCTTCTGGCGGGGGATCAGAACTCAGCATTCGACCTCGCTTTCGACAACGGATCGAGCAAGTCGAATTCCCTAAGTGTCGGCTGCGGGTGGCCCAGCAGCAGCTCAAACAAAAGTTACGATGCGAGCAGCAACCGCCGGGTGGGCGGATAGAGTTGGAGAGTAACTTGGCTCGCATGCGCGGGGCTGTCTTTTCCACATTCGTGGCGGCGCGAGGAGTGTAGGCCGACAGGTCATTGGTGATGGTCCGCGAGAGCGGCGAAATCCCGAATGCGAGCAAGGACGCGATCCAAGCGGATAGAGCATTGGTGGCACCGCAGGTTGACTTGGTTTGCAGGCGGCGACCCC
>Ga0073936_10005200_pt1 | contig 17685 bp, 10 predicted proteins | sample AliMusrvi5mmetaG_FD_87041 | JGI IMG/M metagenome (GOLD analysis project Ga0073936, IMG submission 87041) | Freshwater lake bacterial and archeal communities from Alinen Mustajarvi, Finland, to study Microbial Dark Matter (Phase II) - Alinen... | ecosystem: Environmental > Aquatic > Freshwater >... | reverse complement strand
GATGCTGTACTCGTAAGTTCCGATTGGCGCTGTGATCACGATTGTTCCCGTCGGAATAGCACAAGTCGGCTGAACGGTGACGCTTGCAGTCGGAGCTGCCGGTGCTCCAAGTGGCGGATTGACAATCAGTGTTTTTGGTGTCGAGATACAGCTTGGATCAATGGTGCTTCTGACTGTGATACTATAAGACGCCGGAGCTAATCCTGCAAAGGTTGTTGAAGCCTGGTAAGTTATGCCGTTAATGCTGTATTCATATGCTCCGATTGGCGATGTGATCACGATTGTTCCCGTCGGATTAGCACAAGTCGGCTGAACGGTAACACTTGCAGTCGGTGCTGCCGGCGCTCCAAGTGGCGGGTTGACGGTCAGTATTGTGGGTGCCGAGATACAGCTTGGATCAATGGTACTTCTGACGGTGATGCTGTATGTCGCAGGTGTTAATACTGCAAAAGTTGTTGAAGCCTGGTAAGTTATGCCGTCGATGCTGTAAACGTAAGCTCCGATTGGCGCTGTGACCACGATTGTTCCGGTGGGAGCAGAACATGTCGGCTGGACGGTAACACTTGCTGTCGGTGCAGCCGGCGCTCCGAGCGGAGGATTGACGGTCAGTGTTGTGGGTGCTGAAATGCAGCTTGGGTTAAGAGGATCTCTGACAGTTACACTATAGGTGTTTGCTGAAAGACCTGTGAAAATGGTCCCGGTTTGGTAATTAACACCATCGATGCTGTATTCAAAGGATCCGATCGGGGCCGTTACCGCAATTATTCCGGTCGGGACAGCACAGCTCGGCTCAACGATCACATTGGCGGTCGGGGTATCCGGAGTTGCCGGTGCAGGATTTACCGTTAAATAGGATGGGAGCGAGATACAGCCTGAACTGTTGTTCCTGACTATAATGCTGTAATTGCCAGGTGTCAGGCCGGTAAAGAGAGCAGTCGGCACCCAGGTAATGCCCCCATCCATGCTGTAACTGAAACCACTTCCCTCCGGTGGCATGCTTACTTCGACTGTCCCGGTGTGAACATTACAGTTTGGCTGAACTGTAACACTTGCTGTCGCCGGATCTGCCTGTGGCTCAACAGTGATATTCAGGGAGGCCTGAACAGCACATAAGCCGGCATCCGGTGTAAAAACATAGGTGATTGTTCCTGCCACGGTCGTATTGACCGTCGATGGATTCCATGTACCAGTAATACCATTGACCGAGACCGCAGAAAGCAAGGGGGAGCTGGTGTTCTGACAGATCGGGCCAATGGGGAGGAAGACTGGTGCTGATCCCGGCGTGACAGTTATATCCATTGTGGCACTGTTCCCGCACTGGTTGGGATCATCGGGGGTGAAGGTGTATGTTGTGGTACCAGGAACAGAGGTGTCAATATAGGGAGGGGTCCATGATCCGCTGATACCGTTGTCTGATATTACCGGAAGATCCGGAGCATAGGTATCTTCACAGAACGGCCCCAAAGCATTAAACTGCGGAGTGACAACCGGATTTACTTTAATATCCATTGTGACCGGAACCGCACACTGACTTGCATCCGGTGTAAAAGTATAGGTGGTAGTTCCCGGGATGGCAGTACTTATTGAAGTTGGGTTCCAGGTACCGGAGACCCCGTTGTTTGAAATCGGAGGCAGTCCGGGTGTAGGACTTGACTGACAGAGTGGTCCGATGAGTTGGAAATCTGGGGTGATGTAGGCATCCACAAAAACCTGTCCCGATCGTAAAGGACCCGGGCAGCCGTTTATGGATAATTCCCTGACCTCAACCAGGAAGGTTCCTGTACCATTCCAGGTAACAATGAGCTCATTCGTTGTGGTGGGCTGGATCACTCCGTCGATCTTCCATTGATAGCTGGATCCGGGCGTGTTATCAACCCAGTAATGCTTTTCTGCTCCGACACACACATGATCAGGCATGGCAAGCTGTGCAGCCACCCAATGGGTGCTGAACAGCGCCAGCCAGATCATGAGTATATAACGGAACTTCAAAAGCATTTCAGCAGGTCTGATTAGTTATGATAAATTGGTGAGGTGGTTGGCAACGGTGTAACATTGATAGTTACAGGAGTTGGTGATGGCGAAGTACAGCCGTTGGTGTTGGTGTAGTTAACACTAACCGTCTGAGCCCCGGCTGTATTCCAGGTAACGGTGACAGTGTTGCTTGTAGCCGTGCCACCGGATGTAATATTTCCGCCGGCACTTACATTCCAAACATAACTTGACATTCCATTATCGGTTGAGTAAAGGTTACCAGGAGTACCTACGCACATTGTCAGTGGTCCGGTAAGTGTCGGGACTGCATTCGGATTCACTGTGATAGTGAATGTGAGCGGGATACCGGTACATCCGCTGGCTGATGGCGTCACGGTGATTGTTGCTACAATAGGGGTGACTCCGCCGTTTGTTGCTGTAAAGGACGGAATGTTGCCTGATCCGCTGACAGCAAGTCCTATAGCGGCATTGCTGTTGGTCCATGTAAAAGTGGTTCCGGTTACCGGGCTTGTTAAGCTGATCGGCAGGGTAGTTGCATTGTTGCAATAAGCAACATTTGAAACCGGATTCACCGTGGTTGACGGATTCACGGTAATGGTGAAGGTAATCGGTGTGCCGATACAGCCGTTAGCCGTTGGCGTAACAGTAATTGTGGCAACGATCGGGTTGGTGGTTGCATTGGTTGCGGTGAATGGGGGAACATTTCCTGTTCCGCTGGCGCCTAATCCGATGGAAGCATCACTGTTTGTCCATGCAAAGGTTGTTCCTGCAACAGGGCTTGTGAAACTAATGGGTGTCGTTACAGCTCCGATACAATAGGCCACGTTGCTGACAACATCGACAGTTGGTTTCGGATTCACGGTAATGGTGAAAGTAATCGGGGTTCCTGAACATCCGTTAGCTGATGGCGTAACTGTGATGCTTGCAACAAGCGGCGCCGTTCCGGCATTGGTTGCCGTAAATGCCGGGATATTGCCTGATCCGCTGACGCCCAGTCCGATGGATGCCGTATTGTTGGTCCATGCAAAGGTGGTGCCTGCCACAGGACTTGTGAAGCTGATGGCGGTGGTTGTCGCACCGGTGCAATAAGCTACGTTTGAAACTGCATTGACAGTGGTTGTCGGGTTAATGGTGATTGTGAAGTTGATCGGTGTTCCGACGCAGCCATTTGCTGTTGGGGTGACAGTTATGGTTGCAACGACAGGAGTTGTTCCCGCATTGGTGGCGGTGAATGCCGGGATATTTCCTGCACCGTTGGCACCGAGCCCGATCGATGGTGTATTATTGACCCATGCGAAGGTCGCACCTGCAACGGGGCTTGTAAAGCTGATGGCCGTCGTGGTTGCTCCTGCGCAGAAGGCAACATTGGCAACCGGGTTAACTGCAGGCGTGGGATTAACCGTGATCGTGAAGTTGATCGGTGTACCGGTGCATCCGTTGGCTGAAGGGGTCACTGTAATGGTGGCCACAACCGGTGTTGTCCCTGCATTTGTTGCAGTGAATACCGGGATGTTACCGGCACCACTTGCACCAAGTCCGATCGATGGGGTATTATTGGCCCAGGTAAATGTGGTGCCCGCCACAGGACTTGTAAAGCTGATGGCGGTTGTAGACACCCCGTTACAATAAGCAACATTTGAAACCGGGTTGACGGTTGTCGTCGGATTCACTGTGATGGTGAAGGTGATCGGAGTGCCGATACACCCGTTCGCCGAGGGGGTCACTGTGATCGTTGAGACTACCGGTGTTGTTCCGCCATTAGTGGCTGTGAAGGATGGGATGTTTCCCGTTCCGTTTAGCCCCAGCCCGATTGTCGCATCACTGTTTGTCCAGGAGAAAGTGGTACCTGCCACAGGTCCGGAAAATGCGATGGCTGTGGTCGTCGCACCGTTACAGTAGGCGACATTTGAAACCGGGTCGGCCGTCGGAATCGGGTTCACCGTTACAATAATTGTAACCGGCGTCCCGGGACATCCATTCGAATTGGTTTCAATAACCTTCAGGGTACATGTACCAGCATTGGTCCAGGTTACGGACGTAAGGTTGGTATTCCCCGGGGCGATAGTTCCGTTTCCTCCTGTCAATGGGGTAATGCTCCAGGCATAGGTGGAGCCTGCCGTATTGATGACTCCGTAGGGCGCCACCTGTCCAAGACAGACAGAATGGTTGCCCGGGGTCGGATAAGGACCCTGTGCCCAGACTCCCAATGAAGTCACCGCGAGCATCAACACCATAATCCATTTTGTGATCTGTGTTTTTGTTTTCATGGTTTTACTGTTTGTGATTTTATTTTTATTGTTTCGTTTCGTTTATATGTTGATGATTCTATGAATTCGTTTTTATGATCAATGATAAATAGCCGATGTAACCGGCAATGGGTTTAGTGTAACGGTAAAAGGAATGCCGGTACTGATGCACCCGGTTGTGCTGTTTGTTAGTGTCAAAGTGCCATTATAAGTACCCGCGGCGGCAGCTGCCGGCACAGTCAGTGCAAATGGGCTTGCCGGCAATGGAGTTGTTCCGACATTGATAAAGCCGGCACCAAGTGCGGTGGCATCCCAGGTGATGCTGTATTTATCAGGAGATGCTGATGTTGCGGTATATGGCAGGTTTGCCAGGACAACACCCTGGCAGACAGCAGGGCTGCTGCCCATGGTCATCGTCGGCAGATCATTGATCGTTACATTTTTTGTCACTGGCACCGCCGCGCAGCCACCGGTGGCCGGAACGGTATAGGTCACGACATAGGTTCCCGCGGTACTTGTGCTGGGCGTGATCCCACCGGTTGCCGGATTGATCGTTAACCCGGCTGCAGCGCTGTAGGTTCCGCCGTTAAAGGCCCCGGTACCGGTCAGTGTCACTGCCTGCGGCGTACTGACTGATCTGCAAAAGGGTGTTCCCCAGGATATTGTGGCCGTTGGGACGGTCGTGATCTTAACAGAAGTACTAACAACAACCGCCGAACAATTGCCCGATGCCGCAATGGTATATTTTACCGTGTAGGTATTGGCTGCACTTGCACTTGGAAGGATAGCTCCGGTTGAGGCATTGATGGATAATCCTCCGGGTGTCGCAGAAAAAACTCCTCCGGTACCTGTCAGGGTAACGGGTTGTGCTGTAGCAACTGATATACAGAATGGCGCCCCGACATAGCTTATTACAGCAGTCGGAAGCGGATCGATCGTCACGGTTGTCGTTACCGGCACCGCGGCGCAGCCCCCTGATGCAGGAATAAGGTAAGTCACCGTGTAGGTGCCGGCTGTACTGGTACTGGGTATTATTGCTCCGGTTGATGGATTTATTGTCAGGCCTGCCGTTGAACTGAAGGTGCCTCCGGTATAGGCACCGGATCCACCGCTGAATGAAATGTTTTGAGCCGTGGCCTGGGATGTGCAGAAAGGCTGGCCCCAATAATCGACATTCACTGTTGGAATGGGATTGACTACGATATTTATCGTGACCGAACCGGTACATCCGTTTGCGTCGGTAACTGTCAGCGTATAAAGACCGGAATTATAGACATGGACCCCCAGGTAGGTAAAGTCACGGGTAATGGCTGTAAAAAACATGGGACCTGTCCATGCATAGGAATAGGATCCCGTTCCACCGGTCACAGTGGCTGTAACCGTAATATCCTGTCCTTCACAAACCGGGCTGTTTGAAGTTGCATTAACAACGATCGGGTCCGGTTGGGTAACGGTCAGCGATCCGGCGACGGTAACTCCAAGGTTATCACGGACACTCCAGGGAATATTCAAACCTGCAGCAATCCCCGTGAAGACAGTTCCTGCCTGTGATGTGCCATTGAAAGTGTAGGTATATGGAGCAGAGCCTCCGGCGGCTGTCATGGTAACTGTTGCTGTTAATCCGTTACACTTGATGGCTGTAGTTACTGATGCGCTGGCAGTCATCGCCGTCGGACTCCTGGGTGAGGCTGTCAGTCCGGATGCGACAGGGCAGGGCTCCGGATTTACCTTGATTTCCACGACATTGCTCGATACTACATTGGGGGGGATATCGGAATCAATAACAAGAAGAACAAATTGGGTACTTGCTGTTAGGGCCTTGGCTGAAAAGACAGTTGAATCGGCAGAAAAAACATTGGTCCAGCTCGTTCCATTGTCAAGGCTCTGCTGCCACTGGTAGGATATGCCACCCGTCCCGCCAGTTTCCCGGGAAAGTATGGTTAATGGGGCTGGAGTTGAATTGAAACAGATTGCCTGGCTCTTTCCGATAACGGGTGGCGTCAATGTTTCCCGATTTGAGGATTCTGTCAGTTTCGCGGAACAATCAACTGTGGAAGCTGATACCTGACAAGGCCTAATGGCTGGAAAAGCGGTTGCCGGAATAATAAAAAGGGAGAGTATTACCGTCACGCAGATGAAAATGGACAGGGAAAGGGTAATATGCCGGTGCGTGAGTTGTCTCATATGTCCAGTCGGGAGAGGAGGAATTTTACGCAACTTGCACAAAATGAGTGGCGTACATAAATACCTACTGTTATATGTTTTTAATAGCCTTTAAATTAGTTAGTTATATGTTGAGTTTTTGAAAAAGCAAGTCTATTATTGGTGTCTTTATTACGGTTTTCCGTAAAATATAAGCAAAAAAATATTATACGTAAACCATACAGAAAGGTTCCGTGGTAAGGGAAAGAGCATGAATATAGTTGAATATTGCTGTCATCCTGCTTTGGTTTATCATCAGTGCTTCACATGGACTATTTGTAGATACAACATATTTTTCAATGGTTTCCAAACAAATAGGGGTGACCAGGAAATCTTCCAATCACCCTGAGGAGAATATTTAATGAATAGTTATTTTATTGGTAATCAGAAGCAAATATATCGCAAAATTGTTAACAAAGCAACAATTCAATTTTTACTGAATTGTTAATAAGTGTCAGCGGTCGTTAAAATGATTTTGGAAATTTGTTTAAATACTTGATAAACAATTTTATAGGTTATCCAAAATCATAAATTCCAGGGAATGTGTTATTAACAATTTTCTTAAATAATTGAAATATTTGACTCGGGATTCTGTGAAGTTATTAACAATTCAATGAGGTATGGCTTTTGTGAGTCACAATCAGGAATTTTCATTGTTAATGTGTTAACAGATTATTTTATGTTAACAAGAATGATATAATTGATTTATATTTGTATAATGTATATCAATTAGTGACTAACCAAAAAGCAGTATTATGAAATCGAAATTTTACCCCGCAATTCTGATTGTTGTTCTAACAACCAGCCTGATTACAATACAGGCTTTCAGTCAGCATAACCCGCTGACCAATGACTATTCTAAAACAGGTTTTGAGCCTTCACTGAATCCACCTGCTGTTGAAAATGTTAATAGTTATAATTCATTGTCGGGCGTCTCATGCGTTGATAATTCTTTCTGGGCTATTTCAGGCACTTCGGTTGATCAGTTCACCCTTATTGGAAACGTTATAACGAAAGTCGGAACAACCATTATTTCGGGTGCTTTCGACGGGAACCTGGCCTATTGCAACAATCTGAACGGAGGTGCCTACACTCCGACTTTTTATTCAACAATCGGATTTCATCAGCCTGTCTACTACAGCGGGTCCGGCGTGGTGAATACATCGACTGTAACAACAGATTATATCATGAATTGCGGAGGCTACGGTAATTTCCTGTATTACATTGCTTATGATACAGCCTTTAAACCAAAGGCAATCGAACGGTTTGACGGTACAACTCTGACGCCTGTCTATCATTTTCCTGCCGGTAAGGCAATTGCAGTGGCTGATGTTGCTGTCGACAGTCTTGGTTATGCATGGTTTTTTACCGGCCCTGAGGGCAGTAATTTCCTTGCCGATACCCTGAAGGTGGTATCATCAACTGGCCAGATGATCAAAAAATTCCCTTTTTCATACAATACCGATAATGCTTTCGGATGCTTTTTATCTCATGGGAAACTTTACCTCGGTCTTGGGGGGAGCAATACAGTACATCCCTTTACAATTGTCCCGCTTATCCTTACATCCGAAACTGTGACGGCAGGAACTCCGATCTCAATGCCTGTCACCACTTCTTATGCCGATATGGCAAGTTGCGCAACCGGAGCTCCGATGGCCCTTAATGAACATTCCCTGCTGCCAGGGGTTATGGTTTTTCCCAATCCGATTTCCGGCAGACTGACTATCACCAGTTCGTCGCATGAACCGGCAGTGGTTACTTTATATGATATCAGGTCTGCAGAAGTATTGCACGAGACGTTTACAGGTTCAACCACCCTCAATCTGGAAAATCTGCCTTACGGGATATATCTCTATAAAGTCCTGTGCAGGGAGGGAAAGGAAACTACCGGAAAGATACTGAAGCAATAGATGGTTTAGTAAATAACAAGCTGCCTTGAGATCGTCTTTTTTCCGTTGCTGATCTTAAGAATGTAGGTCCCGGCAGCGTATCCATGCAGGTCAAGGAGTGTTGAAAAGGGACCCGGGCCTTCCTTAATATCCAGGGAATACATTTTCTGCCCCTTTATATTTGTCAGTACCAGAATTGCAGACTGATTCTGCAGCCCGTTCACTGTTATTACCGCAGATTCCCTTGCCGGGTTTGGAATGATGACAATTTCTGCATTCAGATTTGTCTCAGGGATCCCGTTACAGGGATCAAGCATGATATGTTTTATGCTGATATTGTTGCCGGCGCATGGACTAACCGGAAATGCAACAAGTTCAAGGTTTACTGAACCGTTCAGGTAATCGGAAGTGCCAAAAGTATAGATTGTATTCAATGATGAGGAACTGCTGAAATGCCCGTTCCCGCTTGTTACCCAGGCGAATGCTCCGGGGTTGCTGATTGTTCCGTGAAGGTCGATGGAGGTCATGGTGGCGCAAACGGTAGTGTCGTTGCCTGCAAAGGCAAGCGGAGGTGTGATGATCATTACCCGTGTGGTATCGTAACGGGTTTGCGTTCCATCGCTTACTGCTGCAATGTAAGTTGTCGTATCGGACGGCGCGACCTTCGGGTTTCTCAGGGTCGATGTGAATCCGGCAGGAATTGAGGTCCAGGTGTAGGTATAATTGCCGGAGCCTCCGTAAGCATAGGCATCCAGCTGGGTAGAATCCCCGATGCAAACCCTCACAGGGTTTGCTGTGGCGAAGGAGGTAAAGATGTTGGCAAATGTAAAGGAGGCAATCCTCGTCTGCCAGTTGCTGCCGGATGTTGATGAATAATATTCTGTTGAAAACCAGAAGGTGGTTGGGGAGGATGCATCTACCCGCATGGTGCTGTAATCGCCCCATCGCTTGGATGTACTGGTCTGGCACCCGCCACCGTCCATGATCCGTCGTTCAGCGATCGTCATCTGGTTCAGCGGATCTGATACCATCCTGCCTGTATAGCGGATTGAAGGATATATGGAGTTACCGGAGGCAGAATAGCCCACAGCGATATTTCCTGCCGAATCCATTGCAATGCTTCCCATCCACCTGGAAATATTGTCGGCAGGGGCATAGGTTGACTGCTGGTAAATGCCCCATTCGCCTGTGGTTTTCCGAAGTTCATACCAGCGGATCCCGGCAATATTGGAGCCGGCGTTCACTGAATGGTTGCATACCATTGTCCAGTGGTCATTGAATTTCCTGAATTGCAGGCGGTACATCAGCCGGTCGCTCAGGGTTGCCAGCTTTACGTTTGTTCCAAGCTGTGAGATCCCGGAGCCAAGGCCGGAACTGAATGTATTTACCGGGATGGTCAGCAGGTTTCCAAGGGTAGAACTTCCCGGATCCGCCCAGTTGACCTGAAACTCGAGGATCGCAAGGTGGCTCGAAGATGCATTGGACTCATAGGTGAAATAATTCGGGGTCCCGTAAGGAGGGAAGGCGCCGTCGCAATCGGATGGCAGCATGCCAAAGGCTTCGTTCGATGAGGGCAGGGAGAACCATACCATCTGTGCATCCGGGTTTCCGGCCAGCATCAGGGTACGGTCAAATGCTGCAGCCCCCGTACCGTCATAAAAGCCCGAACCGGCCGTAAAACGGTTGCACGACATGTAATAGCCATCCGGCCATACGCCGAATTTAGGATAGTCAGGCATCGTAGCAAAGGTGTATTCATAGCGGTACCAGCTGCCTGTCGGATCCGGTGTCTGGGAAACTGCAATCATCTGGTAAAACGGACCATTCGGATAATTCGGAAGGGAGAACTGTGTAAACATAAACCTGTTTGCTGTTTCATCATACAGGACCACTGCGTCCCCGTCATTTGAATTGTTGGGCATCCCGTTCCAAATGGTGCTGCTCCCGATAGGGCCCATCAGTTTGAATCCGTTTTTGTTATAGATGGAGAAGGACGAATTTACGACCTGGAAATAGTGGTTCGGGCCGATATCACCATCAGTATCAGGAGGGATGTAACTGCCTGCACCGATGCCTTCAAAATTCTGAAGCGTGGTATCACTCAGTGTTTGTCCGTTGTAACTCTGACGGTTCGGATCAATGAAGTTCCTGTTTGTATCCTGTGAATATAAAGGCCTTACGTTGAACTGGTTTTTAACGATCCCGTCCTTCCAGCTTGCATCAGCGTGATATTTTACAGTATACACCATATCCTTCAGGGGAGGGGAAACATCAAAATAGACTGCTTTATTAACTTCCACAGGAAAGGAAGAGTGCTTCTGTGCTATGGAAAAGATACCGGCCAGGAGAAATATAACAGAAAATAATGATTTCATAATGAATTGCTTAAGTAGATATTCGGATTAGAAATATGTTGTGTTCAGCGGTATGTGAAAGTACATATTTCCTGAATATAAATTCAGGACAAGGCGGCTGATTTGTCAACTTGAAAAAAATGAGAATTCCCAACATGGGAAGTCAGGATGAACAGACAAAGAGAATTATCCCCGGTCCGCGTTTTACATCCTACTGATTTCCCGGGAAATACTCTTCAATGATCTCGGTAAGCATAGGCAATGTCAGTGGTTTAAAACAGTAACGGCTGACTTCAGTGAGGCCCTCAGCTCTTTTTTGGTCGGCAGGATTAATGGAGGTGGTAAGAATTATTATGATGATCTTATCCTTCTGAATATCATCCCGGTCCCTGAATTCTTCAAGAAATTCCCAGCCGTCCATAACAGGCATATTGATGTCGAGAAAGAGTAATTCAGGCGCTGCACAGTTTTTATATTGCTGATCAGTATTCTTTGCTTTGGTGAGAAGTTCGATAGCTTCTCTGCCGTTCATCGCGATCTCAACATGATTGGCAACACACGCTTTGTCTATGATCCTTTTATGCAGAAAATTATCGGATTCATAATCATCTACAAGTAAGATGCAGTTAAGTTTATTCTTCATATCTTTTTACCGTTCTGGGATCGTAAATATAAACCGGCTGCCTTCACCAGGGCGGGATTCAACCCATATTTTCCCGCCATGCATTTCCAGGATCTTTTTACAATGGGCAAGTCCGATCCCGGTCCCATCATAATCACTCCTTTTGTGCAGGCGCTTAAAGATAATAAATATTTTTTCTCTGTCTTTTTCCTGAAATCCGATTCCGTTGTCTTCTACAAAAAAGATCCACTCTTTTCCATGATGTTCTGAAGAGATTTTTACTTCAGGATTAATCTCTTTCTTGCGGAATTTAATGGCATTGTTGACCAGGTTCTGGAAAACAAGCCTTAATTCTCTTGGAAAGCCTGAAATGACCGGGAGATCTCCAACGATGATTGTTGCATCATTTTCAGTGATACTCTGCGACATATCGGCAAGTACTTCATTCAAAAGCTTTTTACAGTCAACAGTTTCCTTCACACTCTCCTTTCCAAGAAGGGAATATTCGAGCAGCCCCGTTACAAGGTCACTCATACGGGAAGCTGAACCGGAGATGAATTCGATGTATTTATTCCCATCCTCGTCCAGCTTTCCGGCATACTCTTCCCTTATAAGCCGCGTAAAGTTGGTTAAGGTCCTCAAAGGTTCCTGCAGGTCGTGTGAACTGATGTAAGAGAACTGCTCAACTTCCTTGATACGGAAAGCTAAAGCATTATTTGCTGCTTCCAGCTGTTCAGTGCGTTCAGCAACACGTTGTTCAAGTGTTTCGTTCAATTGGCGGATATCATTTTCAGCTTGTTTGCGTTCAGTTATGTCCCGGACAATAAGTTGCACCGCCGGCTTATTATCAAGCCGGATCGAGATTGCTTTTACCTCCACGTCAACGGACGATCCGTCAAAGCGAATAAATTTTTCCTCGGCAGGCGGAAGGATTGTTCCTATTTGAAGTGCTTCCTTCATGCGGTCAACAACAAAATGGCGGTGGTCGGGGTGAACAAATTCAATAACAGGTTTTCCGATCAGCTCCTCCATCCTGGGGATCCGCATTAAACGCGCACACTCTTTATTTCCAAAAACTATTTTCCCGTCTGCGTAAATTACAATTGCATCTGGTGAATTTTCGATTAGTTCACGGTATTTGAGTTCACTTTCCTTTAAAGCCTCTAAAACTTTAACCCGTTCAGTGATATCACGGCTGTTTAAAGCCAGACGTACAACTTTACCTTCAGGATCAAGGATCGGATAGAGGTTGTTCACCAATCTTTTTCCATTCCTCTCATCTTCAAACTGGACAGGCTTTCCCGTAATCAGGGCTTGTTCAATAAAGGGAAGACGCTGATTAACAATTTCTGGCGGAAGGAGGTTTATAATCTTTTTACCAAGGATCTTTTCCCGGGGAATACCTATCCTCTTTGCCCCTGTTTCGTTCAATTCAAGTACAGTACCATCCAGGGCCAGTAGGAAGACAGAGTCGCCGGTTGCATTAAAAATGGCATGGACGTTCGCCGCACTTTCCTTCATTATCATCTCGGCATTCTTTCGGTCTGAGATATCCCGGACAATCGCTTGTAGTGATGTGATACCATTTACTTCGATACGGCTTAAACTGACCTCAGTATCAAAATCAGTTCCGTCACCCCGCCTGTGTTTCCATTCAAAAAATTGGGGTTGACCCTGCAATGCTGCCTCCACTTTCTCTTCAGCGCTAATGAGTGATGATCGTCCATCGCTTTGAGAAGGTGGTGATAACTCTATGATCGTATGACCGATAATTTCTTCTTTCCTGCATTTGAAGAGCACTTCCGACATCTTGTTACAGTCCATGAAAACCATTCCGTTCAGCATCAGGATGGCATCATTGGCGGCTTCAAAAAGTGTCCTGTATTTATCAATGTTTTCGTGAAGTGCTAATTCTGCACGTTTTCGGTCTGTAAAATCGTGAACAATGGAAAACCGGTAATTTTTATCCTGAACCCGGATTATTTCTCCGGAGATCAGCACATGTTTAATGTTGCCAAACTTGTCATGGAGGGTTGTTTCAATATTGGATATATGATCCTTGTTTTCAGCATTCTTTAAAAATGTCTCAACAGACTCCGGGGTCAAGATACCAAGCTCAATTGCCGTTTTCCCGATCACCTCCTCCTTCTCAAAACCCAGGAGAGATGAAAACGCGTCATTAACTTCGATATATTTTCCCGTATCCAGGTCATCCAGGCCGCAGGCGGAAGGGTTGAGATGGAAGATTTTTGAAAATTTTTCCTCAGAGAACTGAATTCGCGAAACATCTTTCGAGATTCCGAATATTGCAGGTTTTCCGTCCCATATTCCATGCTTTGCTATAGTCTCAACCGGGATCGCTATACCTTCTTTGGTGAGGATCGGGATCGGGCAGAAACCCGGGGTCCCGGAAAGGATGCTTCCAAGGATCCGGCCGGCTTCATCCCGAAGTTGAGGGGGGTGCAGCATCAGGACGGATTTTCCGGCAAGTTCATCCGGCGTGAAGCCAAGTCGTTCATTTACAACATTGTTGGTAAGGAGAATATTTCCCTCTAAATCCAGAATAAAGAGGAATTCATCGACAGTATTAAAAAATGTCTGGTAATTTCGCCGGTACTTCGTTTCGTTTAATTCTACCAGGGCATTTGCTTTTTCGCGCTCAGAGATTTGTATCTTAAGCTGTAGAGTATTAAAAGCTTTAACAGATACATCAAGTGAATAGGCAAAAAGCATTTGCGCTATTTTGTCAAACTGGCCTTCGTCCATAATCAGGACTTCCTTATAGGCGGTGAGGAATTCATCACTGTCGACTCCAATCTCACCTGCATACCTGCTGACCTCCTCAATATCAGGAGGACCGGAACGAACCTGGCCGATCAGCAGGCTGGCAAGGTGTTTTCCCTCTACTACGATCCTGGCCCTTGCTTCCAGTAAGCCTGAGAATTTGCATTTTCTGATTACCGGACCTGAGGTATTCTGGTCACCAAAGGAGGGATCAGCATGAAAACAAAATGAATTTCCTTTTGATGTTTTCCGGATGATCTCTTTGCACAACCGGCAGTCGTTGGTTGGTTTTGTAATGGGTGTGCCATCAGGTTGTGTGATGACAGCTGCTATCCCGGTCGCATTTGAAAACAACTCCTGTAAACGCTGAATCTCATCCAGATCAATAAGATCACTGAATTGAATATTCTGTAGCATCCCCAAGGAGGTATCCTGAATTGCCGGGCCCATATTTATTGAATTCTCTTATTCATCACTAAAGTAACCCTGCTTTCATGGACTCGTGCATAGGTTATCAGCATTAAAAGCAGGGACATAGAATCCTATCTGAGTTTACCAAAGATATACATTTACTTTAATGAATTCAATAAAAATACTATACAAATAAAATTCATAACCAAACTGAATAAGAATAAAGAGGATTCTGAGAATAAGCAGTTACCTTTGCATATTCATGACTGTTAACATCATGAGCAAATCTTTGGACCATGAAGCGATATATTTTTATTATACTTATTTCACTCGTTTTTCAATGTGCATCCTTTGCACAGGAAAAGGCTGTCCTTGCAGCAAATGAAAACGAATGGGGGCCATCCGGACCGGAGTGCGGCGGTGTTGAACGCTGGGCGGTAAAAGTGCTGACCGATGCAGCTGCCCCGCAGGTCAATTTCATCCCGAAGGCGGCAACACTAGATTCGCTGATCCATATCCAGACTGCCCCCAATGCTTCGGCCCCCAGGATGGCGGGCATCGAATTTCAGACTTACCGCATGAGTTGCTATATCACCATCAAAAAGAATGAGGATGACAATGATTACCACCTGGTTCTGAAAGACGGCACCCAGACCATGATCGGCGAAGTTCCAGATCCTGTTTGTTCTGCAGCAGCATCTTCCACCCATGTAAACGAATATATCGCAGCACGTAACTGGGTAAACATGAACATCGGAATCCTGCCGAACTCAAATGTGAATCTGGCGATGGTCGATATAACGGGTGTTTCTTTTGTGGATGTTTCACATGGTCAGACCGGCGCAGCACCCAACCAGATGGAGATCCATCCGATCCTGAATATTGCATTCAATGGCGCTACAGGGATCAGCAACGCCAATACCCAACCAGCATACTCTGTCACCGTGACACCCTCTGTTTTCAAGGAATCCGCCGCTTTTCAGATAACTTCTCAAAACGATATGTTCGGAACCTGCCGCCTCGAAGTCTATTCAATGGCCGGAGGGAAGGTCGATGACCTCAATATGCCCCTCAGCACCAAAAAAGAGATCCGCTACATATACCACCGTAATCACCTTCCTGCAGGAATGTACATTTACCGCATCCTTAATAATGGCGGGATCTTGTACGAAGGGAAGCTGGTGATGGAGTAGTCAGCAGTCGGCAGTCGGCAGTCAGCAGTCGGCAGTCGGCAGTCAGCAGTTAGCAGTCGACAGTCGGCATTGACAGTCTGAAGGCGGAAAGCAGAAATCACAAATCAGAAATCAGAACGGCAGATCGTCCTCCTGTTCTGGGGGCGGCTCATCGTCAGGTGGTGCTGATGCGGTGGAGGATGCCGAACGGTCAATTTTCCACGCTTTTACGTCAGTATACCAGCGTCCGTTGAATTCACGGCTCTCAATGTCAATTGAAGCGTTAATGGTTTCGCCTTCGGCGATTTTGAACTTGTCGATATTGTCGCCCCAGAGGGAGAAACATACTTTTTTGGGATATTCTGCAACCGTTTCGAGGATGTAATCCCTTTTTCTCCAGGTGCTTCCCGATTTAGACTGGCCGCCTTGTTCGGGTAAACACTGTATTATTTTTCCTTTAATTTCCATAGCTGCCTTTTCTCTATAATTTAAGGCGCAAAATTAGCGGAAAAATCATTGTCGGAAACAAATTGCAAGATGATTTTACCAATTATAAATCCTGCTTCTTACTGCCGATTGCCGACTGCTGACTGCCGACTGCCGACTCTACTCCGTCGTCACCATCAGCTTATAAAGCTTCCCGACTTCGGGCTTTCGGTCAGTGAACCAGGCAAGCACCATCCCGTTATTCAGGTTCAGCCTGTAAAAGGTGGAGTCAATATTGATCTGAAATCCCGGACATTTTTGCAGGAAGGTTGATAGTTTATCCCCCATGATGACACCGCCCGTGGCAATCCCTTTCCATTTTGAGGAGACCACAAATTGGTAAAAGTTATGGTTCGCCCACCTGAAGATGACGGCAGTGTCGAATGCATAAACAGCATAAGTGTTCCCGGTTCCGCCCGTCTCTGTGCCATAGTATTGCCACTGGCAATGCGTACGCAGGTTGATGACCGATGCCCCACCGGTTGGAATGCCAAAATCACCATCATTACTACTGAATCCTAATGGCCAGTCACCATAAGCCAGGTGATAGGGTTCCCAGTAGATTGGACTGTCAACCCCCGGGCAGGTACCAATGGGGGTTTCATCCTTTTTTGTATTGCAGGCGTTCAGAATGCCGAAAAGTAAAATGAGTAAAAGCGATCTCGTCAGGGAGGAGGTGTACTTCATAGTGGGTATTTTAGAAATGCTGTTATCAATACAAACATACAAAAATCAAAACAAAAACCCTGCATGATGCTTGACCATAAACCCGCCGGTGTGCGCAGCACCCGGCGGTGTTTTTTTTCCAACGCATCAAACACCGCCGGGTGCTGCGCACACCGGCGGGTTTGGATTTATTCCGGCGGGTTTGTTGATTCGTTTATTGTTTCCTTTTATCTTATTAAATTGACATTTCCGATGGTCCCATTATTCCCTGTACCAACATCAGATCCTTTCCAGATAGTTCCATCAATAAACACAGCATTTACTCTCCACATATAAGTACCTGATGGCATCAATTCTCCTTTTTTATTTCGTCCATCCCATGCTTCCGTTGGTCTGCCATCTGCATCCAGTGCAGTCGAACTCCATACCATGTGTCCCCATGAGTCAAATACCTTGATACTGAACTCATATAGATTTATTCCAATAGCTTTAAATGCTGTTGTACCATTTACTCCGGATTCCGGTGCAAAAGCATTTGGTATGTAAAGTCCATGGAATAAAAATTCGTATTTATAATAAGTTGTATCTGTACATTGGAACTCATTGGATGTTATAAGCATGATGATGTAGGTCCCATCATGATTATAAGTTACAATCGGATTTTCATCTGATGAAGTTTGACCATTACCAAAATTCCATACATAAGCGTGACCTCCGATTGAGAAATTATTCATAAGGAGACGGCCGGTCATGCCATTATAACCCGGGGAGACCGTAAATGCACTGATCGGTGTCACATGAACCACGATAGTGGAATCCACAGTATCACGACAACCATATAAGTCACGAACTATCAGGCGT
>Ga0073936_10005199_pt1 | contig 17686 bp, 12 predicted proteins | sample AliMusrvi5mmetaG_FD_87041 | JGI IMG/M metagenome (GOLD analysis project Ga0073936, IMG submission 87041) | Freshwater lake bacterial and archeal communities from Alinen Mustajarvi, Finland, to study Microbial Dark Matter (Phase II) - Alinen... | ecosystem: Environmental > Aquatic > Freshwater >... | reverse complement strand
TTTTTTATCTTTGAAGGGAAATTTATATAGCTTGTAACTAATTATCCCCTATGTCCGTCTTTTATAATAAAATTTAAAACTCATGAAAAACAACAGAAACATTTTATGCATCCTTTTATCAATCAACATTATTGTTGTATTGACCATCTTTACAAGTTGTAATATTAATTGTATCAGAGGGAAAGGCAATATTACAAAAAAAACCAGAGAAGTTACTTCTTTCAATGCCATTGAAGTATCCGGAGCTTATACAATAATCTTATGCCAGGACAGTATAACTTCACTAAATATAGAAGCCGATGAGAACCTGCATCAGTTTATTACGACCAAAGTTGAGAATAATAAGCTTATAATAGATAGTAAAGAATCTCTCTGTCCGACAAAACATATTAATGTTTACATAAATTCCCCTTCCTTTAAAAATATTGATGTGTCTGGAGCTATTAATGTTCAGTCTGTCAACCAATTAACAGCACCAGAAATTAAACTTGATTTAAGCGGTGCCAGCGAAATAAATTTGAATTTAGAGACACAGAAACTTAATATAGGCTGCTCTGGAGCTGGAAAACTTCAATTATCAGGGAAAGCACTATACGCCAAATTTGATTGTTCAGGTGCTTCAGAAATTAATGCTTTTGATTTACTAAGTGAAACCCTTAAGATTTCAAGCAGTGGTGCAGGAAAAGCCAAAGTAAACGTCAGCAAACATCTCGACGTTGATATTTCAGGGGCAGGCACAATTCTATACAAAGGCTCTCCTACTGTGAGCCAGGAAATTTCAGGAGCCGGTTCTGTGAAGAAAGTGGATTAACTTCTTTAAGTATTTATTAAGATGAAATAATCATTTAAATACAGATTATATGCTTATAGTATTTATCTTATATATGGTTATACTTATAGTAATAACCATTTACACAGCACGTAAGTCGAAAAGTTCTTCTGATTTCATTTCAGGGGGAAGAAAAATTGGAGGTATCTCATTAGCTCTATCAGAAAGGGCCACAGGCGAATCCGCCTGGCTGGTATTAGGTCTTACAGGTGAAGCTTACCTTATTGGAATCCAGGCTATCTGGTATGCCTTAGGTTGCGTAGTTGGCATATTTTTCATTTGGTTTGTCATGGGGAATCGATTGAGAAAGGAATCTGAGTCTACTGGTGCTTTAACTATCACGAGTCTTATTTCAAGAAAATTTCCCGGAGCCGAAAAAGCTATTGGAACAATATCTTCTCTTATCGTCATATTTTTTCTCTTATTTTATATCACAGCCCAGTTTTATGGAGGCGGTAAAGTGCTCTTTGACACGTTTGGAATTAACCAGACCTGGGGAATCGTAATTGGCTCTCTTGTTGTTGTTTTTTACTGCATGATTGGCGGTTTTATCACAGTTGTGGCTACCGATGTATTTCAGGCTGTACTTATGATCATTTCTTTGATTGTAATGCCTGTCATCCTTCTTTTTATAATAGCGGCACATAATATTGATATAGCTACCAGCCTTCACAAAGCAGGTGAAACATATTTATCTGTTACAGGTGGAAAAACCGGGATGAGTGCATTCCTGCTAATTATAAGCGGTATGAGCTGGGCCCTTGGTTATACCGGACAGCCACAGCTTTTAACCAGAATGATGGTCCTGAAAAACAAAAAAGACTATAACAAGGCAAAATGGGTAGCTGGCTTATGGACAATTTTTGCTTATGCCGGCGCTCTCATGATAGGTTTTGTCGGGATAATATTTGTAAAAGAAGGTCTTTTAGGAGATGCCTCTATTGCAAAGCTTACTGCTGACAAAGGGAATGAGCTCATTTTTCCTGTTCTTGTTAATGCTTTTATGGCTCCTGTTATTGCAGGTTTCCTTTTGTCGGGAGCAATATCTGCTATGATGTCAACAGCTTCATCAGAGATTATTTTATGTTCTTCTGCAATAACAGAGGACATCTATGGGAATTATGCTAAGAGGAAAATGAAAATAAAAAAAGAACTTTGGTTCAATAGAATTATAACTTTGGTGGTAGGATTAGTAGCTTTCTTTTTGGCTTTAAATCCAAGTGATTCAATTTTTAAAATGGTTTCTTATGCTTGGTCGGGTATTGGCTCATCTTTCGGCCCTGCTATTTTGTTGGTGCTCTTTTGGAAAAAAGTTTCACGCGCAGGCGTTATTGCTTCATTACTTTCTGGTACTTTAGGTACAATCTTATGGAAAGAATTTTTCGAGAAACCGACAGAAATTTCTGAACGCCTTACCAGCTTTATCTTTGCATTTATTATGGCTGTTCTGTTTTCTTTAATACTTCCTGAAAAAGAAAAGAAAATTCAAAACATATAACCGAAAGTGATTGTTTCTTAATTATTCATTATAATTGGTTCTCTTGCAAAACCATTTTATTTAAACACTCTTCAATCCAAACTTCAAGTTCGTATTTTTTAGCATTGCTGCCATCGTCACAACCATCATCATCCCATACTGTTCCCCAATCAACATATCCATTACTCCAACACATCCCACTAAGAGCAGATGCACTGGTAAAGGAAACCATCCCATTTATCAACATGAAATAAAGTTGGAGTTGCTTAGGTTTTGGCTTATCTCCGATTTTATGAACAAAAGCAACCTGAATTAATTCACTTCTGCTTCCATACTGGAGGCGAAGGAAACCTGATTCCCAGGGCTCATACTTTATACTATTACTGGCTCCACTTAAATATGTTTGCAGAAAAGTTTTATTATCTTCTATACTCATCTTATTAAAAAAAAATAACTAAGTTCTATTATTGGTTTTCAGGCAAGCACATTTCCTTTATACACTCGTTAATCCATACATCAAGGTCGCATTTAATAGCATTACTGCCATCATAATCATCGTCATCATAAACCATCCCCCAATCAACACGACCATTACTCCAGCAGGTGCCACTAAGAGAGTTTTCGCTTTTAAAAGTAACCATATCATTAATTAACATAAAATAAAGCTGAAGCTGGTTACCATCAGGCATTTTGCCTTTTTTATCTACAAAAGCTAATTGCATAATTTCACCATCTTCGTCATACTGAATACATAAAAACCCACTCTCCCACGGTTCATATATTGTCTTTTCTTTAGCACCATTCATGTATTTTTCTAAAAATGTTTTGTCTTTTGTACTCATAATTTCGTTTTCTTTAAATTTTTTTTAAAACTAAGAATCTATTTTCAAAGACACAATATAAAAATAAAAAAAAGGTTAAAGCTTCTTACAGCAATAACCTTTTTTCTATAAACGCATTACAACATTATATTAACGACCATATATCATCAAGAGCGTAACTCGGCCGACATAATATTTCTTCATAAATGTATTTGTCTTAATATCAATCTTATACACATATACATCCTGTTGACAAAGCTGACCATTCATTTTTCCGTCCCATCCCTTGGACATATCATTTGATGTAAATATCATATCACCCCATCTATCATAAATATACATATTATACTCCAGAATTCCGTATCCTTTAGCAGTAAAAGTATCATTCGTACCATCACCATTAGGTGTAAAGGTATTAGGGATGTATATTGACCAGTCGGGCTGTATAATTACGCTGCTCAAAGTAGAATCCTTACAGCCGTAAATATTTTCAACTAATAACTGAACATAATATCTTCCGGTATCCTGATATGTGTAGTTGGGGTTTTTAATGATGCTAATTGCAGAGCCATCGCCGAAATCCCAGAACCAATGAGCCGGATTTATAGAGTGGTCATTAAAATTAATTACAGGTTCTAATATTGTAGTTGTTTGGGGATAATATGTAAATTGCGCTACAGGTAAGGGAAACACTGTTAAATAATTTGGTTTGGTTACAGATGTTGAACATGACTGATTACTTATTGCAGTAAGAGTAACATCGTATAGAACAGGGCTCTGACTATGATTAGAAAAACAAACATTAGGATTTTGCGAATACGCATTAGAAACACCACCAAAATCCCATTGCCACATAACAATATTGCCTAAACTCAATGTTGATAAATCTGTTAGCTGAGTACAAAACTGCGAACAACCTGACTGTGGAGCACTAAAGTCAACAACAGGATTTGGGTAAGTCATAATTTGCTTTGTAATGCTATCTTTACAACCATTGAAACTTGTTACAATCAGTTGAACAGAATATGTTCCAAACTGAGCATACAAATAACTGGGATCCTGAGTTGTATTTACCGGAGAAGCATCGCCAAAAGTCCATTTCCACTGGTTAATATAATCGGGTGCAGGAACAAAACTGGTATCATTAAAGGCCACAGGAAAGCCTTCACATGCATTTTGAAAATAAAAATCTGCCGAGGGCAGGGTATATGTTTCAGGATTATGTCTGACACTATCTACACATCCAAAACCGGTTGTCACAACAAGCCAGGCATTATATACACCCGGAGAAGGATATAAATGTGAAGGGTTAGTCTGGTTGTTTACAGTGCTTGCATCACCAAAACTCCATTCATTTAAGGCAATAGTGCCCTGAGATAAATTTGTAAATACTACAGAATCATTAAAGCATGCATTAACAAAAGAATATTCAGCAACAGGCATTGGATATATCTGAATTGAATCACTGATTGTATCCGTACATCCATAATTTGACTTAACTGTTAAAGTCACATTATAGAAACCAGCGCTTGGATAAAGATGAGTTCCATCCCAATTAACAATATCAAAAGGAGAACCATCTCCATATTGCCATTGCCACCAGCTTATTGTACCTCTTGGGTCTGTTGAACTATTTGTAAAAAGGCCCGAATCGCTCAAACAAACATTGTTTACAGTGAATGCAGCTGTGGGATATGCGTATACAGAAGCGACATTTGTTATCGAATCTTTACACCCTTGATTTGTAGTTATTGTTAACGTTACATTATAATCGTTGGCACTAGCATAAACATGAGTAGGATTAGGCAAAGCGCTAGAAGCAGTAGCATCACCGAAGTCCCAGTCAAAAGTACTGATAAGACCACCACCCTGTATATTTGTGGTGTTTGTAAATAGAGAAGCCTCATTCAAGCAAACATTTGTGTTTGTAAAGCTTACGTCTGGGTTATGATAAATAGTAACTGGAATTGTTTTAGATTGTACACAACCCGTATTAGAAGTAATAGTTAGGGTAACATTATAAGTACCGCCATTTGCATATACATGAGTTGGATTCTGAAGTGTAGAAGAAGCGCCATCACCAAAGTCCCAATGCCACGATGAAACATGATATATCAAATCAACTTTAGATGAATCAGAGAATGAAACGGCAACCCCCTGACACTGACTAACGAAAGAAAAATCTGGTTTTGGAATTATTACATAAACACTAAAAGTTCCAAAAGCAGGACAAACAGGATTATTAACCATATGACCAGTTGCAGTGTATGTAGTATTTACAGTAGGAGATACGACTAAAAGACTATCTGTTGAGCCTGTATTCCAAGCGAAGTTATTAACGCCATAATTATGAGCATGCAGTGTAATTGTATCTCCCAGACAAATAGTATCAATGCCTGTAATATCTATTTTAGGACCATCAATAACTACGTTTTTCTTAATGGTGTCAGTACTGCATCCGTCAGGTGTTGTGAGTACAAGGTCCACTACATAAGTGCCTAAATTAGCATATTGATGGGTTACAGATAGACCTGTTCCTGTCGTTCCATCGCCAAACAGCCAGTGATAGGCAGAAATATTCGGATAAGAAACTGTTGTGAAAGTTATTGTTTCTCCAGGACAAACAGTATCATCAGATATAGTGAAGTTATATAAGAGATTTTTCAAACTAAAACCCACATTGTATCCATAAGATTCATAACTGCCAAAGCCATAAACCTGAGCTACAAAACCGCTGTCGGAAATTATAGTATGATTACCCTGAGAAATGGGAATCCTGGCATATGAGAAAGTTGGATTAGAAGGGACTACAGCAAAAGGCCGTGGTGAACCATCTAAAGTTAATATACCAGCATTAGCTGTTTTTGTTGAAATATTTACATAATAACTAGTAATAATTGAAGAAGTGAAAGCATTAAAAGTAATATTATCTATCGATTGTTCAATGGGTGGATCCATAACGGAGAAGGGGTCACCCACGCCATCACATGAACCGCCCTGGCAATATTGCATTACCAGCACAGGATTATTGGCAACAATACTAGAAGGGGCGCCTGTAGAGTACATATAAGACTGGCCAGAATTCAGATTAATTGCAGCCCCTCCATTTATAGAAACAGTAGTTCCATTATCATTAGCTAAAATACGAATATAGTCCTGGCTTTTGCCAACAAAAGGCATGGTAACAAAATTTTTCCCCCATTTACTTATAGGTAAAATTTGTTCATACAAATGGTCACAAGCAACACATCCACCTATATTAGTGCAAATATTTCCAACAAAAACAGCCACATTTTTGCAACTGGCAAAATCTTTTACGCGGTCTCCCGACAAGTCTTCTGTGCTTTGTACCTGATAAACGTCTCCGGCATTCATATTAACCGTATAAGCAGCACCAGATTGAGGTGTAATTTGAACGACAGTAGCATTTTCAGTGGCAACAACCAGATACTCTACCCCCCAATCTCCAGGCCACCCTTTAATTGTTGAAATACGATATTCTCTATCTAAAGAACTTACAGGAAAAATCACAGAAGCATCAGAAGTATATGGTTGATAATTTAGAGCAAATACACTAATTGTATCGGTTGAAACTACGTGAATTCCAAAAGGCTGAACTGTATTTGAGCCTGTAGCCATACACCCATTGGGGACAGTAATAGTAGTAGTAGAATTCGCTGCTACAGAGAAATTTTGGCTAAAACCTATGCCAGGCACAGAAACAACTCCAGAAGTGCTAACTTTGGAAGTAACATAAACATTGAGGTAATCAGCACTGTTGCCATAATTAGACATAAAACCGAACCAGAACTCTTTACCCATTGTGCTTACTCCCCCCTGACTAAAAAGCAATTCAGAGCTGAAGATAAATACTGTAAATATTAAAAGCAGGTATCTATTTTTCATTTTTTGTTTTTAAGACGTTTCTACACTGCTAAGTTGCTGTAAAAAAAAACACTATCTAAGTTTTTTATAAAGAATTATCTTAATAAAGTTATAGTACCTGTTCTGCTATAATCTTTGGTACCAGATTTTGCAGTTAGAATATAAAAATATGTTCCCTCTGCTGCTTCCACACCTGCATTAGTTCTACCATCCCAATGAATAGCAGTACTTGAGCTCTCAAATAACAGGACTCCCCATCGATTGTAAATCTGAAGGTCGTAGTCTATAATACCGCTCGTAATTACCTGAAATACATCATTGTATCCATCGCCGTTAGGTGTAAAGACATTTGGGATTATAAGACCCTCAATTACATTAACCAATACAACGGTTGTATCCAAACATCCATTAGGACTTGTTGTAATAAGCGTAATATTATAAGTTCCGGGCACATTGTACATGTGATATGGATTAACCTGAGTAGAGGTCATTGCATCACCGAAGTTCCATAAGTAGGTTGCAGAATTTACACTATTATTAGTAAACGTAATTAACTCATTAGTAAATATCCCTGTATCAGGAGTGAAAGTAAATTGTGCAACAGAACTGGGATAAAATGTAACTACCACGTCATCAGTAGCTGTAGCACAGTTGTACTGGTCTGTTACCGAAACGATGTATGTTGTAGTAGTCGTTGGGCTTACCGTTATAGAAGGAGTAGTTTGACCAGTACTCCAAAGGAATGATGAAAAAGGTATTCCTGTAGCAGTTAAAGTTGTAGAATCACCTTGACAGATAGCGACATCCGGACCGGCATAAGCAGTAGGTAAAGGATTAACAGAAACGACCACCTGACTTGAAATAGTACCACAATTATGTTGGTCGGTTGCAGTTACAGTATAAGTTGTTGTTGCAGAAGGGTTAACAAGAATAGTATCATTAACACTTGATGTGCTCCATAAGAAAGTAGCATTAGGGATACTGGTTGCAACGAGGGTAGCAATATCGCCATTACAAATTGTCTGGTTAGGTGTAACAGACAACGTTGGAAGAGGGTTAACAATAATATTTCCAGTAGTTGAATCTACGCATGAATTGGCATCAGAATAAGTGTATTTTATTGTAAAAGTGCCAACACCAGCAATAGCAGGATCGAAGCTACCCAAAGAAACGCCGGTTCCGGAATAAATACCACCCGTAGGTGAGCCTACAATTAAAGTTAAAGGTGAAGCATTAACACAAATTTCACCTAAGGCAGACATAGTTACAACAGGCAAGGGGTTAACAGTAACAGTATTTGTAGCAGAATCTGTACAAGTATTTCCATCAGTATAAACATATGTAATGTTAAAGGTACCGGCACCAGCCACCGACGGGTTAAAAATTCCTGATGATACGCCTGTACCAGAATAGGCACCTCCGACAGGAGTGCCCTGAGAAAGTGTAAAAGATGGCGCACTAATGCAATAGCTGCCAATAGAAGTCAGTTGAACAACTGGAAGAGGATTTACGGTAACGGGAATGCTTGTGGTTCCTTTACAAGCATTTGCATCTGTTACAGTAACAGCATAAGTTCCTGTGGCATTTACCGTAATAGTTTGAGAAGACGCTGTTGTTGACCAATTATAGATCGAATAAGGAGTTCCGGCATCTAAGACAACACTGCCTCCCTGGCAGAAAGTAGTCGGGCCATTAGGTGTAATTTGAGGGACAGGGTTAGGATTTACTGTAACAGCAAGAGAATTAGACCCCTGACATCCCCGGGCATCAGTAACAGTAACAGCATAAGTCCCTGTAACATTGACGTTAATTGTCTGAGTATTAGCAGTAGTAGACCAGAGATAGTTACTATAAGGGCCTCCTGCACTTAATATTACGTTATTTCCATCGCAGAAAGTAGTAGGGCCATTAGGTGTTACATTAACATCGAGCTGAACGATATAAATTGTTTTTTGGATAACTGTAGTAGAACACCCATCAGCAGTAGTCAATGTTAACGATACAAGAAAACTGCCATAAGTATTATATTCATGCATCACAACAGGTCCAGTAGCCGTAGTGCCATCGCCAAAATTCCAATTATACGCAACTATATTGGCATAAAGCACGGGCACTTTAAAGCACAACCGTTCATGAGGGCAAACAGTATCCAAAGGAGGCGAAACACCGGGAGTAGAGCAGATAGTATCTGTTTCAGAAATGTAGAAGTTATAATTGAGATTTTTAAGGCTGAACCCTGTGCAATAGCCATAAGATTCATAAGACCCCCAACCATAAACCTGAGCAATAAAACCACTATCTGATAGAAGCGTATGATTACCTTGAGATATTGCAATTTGAGCATAAGAATATGCTGGATTAGCAGGAACTGCAGAGAATGGACGAGGGGAACCATCTAAAGTTAGAATAGCTGTAGAATTTGTTTTAGTAACAATATTTACATAATAGCTGGTTATAATTGATGATGTAAAGGCATTAAAAGTAATATTGTTTATAAATTGTTCTATAGGGGGAACTAATACAGAAAATGGGTCACCGACGCCATCGCAAGAGCCGCCCTGAGCATATTGAATTATTTCAATAGGTTTGGTTGAATTTATAAAACGCGGTTGGTTAGAACTTGATTGCTGCACCTGCCCTGCGCTTAAATTAAAAGGGGCACCACCATTGATAGAAACAGAGGTTGCGTTTTCATTAGCAATAATTCTAAAATAGTCTTGAGATTTACCAACAAGGGGAACTGTAATATAATTCATTCCCCATCTGCTAATAGGTAAAAGCTGTTCATATAAATGGTCACAAGCCACACAACCACCTATATTAGTACAAACATTTCCAGAATAAACAGCTATTTTAGAGCAGTTTCCTAAACTTTTTACAACTGCACCGGATAAATCACCTGTTGACTGGACCTGAAAAACCTGACCGGAATTCAAGGTAACATTATAAGGAGCACCTCCAAAAGGAGTAATCTGAATAGTGGTGTTATCCGCTGTAGCAACAACCATATATTCTACGCCCCATTCACCAGGCCAACCAACAATAGTTTGCACCCTATACTCCCGATCGAGCGAACCTACAGGAAAAATAACAGCAGCATCAGCAGTATAAGCCTGATAATTCAAAGCAAAAACACTTACAGTATCGTTGGCTTGTATTCTGATGCCCACATTTTCTACAGACCCATTGGCGACAGCCATAGCGCTCATTGGGATACTAATCATAGAGGTACTGTTTGCAGCAACGCTGAAAGCCTGGGACCAACTTAGGCCAGGGATAGTTACAGTTCCCGAAGTAGCTAATGTAGATGTTACATAAATTGAAAGATCAGCAGTACTATTATAGTTTTGCATAAAACCCATCCAAAAATCTTTTCCCTTTGTACTAAACTCCTGCCCATAAGTTTTATTTAAAAAACTATTTAAAGTAAGAAAAGTTAGCAAAAAGGAGAATAATAAAGTTTTTAAGAGAGTGTTTTTATTTCTCATAAAATGAACTATTATAGGAAGTTAATAAAGATTGTTTCAAGAAAAATAGTTTTTTAAAATTCAGCTTAATAAACAAAAAATATATGAAATAAAATTTAATAACAAAACTTTTTAATACAAAATATTACTATTTTTTTATAAAAGGCACAGCTTAAACTCATTAAAAGATCAATAAAAGTTAGTTTTTCGTTGTGTTTTTCGTCTTAAATATTTTTAAAAACAAGATTGGATAAGGGGCAGAAAAATTGTTAATAACTTTTTAATAAAATTAACAAAAATGTGGGGAAAAGTGGGAACTTGTGTTAAATATATACGTATATTTACAGCAATTTTTCACAAAAAAAGAAATGGCTAGTTTAATAGGAGAATTTGATTGTAAAATTGATGCGAAATACCGCATCATGCTTCCGGCTAATCTGAAAAAGCAGTTTAGCGGTGAAGATCAATTCTCATTTGTGATTAACAGGGGATTTGAAAAATGTTTGGTACTATACCCACAAAGCGAGTGGAAAAAGATAAGTACTGAACTAAGTAAGCTTAACATTTACAATAAAAAGAAAAGGGAGTTTGTGCGGTATTTTTATCGTGGGGCTACTGAGCTTACTTTAGATTCAAGCAACAGGATTCTACTTCCCAAAAATCTACTCCAATATGCCGGCATTGATAGAGAAATTGTATTGTTTGCCTATTTTAACAGGGTAGAAATTTGGGCTAAAGAAGTCTATGAGAACCTTCTGACAGACGAGCCTGAAAATTTCTCAGATTTAGCAGAAGATGTAATGGGCGGAAACAATACAATTGATATCAATGACGATGTTAAATAAAGCATACCACACACCGGTATTAATAGACAAATGTATCGAAGGGTTACACATTAACCCCTCGGGCATTTATATTGATGTCACGTTTGGAGGTGGTAGTCATTCCAGAGAAATTTTAAAGCATATTACAACCGGGAAGCTTATTGCATTTGATCAGGATGAAGAAGCTGTGGTGAACACTATTGACGATGAAAGATTTACTTTAATTACAGCTAATTTTTCATTTATTAAGAACTTTCTACGCCTTAATAATATAAACGAGGCCGATGGCATTTTTGCCGATTTAGGTGTTTCATCGCATCAGCTGGATGCACCTGAAAGAGGTTTTTCGACAAGGTTTGACAGCATTTTAGACTTAAGAATGAGTTCAAAAAATCCTGTTACAGCCAGGCATATTGTAAATACATATGAACACGAGGGTTTGAAAAAAATCTTTAAGACATATGGCGAGCTTAACAATGCACATTTGATAGCACAAGCTATTGTAAAGCAAAGGAGTATAAAAAGCATTGACACAACGAATGACTTGAAAGAAGCCGTTATTAGTCTGAGTCAGAAAAATAAGCAGCATAAGTTTTTAGCTCAAATTTTTCAAGCATTGCGTATTGAAGTTAATAATGAGCTTGGTGTATTAAAAGAGTTTCTGGAGCAAAGCAGAGAAGTACTGGCAAAGGATGGGCGATTGGTTGTTTTATCATATCATTCACTTGAGGACAGATTAGTAAAAAATTTTATGCGTTCAGGAAATTTCGAAGGAAAAATAGATGAAGACTTCTTCGGAAACAGACAATCGCCCTTTGAACTGATAACAAAGAAGCCTATAATACCTGATGGAAGAGAATTATTATTAAATAATCGTTCACGAAGTGCAAAATTAAGAATTGCTCAAAAAAAGTAAAATGGGAGAGAATAGATTTAAGAAAGAAAAAACTATTAAGCAGAAAGAAGGCAGGAAGAAGTTCCCTAATATAATTATGAGGGTTCTTGACGGGTCTATAATGACGAATAAATGGTCGAGGAGACAATTACCTTTTATTCTGTTTCTGGTTTTATTAGCGGCATTAAATATTACAAACATTATATCTGTAGAGAAGAAACAAAGACAAAAGAAAATACTTGAAAAAGAGCTTAGTATATTACGTGCAAAGCACAGTTATTATTCAGGAAGGGCTGCCAGAAGTATTAAGCCTTCTGTTCTTGCTGAAAAGCTAAGTAAATATGGTCTTAAAGATCCCTCTGAACCCGTAATAAAAATCAAGAAGTGAAACAAGAAAAGAACGTAAAGAAAGACATATTATTAAGAATTTATCTTGTATATTTTGCCACTATACTTTTTAGTTTATTTGTATTAGGGAAGATAATTAAAATACAGTTTTTTGAAGGTGATGAATGGCGAAAGATATCAATAGAAAGGAATTTCAGATACAATGATATAAAGGCAATCAGAGGCAATATCCTATCCTCGGACGGAAAACAGTTAGTATTATCAAAACCTGTATATGATATTTACTTTGACCCATTAGCAGAAAATCTGGTAAAAGACACAGCTTATTATAAAAAGAACATTCTTTTACTAGCAGACAGTTTACAAAAGCACTTTGGAATTAATAAAAAGATTTTTCTCAAAGAAATAAATAATATCAGGAAACCTGAAGGGAAGAAAAACAGACATTATTCCATCAAGAAAAATATTGGTTATGAGCAGCTGGAATTGATAAAGACTTTTCCGATTTTCAATAAAGGGCAGAGTAAGGGCGGATTTATAGAAGAAGAGAAATATGTCCCTGATTATCCATTTGGCACTTTAGCAAAGAGGACTTTAGGCATTGCAGATAATAAAAAATACGGTATTAACTGGTTTTACGACAAAGAGTTATCAGGCACAGTAGGCATGCAATACGAACAGCGCATGAAGGGAGGCGACTGGCTTCCTGTCAATTCAGACAGCACCAAAAGGATAGAACCTAAAAATGGTTATGATGTAGTTACGACTATTAATTTCAAGATACAGGACTTTGCAGAAAGTGAGTTATCAAAAAAGATTGTTGAGCATAACGCCAAATGGGGTAGTATTGTTCTAATGGAGGTTGCCACGGGGCAGATCAGGGCGATTGCCAACTTATCCTACGACACGGCAACAGGTAAAATCAGTGAAAATGAGAACTATGCGGTAGCCAATCTGATGGAGCCAGGTTCTACATTTAAGCTAGCAACCCTTATGGCAGCCCATGAAGATGGTTTTATAAAGATTAATGACACCATTGATTGTGAGGGTGGCAAGATGAGTTTATATGGGGCAGACTTTGAAGACACCCATCCCAGTAGGCGAATAAGTGTAAGAGATATCTTTAAAGTATCATCAAATATAGGTGCGGCAAAGATTGTTGAGAAATATTACAACTGTAAAAAGCCCAATGAGACAAATAGCGACAGGTTCAAAAAAAGGCAGAAATTCATCAACAGGTTATACGATATGCGGTTGAACCAAAGTGTAAACACAGAGATAGAAAACGAGCCCAGGCCGAGGATAAAAAACTTTCATTTTTCAAACATTTCATTACTAAAAATGGCCTATGGTTATGAGTTACAAATGACGCCCCTACAGATATTGACTTTTTATAATGCCGTTGCCAATGACGGAAAAATGATGAAACCCATGTTTGTAAGTGAGATTAGAGAAGGCGACCGGGTAATAAAGAAAATTGAACCTACCGTTTTAAAAGAAAGAATTGCATCAAAGGAGACTATTGAATTTGCGAAGAACATTCTTGATGCTGTTGTTAAAGAAGGAACTGCAAAAGCTATCAGCGATACAAAATATTACGAAATTGCAGGGAAAACGGGCACTTCAAAAATAAATCATGGCACAGAAGGCTATGATCAGAAGAAGTATTATATCAGTTCATTTGTTGGCTATTTTCCAAAAGATAAACCAAAATATTCTTGTATTGTAATAATATATGAGCCAAAAAAATCAGGTTACTACGGTGCAGTAGTATCAGCTCCTGTTTTCAGGGCAATAGCTGATAAAGTTTACACTTCAGAACTGGCAGTTTTCACAGAAAAAGACATTCCCTACACCCCTGACAATAACCCCCCATTGAAAATAGGATTTCAGAAAGATTTTCAGAAGATTTACACCAAATTAGGTATTAATGCAGTATCTGAGAATCCTCAATCGGAATGGACAAGAGTAGAAGAGAAGGACAGGATAGTTGAGCTGAAAAATTCATCATTTGCAAACAATATTGTTCCAAATGTCATAGGTATGTCGTTTAAAGATGCTATTTATTTACTTGAGAACAAAGGGTTTAAAATACATTTCACTGGTAAAGGGACTGTAAAAGAACAAAAGCCAAATTCAGGAGAGGCTTTTAAAAAAGGGGATATTATAACATTAACATTATCATTATAAATATTTTGAATAAATTAAGGGACATATTATACAGAGCAGGGTGCATTTCAATTAAGGGGAATGCAGATGTATTTATTGAAGGGCTATCTTTTGATTCGAGATATATTAAGAAAGGGTATCTATTTATAGCTATAAGGGGAGAAGCTGCTGACGGGCATAAGTTTATAACACAAGCCACAGAAAAAGGAGCTATTGCCGTTGTTTGTGAAATTTTACCTAAAGTTCTGTCACAGGACACTACATACATTATAGTAGAAAACAGTCATTATGCATTAGGTCATATAGCCTCAAATTTTTTCGATAATCCTTCAGAGAAGTTGAAACTTGTAGGAATAACGGGCACTAATGGCAAGACCACAACAGCTACATTATTATATAATCTATTTTCCGAACTAGGTTACAAGTGTGGTTTAATTTCAACAATAAAAATAATTATCGACAGCAAAGAGCAGAGCACAACGCATACCACACCAGATGCCATAAGGCTTAATGAGATACTTCATCAGATGGTAAAGCAGAACATTTCACATTGTTTTATGGAAGTCAGTTCCCACGCCGTTGTGCAACACAGAACAACAGGGCTGACCTTTACAGGGGGTATTTTCAGCAATATAACACATGACCATCTTGATTACCATAAAACTTTTGCAGAATACCTGTATGCAAAAAAAACATTTTTTGATAATCTACCCAAGGAAGCTTTTGCACTTTCGAACATAGATGATAAAAACGGAGAAGTTATACTTCAAAACACGAAGGCAAAAAAGCATTTCTATGGTTTAAGAAAAATGGCTGAATTTAAGTGTAAAATAATTGAGGGTCATTTTTCTGGAATTAACTTAAATATTAACGGTGAGGAGGTATGGTTAAAGCTCATAGGCAAATTTAATGCATACAATGCCCTTGCAACATATGCCACAGCTATACTATTAGGTGAGAACAAAAATGAAGTCCTCCGTATATTAAGCAACTTGAATCCCATAGAGGGTCGTTTTCAGCATTTCAAGAATTCAAAGAACATCACTGCAATTGTAGACTATGCTCATACACCGGATGCTTTACTTAATGTGTTATCAGCAATAAATTCTTTGAGAACAATGAATGAGAATCTGATAACAGTTGTAGGCTGTGGCGGCAACAGAGATAAAGATAAAAGGCCTGTGATGGCAAAAATAGCAGGGCAACAAAGCAATAAGCTTATACTGACATCGGATAATCCACGCTTTGAAGAAGCAGAAACAATTATAGAAGAAATGATGAGTGGTATTGATGCTTCACTTAAAAAGAAAACCATTAAAATAACAGACAGGCGACAAGCTATTTATACAGCATGCCTGATGGCCAATGAAGGAGACATCATACTGGTGGCGGGGAAAGGGCACGAAAAATATCAGGATATAAAGGGTGTTAAGACCCCATTTGATGACATGGAAATTTTAAAAGAATTTTTAACTTAAAAATATTAAGAAAAATTATGCTTTATTATTTATTTGATTTTCTTGATAAAACCTACAATGTGCCTGGTGCCGGTGCTTTTCAATATATATCAACAAGAGCAGGCTTAGCTGTTATTACATCATTAATAATTTCGATGATCTTAGGTAAACGTTTAATAGCGTTGCTTAGAAAGAAACAGGTAGGAGAAACCGTAAGAGACCTTGGATTGCCAGGACAAAAGCAAAAAGAAGGCACACCCACTATGGGAGGGCTCATAATTATAGGAGCTATTCTGATACCCACATTACTTTTCGCAAAACTGCACAATATTTATATTGTTCTTATTCTCATTACAACTGTTTGGCTTGGAGCATTAGGATTTATAGATGATTACATTAAAGTATTTAAGAAAGACAAAAAGGGATTATCGGGAAAGATGAAGATACTTGGGCAGGTTATACTGGGCCTTGTTGTCGGGTTAGTGATGCTTTATCATAATTCGATTGTTATAAGAGAAAAGTCAGAAAAGAAAGTGAATTATATAACCGTTGAAGGGGTTTTTCAATCAGAAATAACTAGTAAAACCACTGACATTTTTTCGATGACACCTATTAAATCGACAAAAACGACAATTCCTTTTATTAAAAACAATGAATTAGATTATTCTAAGATACTATTTTTTCTGGGTAAAGGTTACGAAAAGTGGGCATTTTTAATTTTTGTACCAATAATCATTTTCATAGTTATTGCAGTTTCAAATGGTGCTAATATTACGGATGGAATAGACGGCTTAGCGACAGGCACTTCAGCAATCATAGGGGTAACATTAGGCATTTTAGCATACGTTTCCGGCAACGTTATTTTTGCAAAATACCTTAATATTATGTACATACCCAATGCCGGTGAATTGGTAATTTTTATAAGTGCTTTTATAGGGGCTTGCATAGGGTTTTTATGGTACAATTCATATCCTGCTCAGGTATTTATGGGTGATACGGGGAGTTTGGCATTAGGAGGTATTATAGCTGTATTTTCTATCATGATAAGAAAAGAGTTGCTCATACCCTTATTATGTGGAATATTTCTTATTGAAAACTTTTCTGTTATGCTACAGGTCTCATTTTTCAAATATACAAAAAAGAAATATGGCGAGGGCAAAAGGATATTTAAAATGGCACCCCTGCATCACCACTTTCAAAAGAGCGGATATTCAGAAGCAAAGATTGTAATGCGTTTTTTTATTGTTGGGATAATTCTATCTGTGATTACTGTGTTAACGCTTAAAGCAAGATAATAAAGAAGATAAAAGTTAAAAGTATAAAGTTAAAAGTATAAAGACAAAAGAAGATAAAAAATAATTAATGGTGAAAAATGAAAAAATAGTCATACTGGGAGGAGGAGAAAGTGGAACAGGAGCAGCTGTATTGGCTATGAAAAAAGGTTATGATGTTTTTCTTTCGGATAAAGGGAAACTTAAAACAAAATATAAAAACGTTCTTTTACATAATAATAT
>Ga0073936_10005196_pt1 | contig 17698 bp, 13 predicted proteins | sample AliMusrvi5mmetaG_FD_87041 | JGI IMG/M metagenome (GOLD analysis project Ga0073936, IMG submission 87041) | Freshwater lake bacterial and archeal communities from Alinen Mustajarvi, Finland, to study Microbial Dark Matter (Phase II) - Alinen... | ecosystem: Environmental > Aquatic > Freshwater >... | reverse complement strand
CTCACTGCTTCATCGCCCTCCAGAACATGGCTCTCTCCCTCTCCTCATCCTCCATTTCCCAACTTCCAGACCTGTCCAGCTTTGATCGCGCACTTTTGTCCAGGTTTGTTTGCAGCGCCACAACGGGGAATTTCTGCCTTGCCATCCGCTGTGCGGCATGGGATTCTGCCACCCTTACACAAAAAAACAGACAAAATGGCAAAGGCAGCACAAGCAGAAGTCGATATTCTTCGGCTCCACGAAAAAGACACGGGCAGCGCGGACGTACAAGTCGCGCTGCTGACCAAACGAATCAACGAGCTCACCGGGCATCTCAAAGCCAACGCGAAGGACCATTCGTCCCGTCGCGGGCTGCTCAAACTCGTCGCCACAAGGCGGCGTCTCCTCGACTACCTGAAGCGGACGGCCGCCGACCGCTACCAGTCGGTCATCGAGAAACTCCAACTGCGCAAGTAGCGCGAAATCCACCGCGAAATGCCCCGGCCAATGCGCGGGGGCATTTTCTTTCCTGCCGGCGCGACCCGCCGGCGAAACCAGAAAATCTAATTATATGTCTCATACCGTTCACGCCCAAGTCGGGCAGACCCAACTCACCATCGAATCCGGCAAACTCGCCAAACTCGCCGACGGGGCCGTCACCGTCCGCACCGGCGACACCATCGTCCTCGTGACAGCCGTTTCCTCGACCACCATCAAAGAAGGGCAGGATTTCTTCCCGCTCACCGTCGAATACAAAGAAAAAGCCGCCGCCGTCGGGAAATTTCCCGGGGGGTATTTCAAGCGCGAAGGCCGTCCTTCCGAAAAGGAAATCCTCGTCTGCCGGATGACCGATCGGCCGCTGCGGCCGCTGTTCCCGAAAGGCTACCTCTACGACACCCAGATCATCACGCTCCTGCTCAGCGCGGACGGCCAGAATGATCCCGACATCCTCTCGATCAACGGCGCATCGGCCGCCTTGGCCGTGTCCGACATCCCGTTCGCCGGCCCGATCGGCGCGGTGCGCGTCGGCCGCGTCAACGGGACGTTCGTCGCGAACCCGACCCACGACGAGCGCGCGAACAGCGACCTCGACCTCATTTACGTCGGCGACGGCGAAAACGTCATCATGATCGAAGGCGCGTCGGACGAGCTCCCCGAGGAGCAGTTCAACGCCGCCCTGGATTTCGCCCGCGAGAGCGTGAAGCTGATCGTTGCCGCCCAGCGCGAACTCGCCGCGAAGGTCGGCAAAGCCAAGCGCACGGTGCCGCTGTTCCAGGTGGACGACTCGATCCTCGAGATCGCCTACCATGTCGCGGGCGACCGCATCGAATCCGCCATCTACACCTCTGGCAAAGTCGCTCGCAGCAAGGCCGTGGACGCCCTCCGCAAGGAAGTGGAAGCCGCGGTTTTGGAAAAATTCCCGGCCGCCTCGAAGTTCGAGATCACCCAGGCGTTCGACTACCTGCAGAAGAAGGCGTTCCGGATCAGCATCCTCGACAAGCGGCAGCGTTGCGACGGGCGCGGGCTGCACGACATCCGCGCCCTCTCCGGCGAGGTGGGGCTGCTCCCCCGCTCGCACGGCTCCGCGCTTTTCGCCCGAGGCGAAACCCAGGCCCTGGGCATCACGACGCTGGCTCCCGCCGACGAGGCGCAGAACATCGACGCCTACGGCGGCGGCGAAGACACCAAGCGCTTCATCCTGCATTACAACTTCCCGCCGTTCAGCGTGGGCGAGACCGGGCGTTTCGGCGGCCAGAACCGCCGCGAAATCGGCCACGGCGCGCTCGCCGAGCGATCGATCGAGCCGGTGATTCCCGCCGAGAAGGACTTCCCGTATGCGATCCGCATTTCGAGCGAGGTGATGGAGTCGAACGGCTCGACTTCGATGGCCACGGTCTGCGCCGGGGTCCTTTCGCTCATGGACGCGGGCGTGCCGCTCAAGCGCCCGGTCGCCGGCATTTCGGTCGGCTTGGTCACCGAGTATGAAGGTGACGCGCTCAAGCGCTACACCACGCTCACCGACATCATCGGCAGCGAGGACCACTTCGGCGACATGGACTTCAAACTCTGCGGCACCGAACTCGGCGTCACCGGTTTCCAGCTCGACCTCAAACTCCCCGGCGTCTCCCACGAGATCATGAAGGAAGCGGTCGCCGAAGCCACCGCCGCCCGCGCGAAAATCCTCGCCGTCATGCAGGGGATCCTCGCCGCGCCGCGCACCGAGATGAGCCCGTATGCCCCGCGCATCGAGACGATCCGCATCAACCCGGAGAAAATCGGCCTCATTATCGGGCCCGGCGGCAAGACGATCAAGGGGATCGTCGCCGAGACCGGTGCCGAGATCAACATCGAGGACGACGGCTCCGTCCATATCTACTCGAGCAGCGGCGACGCCCTCCAGCGCGCCAAGGAAATCATCCTCGGCATGACCAAGGAAATCTCCGTCGGCGAGATCTACCAGGGCACGGTCGTTTCGATCAAAGAATTCGGCGCGTTCGTCGAAGTCCTTCCCGGAAAGGACGGCCTCGTCCACATTTCCGAGCTCGCTGACTTCCGCGTCAACCGGGTCGAGGACGTCGTGAAAAACGGCGATTCGGTCTGGGTGAAGTGCATCGGCGTGGACGACAAGGGCCGCGTCAAACTCAGCCGCAAAGCGGCCATGAAAGAGCGCGACGAAGCCGCGCTCGCCTGAGGGTTTTCCCTCCCGCAGAAAAGAAAGCCCGGCCCCCTGCAAGGAGGCCGGGCTTTTCCTGCGCTGTCCTGGCCCGCGTCACGCCTACGGTCGTCCGACGGCGCGGCAATGGCAAATATCCCGCCGCATCGAGGAATCTTCCCGCCGCCGGGCGGATTGATTTTCTTGCCCTGCGGGGCTGCAGAGGACAAAAGGAAGCCATGCGCCGACTGATCTTGCTGCTCGCGACCCTGTGCCTCCCCCCGATCCACGCGGAACTTCCGCCGTCCGCCTACGAACGGATGCAGAAAGCGGCGACCGAGGCGGTGGACATCGAGGTTCTCCGCGTGGACATCGAGCCGGGGGAAACCGCCGGCAGCCAGAACATCCACCTCACGGCGCTGGTCAACAAAGCCACCCGCACCGCGAACGTGAAGGAAGGCGACCTGATCAAGATCGACTACACCGTCACAGGCCACGAGAAGGGCTGGGCCGGCCCCGGGGAGATCCCGATTCTCGAGGAGAAGCAAAAAACCATCGCCTACCTCGTCAAAAACCCCTCGGCAAACAGCTTTCATCCCGCCGCCGGGGCCATGAGCTTCCGCAATTTTTAACCTGGATCCGGCGATTCCTCACGCAGAGCCGCAGAGCCCGCGGAGAAAAACCGTTTTCGGGTTTAACCCGGATCTAGCGGTTTCTTATGGGCTCCCGAGGCGACTTTGAGGCGGAGGCCGTTGAGGCGGATGAACCCGGTGGCGTCGTCTTGGTTGTAGGCCTGGGTGGGGTCGGCTTCCATGGTGGCGATGTGCGGGTTGTAGAGGCTGAGCGGGCTTGTGCGTCCGGCGGCGTGAATCCCGCCTTTGTAGAGCTTCACGCGCACGGTGCCAGCCACGTTTTTCTGCGATTCGGCGACGAGCGCCTGGATGGCTTCGCGCTCCGGGGCGAACCAGAATCCGTTATAGACGAGCGTGCTGTATTTCGGGATGAGGCCGTCGCGCAGGTGCATGACCTCGCGGTCCATCGTGAGCGATTCCATCTGCCGGTGGGCGAAGTGGAGGATCGCGCCGCCCGGGGTTTCATAGACGCCGCGGCTCTTCATGCCGACGAACCGGTTTTCGACCATGTCCACGCGGCCGACCCCGTGCGCCCCGCCGAGCTTGTTGAGCTTGCGCATCACGCCGAGCGGGGTCAGCGCCTCGCCGTTCACCGCGATGCAGTTGCCTTTTTCAAATTCGAGTTCGACGAGTTCCGGCTTGTCCGGCGCGTCCTCGGGCAGGACCGAAAGCGTGGTGAAATACCCGCGGTTTTTCAGGTCGCCGGCATCGAACCATGGGTCTTCGAGAATCCCGGCCTCGTAGCTGATGTGCAGGAGGTTGCGGTCCATCGAAAACGGTTTTTTGGAACTCGCCGCGACCGTCACGCCGTGGGCCTCGGCATACGCGATCATCTCTGCGCGCCCGGGAAATTTCGCGCGGAACCGGGCGTCCCGCCAAGGCGCGATCACCTCGATTTCCGGCGCGAGCGCGGCGGCGGTGAGCTCGAACCGGACCTGGTCGTTGCCTTTGCCGGTCGCGCCGTGCGCCACCGCGGTGGCACCTTCCGCGCGGGCGATTTCGACCATCCGCTTCGCGATGAGCGGGCGCGCGATGCTCGTCCCGAGAAAATACTCTCCCTCGTAGATCGCTCCCGCCTGCAGGATCGGATAGATGAAATCCCGTGCGAATTCCTCCTGGAGGTCATCGACGTAACATTTGGCCGCGCCGGTGCGCAGGGCTTTTTCTTCGAGGCCGTCGAGCTCGTCCCCCTGCCCGACATCCGCGCAGAATGCCACGATCTCTGCCCCGTAGGTTTCCTTGAGCCAGTTCAGAAGAACCGAGGTATCCAGCCCCCCGGAATATGCGACAACGATTTTTTCCATAGATCAGGAAATATTGGCGGGATCGGACGGATTTCGCAACCCGCGAGACGGGAAATCTCCACCGAGCGTCCATGGAATGGATTTTTCTTTCGCGATTGCCTGAAAAATCTCAACCAGATTCACGCCTAGAGGAATGCCCTCGGCGGGCCGGCGCGCGCGGGTGTGCAGTTCGGGCTGGCCGGGAAACAAGACCGGTTCGGCGGGGTCGGCAACCGGCTGGGCATTCCATCGCTTTGCGAGCGCGGAAACGGCGGCACGGAACGCCGACACATCGCGGAAACGCCGGATATCGATGGCCCCGACCAAGCCCCCCAAAAGCCGTTTCCGGCCGGGGTCGCCATACATCGGCGCGATATCCGGACCCGAGGGCGAGCCGACCAGGAAGCTGCACAGAATATCAATCATGAGCCCCAGGTCGGAGCCTTTGTAGCCGCCAAAAGGACGCACCCCACGCACGTCTTTCGGATTTGTGGTGGGATTTCCCCCGGCATCCACCGCCCAGTCGCGCGGGATTTCCACGTCTTCCATCGCCGCGTTGGCGATTGTATTCCACGGCACGACGCTCGTCGCCATATCCAGGCAGAGGGTGGTTTCCGGATTGTCGCCTGGAACGATCATGCAGAGGGGATTCGTGCCGCAAAACGCATGCCGTGCGGCATGGGGGACCACCATCGAATCGGAATGCGTGAAAAGAATGCCGACCATGTCGGCCCGGGCGATCTGCTGCCCGTAGTATGCCAGCGCCCCACAGTGCGACGAGTTCTCGATGGCGACCCAGCCCGCGCCGCTTTCTCGCGCAAGCGAGACCGCCTCTTCTGCCGCACGGGCCATTGCGATCTGGCCAAGCCCGTGATCCGCATCGAGCCGGCCGATCGCCGCACCCAACCTCGAATACAGGAGATTCGGGCGGGGGTTGATGCCGCCATGGTGGATCCGATTCAAATAATGCGGCAAGCGCGCGGTGCCGTGCGAGTCGATGCCGCGCAAATTGGATTCCACCAAGGAATCGGCCACCAGCAGGGCGTGTGCCGGCGAAAGCCCGGAGTGTTCCAGGCATTGGCGCACAAAGACCTTGAGCGGCTCATGCCGCACCAGGACAGATTCCGAGAGGATTTGAGCCATGGAATTATTCCTTGCGCAAGAGGGCCCAGGCCCCGTCCGCGCCCTCGCGGGCGAATGGCAGGGCGATGGCATTGCCGGTGCCGGCGGCACCGGTCGTTACGGCTCGTTTGCTGGGAAATTTCATCGGATGGATTTGCGGCAAAAACTCTATAGACTTGAAAGCCGGTTCCGCCAAGGTTAGAAGCTGGCGCATTCAAGCCCGGTATGTTTTGGATTCCCAACTTCACCAACTCTGGATTTCGCGCGAGAACAGCCCATGGGCTGCTTCCAGGTTCTTAGAAATACCCGAAATCCACATGGCCGTCCTCGCTTTTGCCGAAACCCCGTTTTTGAGCATCACCGCTCTCGTGGCGGATGCCATGCTCAAAGCTGCCGACATCGAGCTGCTGGGGTTCGAGCCCACGGGGGCGGAGACGATCATGATCCGCATCGCCGCCAATGAACCCGGCGATGCGGAGGCTGCTCTCCTCGCCGCCTCGAGCGAGGCGAAACGTCTCGGCTCTTCCGCAACGACCGCACTTCTGGCGCGGCCACACCCGTCCATCCCGGCCCTCAACTCCAAACCGAACACCATCAACCCGCTCTACGGCGGACGCGACGAACTGCGCCCATCGGACTTCCCAAATAATACCATGAATAAGAACCAAGCCATCGGAATCCTGGAAACCCAGGGACTCACCGCCATCCTCGAAGCCACCGACGCCATGCTGAAAGCGGCTGATGTCGAACTTGTCGGCAAAGAAAAGATAGGGGCCGCCTACGTCACGGTGATGGTTCGCGGCGACGTGGCCGCCGTGACCGCCGCGGTAGAGGCCGGAGCTCAAGCCGCAAGCCCCCTCGGAAAAGTCATCGCGGCCCACGTCATCGCCCGCCCGCATGAAGGACTGCTCGCCCTGCTGCCCTGACAAAACCAAGACCAAACACATTTTGGACCGCTTCCCACTGGGGCGACAGCGCGGCGGGCGGATGGTCGTGTAGGCAGCTTGCTCTGCGTCCCCGCAATCTGGGCGACTCCGCATCTGAAACAAGTTCGCGAAATATCTTGAAGAAGTATTTCGGAATGGTGCTCGCCCGCAGATTTTCAGCAGGGTACGGGTACGAACCCGTAAATTGTTTGGGGGAGTTTGGGGCATAATGCCGATTTTTTCTTGAGCTTTTCCAACGATTTACGACGGGTTTAAAACGTCAAAACTCGTAATAGAAGAGCTGTGTATATTGCTTATTTGCAGCAACTTATAAGGTGGGTGACCGACGGGACTCGAACCCGCAACAGCCAGGACCACAACCTGGAGCTCTACCATTGAGCTACGGCCACCGGATGGGATGCCATCGGGGGAGATGGATTCCTGAACATATACAATCCCGTCCGGGGCCGATCTGTCAACGTGCTTCTTGCGGCGCCGGACTTCGCGACGACTGAACCCGAAAACGGCGATTCTTGTAGAGGTTGCAACGCAGGACGCGAAGCGTCCGAGGCCGGGCTTTCCATTCTGAAAGAATTTCTCAATCGCCGTTTTCGGGCTGAATTCAACCCGAAAACAGGGATGCCTCACCACGGAGGACACGGAGAGCAGGAGAAAACTAGCGCGGGAGGGCTTCGTGAAGAAGGAAGAGTTGAACCCGGATCACCGGGACGAGTTGCGCGAGATCCGAGGGAACCGCACGGCGAATATCGAGACCAGGCATTGGTGTCCTATTTTTTCTTGTTCCCTTCCTCGAAGTTTTGAAATCGATTTTATGCTCTCGAATTTTTTAGAGCCCTTTCAGATGATAAGACACTTCGGCTAAATCCCCACCAGCTTCTTCAACTGCTCGACAAAATACCGGTAGTTATCCCATGGAACATTGGGCGGGATGAGGTGATCGAGCCCTGCCAGATAGCCACCACGGGCAAACATCCGGGCGGCTTTGTCAAGTTCGCGGTGCATCGCGGGTTTGTCTTTGGCTAATGCATTTTTATCGAGCCCCCCCATGATGCCAAGGTTCGGATATTGATCCCGGTATCGCTCAATGTCGCACCCGGCCTGGACTTCGAAGGGCATGAACGCGTTGATCCCGTGGCGCATCATCACCGGGACGAGCTGCGACAGGTCGCCGTCGCTGTCCACCGAGATGACCGGCACCTGGTGATCTCGCGCGAACCGGGCGATCCGATCATACTGCGGCATCATGAACTCCTCGATCATCGCCACGGAAATCAGGGAGCCGTTCTTGCCGGACATGTCTTCCCAAATATGGATGTGATCAATCGGAACGCGGCGGGCGATTTCCTCGTAGAGCGCGATCCACAAGGTGACATGCGTTTCCATCATGTCGCGCAACATGTCGGGTTCATCGTAAAAGGCGTAAAGCAATTCCTCCGCTCCGAGCAGGTCGCGCGGCGTGCCGAACACTCCCCACGGAAACGTCCCGACCTGGACGGGCGCGTCGGCGACCGGAAGATCGCGCAAATTGTCCAGCCGTTCACTTAACCGAAGCTGGAGTCGTTCTTCTTTGTAACGCTGCCAGTCGGCAGGCGTTTTGACCGGGTGCGCAATCCAGTCCGGCATCGAGTTGCTGTTGCGCTGGTCGCGTCTGGTGATGCCGCGCCAATCAATCGAAACGATGAATTCGTCATCCTCGCTGAGCACCTTCCGCTCGAAGTGCGGGAACATTCCGTACTCGACATTGATGAAGTTGTTGAACGGCTCGAAACCGAAGTGCCGGCAAGGGTCAAGGTCGGCGATGCCGGTTTCCTGACGCCAGCGATAGAGCGTCTCACCCCACGGGAGGAACCCCAACCACCACGCGAACGGCGGCCGATCCGTGGGCTTACCGGTCAACGTCCGAATAATCCGTTCACGGTTCGTCATTGTATCGGCAAACGCGTTCTCCATAGTTTCGTGGTGTGCCAAAAATTTGTGCCCTCCCGGAACAGTTATATCAGGGATGCAAGGTAGTCCCGGGCTGTCTCGTATTCCTCTCGCGAAGCAAGGTGTTCAAGCAGCAGAGGCACGTCGCGATCCAATTTGCCCAGCGCCTCGATGTAAACCGGATAGTCCATGCACCCGGTTCCCGGCCTCGTTTCATCGATATGAACGGCCAGGCCATCGCGTGGCAGCAAGTCTTTCGCGTGGCAACTGACTATCCAGGGCCCGAGCCTCGCCACGCAGTCGCGCAGAAGTGCTGCCGTGTTGTAGCACTGCCGGGGCGAATAGATGATGTTGCATGGGTCGAGATGCACGCAAAAGCGCGGATCGTCGATTGCCTTGATGAGATCGAGATACGAGTCCACGCTGTCCGGCGGGCAGGTCTGCATCATTTCCAGCCCGAAGCGCGTTCGCGCCGGCTTTGCCCGGCGAATGATCTCCCGCACCGTTTGCACAAGATAGTCAAAGGTGTCGTCGGAAAAATTCACGGCGGCGGGCCCCCAGGACTTGTCCGAGTATTCCCGCGTCCCGGCATAGGTGACACAGCACCGGGCGCCCACTGCGTCTGCCAATGCCAGCTTCCGGCTGACGAACGCAATGGCCTCTTCATGCTTGCCGGAGTCAGCCGGGATGATGTTGCGCCATGCCCCGAGTTCGGCAATCACGACGCCCGCTTTCTTGAACGCCTCTTCGGCGCTCTTGATGCCGTCCGGGTCATCCAGAGACACGGGTGGGCAGTATGCCGATTTGTATCCCTGCTCCGCATGGGCGCGGGCCAGGGCCTCGACCCCTGCGCCTTCTTCAATATATACAGGTCCGCCAAGTAGAATCATTTGAATTCCTCGCTTTCAGTTGGTTTGTTACGCATTTTCATTAGGTTGGTTATTGCAGATTTAGATGAAAATTGTTTTTTTTGATTTGGCACTACTCCCGCTTTTTCAGCCGCGCAGGCCATTCTAGCCGCGTCGGAGTAGCACACAGCCAGCGGTTTCTCGCAAAGGACATGACGTCCTTCACTGAGCGCCTTTAAACTCACGGGCGCGCACCAGCGATCGGGTGTCACGTTGGTTACCGCGTCAAAAGCACCTTTGGCAAACAGCTCATCCACGGAAGTGAACACCCGCGGAATTTTGTATTTGGCCGCGAATTCCTTGACCCGAGCTGCATAAACGTCGCAAGCGGCCGCCATGCGGACGTCCCTTTGCTTGAGAAATTCCCCGGCGTGGGAGTTGGCCATTCCACCGGTTCCGATAATTGCGATTTTGATCATGGAAGCAAATAGTCGGAGGACCTCTTCGGAATTACATTGTCCGCACCACCAATCGCGCCGGGATTAAGCCGTCCGCGGCGGCGAAGAGTTCGATCTCGCCCCGCTGGCCGTTCGAGCGCAGCACGATCGTGCAAAGTCCTTCGTAGGCCTGGCGAGTGTTGCCGACGAACATCTCCTCCGACACACCGTTGTTGGTGCCGACCGCGGCGATGTCGCCCGCCCCGTGGGTGGTGAAATAGAGTTGGTTCGTCGCGTATGGGACCCATTGGCCATTGGCGTCGATGATGGTCGCGGTGACAAAGGCCAGGTCGCCATACGCGGCGTCGAGGGTGTCCCGGTCCACGCTGAGCGCCACCGCCGCCGGCGCACCGCTGGTGTGGAGCACCTGTTCGTTGACCGGTTGACCGGCGGTATAGCCGATCGCCTTGAGTTCGCCCGGTTCGTACGTGGTCTCGAAGGAGGCGGTATAGCGATGCGCGGTGCCGGCCGGTTGGCGGCCCAGCGAGGCGCCGTTCAGCAGCAGTTCGACTTCCTCGCACGGGCTGTAGACGTCGATGTACGTCTTATAGCCCTCGCAACTGGGGAAGCTCCAGCCATTGATCACGTCGCTCCAGCCCCAGAAATTGAATGCCAGCTTCTCGCCCTTGTCGTTCGGCCGGTTGACCGCGATGTACGGCTGGGTGCGATCTCCCCACAACACCATGCGATAATAGGCTTGCGGCCGCAGGCGTCCGCAAATGTCGATATCGCCGCAATTCGCCTGATGCCAGGGATAGTGGGCGTCATGCGTGCCGCTGAGCTCACCGGGGCGGTAGGCCCGGCCGATGCCCGCCTCGCCCAGGTAATCCATGCTGGTCCACACGAAATCGCCCAGCACGCGGGGATGCTGTTCCACCAGCCTCCAATGCTCGCAGGCCTGCTGTGGAGCGGACTCGGTGCCCATGATGTAGCGATGCGGGAAGGTTTCCAGATCGCGTTCATAGCGCGGATAGAGATAATTGTAGCCGACCACGTCGAGTGGCGCGGCGTACGGCGCGGTGACGGCGCCCCAATCCTTATCTTTCAACCCGAGATTATCGCACAGCGCATTGGTGACGAAGCGCGTGGGGTCCAGCGCCCGCGTGACCACGGCCAGTTCCGCGGCGACGCGAAACCCGTCTGTGGCGCCGCCGCGTTCGGCAATTTCATTCCCGGTCGACCAGAAGATGATAGAGGGGTGATTCCGATCGCGCACAACCATGGCTTGCAGATCCTGCCGCCAGTATTGGCCGAAAAAGAGGTGGTAATCGTAAGCCGTTTTCGCCATATTCCAACAATCGAACGCTTCCTCGATCACCAGCATGCCCATGCGGTCGCAGGCGCCCAGGAACGCCGGTGAGGGAGGATTGTGCGCGGTGCGGATGGCGTTGAATCCGGCTGCTTTCAGTACTTCGACTTTGCGCGCTTCGGCCCGGTCGTAGGCGGCCGAACCCAGCAGGCCGCAATCGTGATGCACGCAGCCGCCCTTGAGTTTGACCACGTCGCCGTTGAGAAGCAAGCCCCGCGCCGGGTCGAGGGCGATGGTGCGGATGCCGAACGGCGTCTCGACGGTGTCGCAGACGGCACCATCCACCAGCAATTCCGAGCGCAAGGCATACAGATAGGGCTGAGTCAGGCTCCAGCAGGTCGGCGTGGAAATGGTCAGCGCTTGCCGCGTCTCGCCATCCTGCGCGGCGGTGTCCACCGTGGCCACTGTGCGCCCGGTCGCGTCGAGGGCCGTGGATCGCAGCACCGCCGGCCCGCCGTCGGTGGCGGTGGTGATGGCGAGTTCCGCGCGCTCGGCCGACACAAGCGGAGTGGTCACGAAGACGCCCCACGGCTGAAGATACGGCGCCCCCGCCGTGGTCAGCAGCCAGACATGCCGGTACAACCCGGAGCCGGAATACCAACGCGAATTCGGCAACGCATTGTTGCGCACATCGATAACGAGCGTATTCTCCGCGCCATATTGGAGATGCGCGGATAAATCCGCATGGAACGAGGAGTATCCGTACGGATTACAGGCGACGAGATCGCCGCCCTCGACGGTGACTTCGGTATACCCGTAAGACCCTTCCAACTCCAGCAGCACTTTCCCCTGCCGCCAGGCCTCCGGGACGAAGAACGTCTTGCGATACGTCGCCTCGCCGCCTTGAAAAAAGCCGCCATCTCGCTGCATGCGGCTGTCCGGCACGCGGGGCAACTCGATGCTGAAATCATGGGGCAGATGCACCGGACGCGCTCCGTGGCCTTTCAGCGTGAAGATCCAGTCCGCGTCAAAATTTACTTTTTGCATGATGATCTCCCAATGCTAGGAATTTGCTGATTTTGATCATGGAAACAAATAATCGGAGGACTTTTTCGGAAATACGATTTGTATCCCTACTCCGCATGGGCACGGGCCAAGGCCTCAACCCCTGCGCCTTCTTCAATATATACGGATCCGCCAAGTAGAATCATTTGAATTCCTCGCTTTCAGTTGGTTTGTTACGCATTTTCATTAGATAGGTAAGATTTAGATGAAGATCGTCTTGCCCTCGTTATGGCTCTGTTCGCAGGCGTCGAGCGCTTTCTGGACTTCCGCGCCCCGGGCGAAATCGGGCTGGTCGTTGACCCCGCTGCGGATGCTTTTCACAAAGCGCTCATAGATCAAGGGAGCGGGTCCGCTCTCGACGGTTCTCCAGGGAGCGGCGACGCGCTTTTTGATTTGGCACCACTCCAATTTATCACCGGCACGATCCAGGTCGATCTTGATCGCCCCTTCGTCTCCAAACAACGCGAGGGTGATGGAATTATGATATCCCGTGGCGACGCGGGTGGTCCGCAGCGTTCCGAGGGCGCCGTTGCGAAATGAGGCGGTGATGGCGACGCTGTCATTGGCGTCAAGGAGGTATTCGCCGATCCGGTTTCCCGGCGCTTTTGGGAAAGTGCGCAGGGTGCAGTTCACCGATTCGATTTCACCGACGGGATAAGAGGCGAAATCAAGGAGGTGAACCCCGATGTCACCCAGGGTGCCGCGGCTGCCATGCTTGGTGGAAAGCCTCCAAAGCAAACCCGGACTTTGGCGCCAGTCTCCCCACCTGTCTTGATTGAGCCAGCTTTGGTAGTAGGCCGCATCGACATGCTGGATGCGTCCAAGCACCCCCGACTCCACCATTTTTTTCGCCTTGTGGATGCAGGAGTTGTTGCGGTATGAAAAATTCACCATGTTGACCACTCCCGCTTTTTTCGCCACCCGGGCCATTTTAGCCGCATCGGAGTAGCACACAGCCAGCGGTTTCTCGCAAAGGACATGACGCCCTTCGCCGAGCGCCTTTAAACTCACGGGCGCGTGCCAGCGATCGGGTGTCACGTTGCTTACGGCGTCAAAATCACCCTTGGCAAGCAGCTCATCCACCGAAGTAAACACCTGCGGGATTTTGTATTTCGCCGCGAATTCCTTGACCCGCCCGGCATCCACGTCGCAGGCGGCCGTCAGGCGGACGCCCCTTTGCTTGAGATATTCCGCGGCGTGGGCGTTGGCCATTCCGCCGGTCCCGATGATTGCGATTTTGATCATGGAAACAAAAAATCGGACGGCCCGTTCGGAAATACAATTTGAAAAATGGTCAAAAACACGATATCACTAGCATAAAACCGGCATTCATAACTTGAACCCCCTTTCCTTTTCAGAGCGTCGCAAAGCTTATCTTTTGATGTTGTCCGAATTCATGGATCGAATGGAAGCGGGTTCCGTGAAGCTGCATGTTCCCAAGCTGGTCGGGGTGAGACGTCCGATGCCCGGCATGTTTTTCCACCTCACGCCGGAACTGTTTTTGCAGACGGGCGGCTGCACGGAATTTAGCTGTCCCGGGGGGCGGTTTTCCTTGCGCGCGGACGAGCTGGCTCTCATCCCCAGCGGAGTGCCGCATGGAGAAAGGGCTCGGAACGGGCGAAACACCCTGTTTCGGGCGTTGGTCGTTTGCCTTCGCAGCAATGAGATTCGTCTGATCGTTACAAAGAACTCCCTCAGTCGAATTCCCGCGATTGATTTTACCGATGCGTTCACCACGATTGAAGCGTCCCGGATCATTCGGTATTTTGATGATGCCGGGGGGGAACTCTCCAGAACGGCGCGCCATGCGAAAACACGTCGGCGGGCGCTTCTCTTTGCCGCGCTCTCCGTGGTCCATGAGGTGGTCGAAAGGGGGGACCGGCCAAACATAGTCCAGTCCAATTGCACCCCCAAGGTGCTTCGGGCCCTCGAGCTGATTCATTCCAACCTGCATGACCCGGCGCTATCCGTCACCTCCATGGCCCGTCAACTCGGCTGCACCGCCGATCATCTGTCGCGCAGCTTTCGCCGGGAGACCGGCATCCCGGCGCTCTCTTTCATACGCGATGAGCGCCTTCACCTTGCCAAGGAACTCATGCAGGATCTCGATCTGAACATTTCCGAAATCGCCTGGGCCTGCGGGTTCAGCGGATTAAACTATTTCGTCCGGGTTTTCCGGCAGGCGACAGGCAGACCGCCCCGCCTCTTTCGCGAAGAGATAGCCTAGCCCGGATGAACAAAGCGGGAATCCGTTGTACGAGGTCCGGCGGGGAGCCGGCCGCCACACGCGAGGGCGCATATGCTCCCTGGGAAAGTCCGTGACCGCCGCGCTCAACTTTCCCGTTTTTTCGAGAAGCCCCGGATGATCACGTAGAAGACCGGGGTGAGGAAGATGCCGAAAAACGTGACGCCGAGCATGCCGGAGAAGACCGCTGTTCCGAGCGCCTGGCGCATCTCGGATCCCGGGCCCGAAGCGATCACCAGCGGGACGACGCCGAGGATGAACGCGAACGAGGTCATGAGGATCGGGCGCAGCCGGAGCCGGCAGGATTCGACGACGGCCTCGAAGCGGTCCTTGCCGGCGTCCTCGAGTTGCTTGGCGAACTCGACGATGAGGATGGCATTTTTGCAGGCGAGCCCGACGAGCACGATGAACCCGATCTGCGTGAAGATGTTGTTGTCCAGCCCGCGCAGGAGGACGCCGCCGATGGACGAGAGCAGGCTCATCGGCACGATCAGGATGATGGCCATCGGCAGCGACCAGCTCTCGTATTGAGCGGCCAGCGTGAGAAAGACGAAGAGCACGCAGAGCGGGAAGATGAAGAGCGCGACGTTCCCGGCGAGGATCTGCTGGTAGGTGAGGTCGGTCCACTCGAAGCCCATGCTGCGCGGCAGGCTTTTCTTCGCGAGGTTTTCCATGATCGAGACCGCCTGCCCGGAGCTGACGCCGGGGGGGGTGCCGCCGACGATGTCCGCGGCCGGATAGAGGTTGTAACGCAGGACGGTAGCCGGCGCGGTGACCTCCTTGACGCTGCCGAGCGTGCCGAGCGGCACCATGGCTCCGGAACTGCTGCGCGCCTTGAGGTTGAGGATGTCGCCCGGCGACTCGCGGAACCTCGAGTCCGCCTGGGCGTTCACTTTATACGAGCGCCCGAAAAGAGTGAGGTCGTTGACATAGGCCGAGCCCAGCGAGATCTGGAGAGTGCTGAAAATGTTGCTCAGCGGGACGTTGAGCGTCTTCGCCTTGACCCGGTCGATGTCGAGGTAGATCTGCGGCGTGCCCGAGCTGAAGCTCGTGAAAACATTTGCGAGGTCCCTGTTGGCGTTGGCGGCGTCCACGAGATTCCGCGTGGCCTCCTCGAGGGCTCCGAACCCCGCCCCGCCGCGGTCCTGCACCATCAGCCGGAACCCGCCGGTGCTGCCGAGCCCGTCCACCGGGGGCGGCCCGAACACGCCGGTGAGCGCCTGCGGGATCTGCGAGAGATCCGCGTTGAGCTTGCGCGCGATGGCGGGGCCGCTGAGATTTGCGGATTTCCGGTGCTCGAACCCGTCGAGGATGATGAAGATGGTCGCGGCGTTCGGGAGGTTTGATCCCGAGACGACCGAGAGTCCGTTGATGACGAGCGAGTGGGCGACGCCCGGCGTCCTGCGGATGATTTCGTCGGCCATCGCCGAGACGTTCCTTGTGCGGTTGATCGAGGAGGCGTCAGGAAGCTGGACATTCGCGATGAGGTAGCCTTTGTCCTGCTGCGGGATGAACCCGACCGGGGCCTTGAGAAACCCGAGGGCCGTGAGGCCGAGGAGGCCGAGATAGACGACCGCGATGACAGCGGTCATGCGGACGAGGCGGGCGACGGCCGCGCCGTAGAGGAGTTCGGTTTTCCCGAAGACCGCATTGAAACCCCGGAACAACCAGCCGAGGAGCGCGTCGAGCAGGCGGGAGAAAGCATCCTTCTTCGCGCCCGGCGGCTGGAGCAGGATCGCCGCGAGCGCCGGGCTGAGCGTCACCGAGTTGAACGCCGAAATGATCGTCGAGACGGCGATCGTCAGCGCGAACTGGCGGTAGAATTCGCCCGAGATCCCCGGGATGAACGCGGTCGGCACAAAGACCGCGGTGAGAACGAGCGCGACGGCGACTACTGCGCCGAAAACCTCGTCCATCGCCTTGCGCGCGGCCTCGGCAGGCCCCATGCCGAGATGCAGGTTGCGCTCGACATTTTCCACCACGACAATCGCGTCGTCCACGACGATGCCGATCGCCAGCACGATGCCGAAAAGCGAGATGTTGTTGAGAGAAAACCCGAACGCCGCCATCGCGGCAAACGTGCCGACCAGCGAGACCGGGACCGCGACCAGCGGGATGAGCGTCGCCCGCCAGGACTGCAGGAAGAGCAGGACGACAAGGATCACCAGCGCGATCGCCTCGAAGAGCGTGTGCACGACCGAGCTCACCGACTCCTGGACAAAACCGGTCGTGTCGTAGGCGATCTGGTATTCCAAACCGTCCGGGAAGCGAACCTTCATCTCCTCCATGAGCGCGCGGATTTTTTTGGCGGTGTCGAGCGCGTTCCCGCCCGGCTGCTGGTAGATCGCGATGCCCGTTGTCGGACGTCCGTCCAGCGTGCTGTCGATGCTGTAGTCCCGCGCGCCGAGCTCGGCGCGGCCGACGTCGCGGAGGCGCACGATCTCCCCGCGTTTCCCCTGTTTGACGACGATCTGTTCGAATTCGTCGGGCGAGGTGAGGCGGCCTTGGGCATTGACCGTGTATTGGAAGGCGGTTTTCTGGCCTGAGGGCGGGGCGCCGACGACGCCGGCGGCGACCTGGACGTTCTGTTCCTGGATCGAGGCGACGACATCCTGTGCGGCAAGACCGCGTGCGGCGAGCTTCTCGGGATCGAGCCAGACCCGCATGCTGTATTCGTAGCCGAAGATGCTGATGTCGCCGACCCCCGGCACGCGGGCCAGGGCGTCCTTGAGCTGGAGGATCGCGTAATTACCGAGGTAGAGGGAGTCGAAGCGCTTGTCCGGCGAAACTAGGTTCACGACCATCATCATCGAGGCCGACTGCTTTTTGACCGAAACGCCGTTGCGGCGGACATCTTCGGGCAGGAGGGGAAGGGCGAGGTTCACGCGGTTCTGGGTGAGCATCTGGGCGGTGTCGAGGTTCGTGCCGAGCTTGAACGTGACGGTGAGGCTGTAGGAGCCGTCGCTGTTCGACTGGGACGACATGTAGAGCATGTTCTCGACGCCGTTGACCTGCTGCTCGACCGGCGCGCCGACCGTCTCGGCGACGGTCTTCGCGTCCGCGCCCGGATAGCTTGTCGCGACCTGCACGGTCGGAGGGGTGATCTCCGGATACTGCGCGACCGGCAACGAGAGCAAGGCGACACCTCCCACGATCGCGATGATGATCGAGAGGACCGACGCGAAGATCGGTCGGGCGATGAAAAAGTGGCTGATGTTCACGGCTTCGCCTCCGGGGCCGGCGTGGTTGGGG